>OLQV01000438.1_pt1 | contig 39723 bp, 32 predicted proteins | sample 1672371 | NCBI WGS metagenome assembly OLQV01 (sample SAMEA3136676, study PRJEB25190) | human gut metagenome
TAGAGTTTCCGATTTTGTTTATTTAAGCCATTTTATTTTTCATGCGTAACTACTACAAAAAAGAACCAAGCGCATAAAACGCTTGGTTATAGACTAAACTCGAACTAATTTAAATTTTTGAGCTAGTGAGTCATTACTTTCATATAATTGAATATTTTGCGTGTTCACAATCTTTCCAGCACTGATATCTAATACATAGTTATAATCTAACGCGGATACAAAAGTAAGTGTTCCATCCGTGTTCTTTTTTGCAATCCATTTTTGTGCATACGTATTATTCACATCATACTGTTGAATATTTGAACCATTCTTTACTTTTCCACCTGATACATCCAACGCTTTATTTGAATTCACATTCACAAATGTTATATATCCAACTGAATCCTTTCTCAACATCCATTGTTGAGCTGTTGTTTCATTGGCACTATATAACCAAACATTGGCACCTTTATTTGTAGAACCATATTTAACGTCCAAACTATAATTTGGATTCGATGCCGTTGAAATGATATATGTACCTTCTTTAATTTCAGTATTATATTGTTTCGCCATTTTGTCTAGCTTTTGACGTGCTTCTTCAAATGTACCAAAATACCAACGCTGTGAACCTGTTCCATTCATTTTATATAATTGGATATTCGATGTATTTCTTACATCTCCACCGCTTAAATCCAATACATAATTATCATTTAATGCAGATACGATCTTAAATCCATCTCCATCTTTTACAATAATCCATTTCTGTGCATATGTATTATTCGAATCGTATTGACTTATGTTTTGTTTATTTTGAGAATATCCATCTTTAATGTCAATAACCTTACCCGAACATACATTTATAAATGTTACATAACCTTTCGAATCATGAACAATTTTCCAGCTTTGAGCCACTGTTCCATTATTTTTGTATAATTGAATATTTCCAAAATTTGCCTTAGAACCACCATTCACATCCAATACGAAAGTAGAATTTAAAGAAGAATTGATTGTATAGATACCATCTGAAAGATTATTTCTATTATTCACTGCCAAATTATCCAATTCTTCTCGAGTCTTTCCAATCTTCAATAATTTCCATGCCTGTGAAGCACTGCCATTTCCTGTATACATCTGAATTTTATTCTTATTATTCAATTGGCCTGCACTTAAATCTACCACAAAACGTGAATCCCATGCAGAAGATATGACCCAATATCCATTACTGTTTCGTGCAATGATAAATTGAGCTGATTTATTTGATGCATTCACACCTTGAACTAAGCGATTTCCAGCTCGCATAGAATTCCAGTCAGCTTGAACACCCAAATACAATCCTGAACATACATTTTGAATTGTATAATAACCATTTTGATTCTTTTGAATAGTATACTGTTGTGCTACACTGCCATTCCAATCGTATAATTGAACGTATGCACCACTATTTTTAGAACCACTCTGAATATCCAATACTTTATTATTATTCATAGAAGAAACGATTTCATAAGTTCCATTCGACATTTCATCTTTCACAATATCAAATGTCAATGTTAACTTACCCGTAAACATATTTACACCGATAATCGTTACAGTTCCTTTTCCAATATTTACATTATTTGAATAAATAACTTTATAATCTTTACCCTGAATCAATCCCGTATTTTTAATAGAAACATTGACTTCAGGCTCTACTTTACTTCCAGTATAATATACATTTCCTACATGTCCCGTCCCCTTAGAGACATCTAGATATAAATTATTATCGACATACTTGCCTAATGAAAAGAATGGACCCCTATTTAATCTATCCCCGTCAAAACTAGATGGATGATTGAACACTTCACTAATGTGTACACGACCATTACGTGTTCTAGTATAAGGATCATAAACTGTAGTATATCCTTGTGCATCCAATCCAAACAATAAGATCTCATGTGAAACACCTGGCCAAGGACAGAATTTTCCACCCTCAACTGTAGCTGCAATCATATTCCCCTTAAGCAACTCTTTTTTAGCCGATTCCACATTTAAATTGTTTTTATAAGTTAAACCAAATTTTTTAGAAACAAGAGTCCATGTATCTGAACTAGAACCCATGCCACCAGTATTGAAAATACCTGCACGATATAACATATTTCCCATATCAATAGGTGTATAATTTGTTCCCTTAAGCGTATTGACAATCATAGCCGCCGTTGTTGGAACACAACCACTACTACCAAAGTAATAACCGCCAAATATATTCCAAGCCCATTGATTATCTTTTTGACAATAATAAGAAACACCATTCCAGCTTGCCTTTGTGATTAATCCATTACTATCCGTTTCATAAGTTACCTTATCAACTTGAAAAGTTCCCTGTTGTCGTCTACCGGCATTATCATAATATTTCGAACTATTACCTACATTCACAAACCCAACCGATAAAGTACCATCATTTCTAAAATTGTACCAGTTTCCATTTACTTGTTTATCACCAAAGCTTTGAACACCATTTTCAAAATAATAGATTTTACCATCCAAATGTGTCATCCCATTATATTCCATGCCATTCTCTAGATAATAATGGACTTGACCATCCTCTTTCATTAACGAGTAAAGAATTGTGCCTGTGTTCAAATCCTGATGCTTTTGCATATTTGATTGTAAAACACCTGATTCATTAAAATAATAAGCCTCTGTACCAATCGTTTTAATACCTGTTACCTTATTACCATTCTCATCAAAATAATATTTCTGCCCATCAATATCCTCAAAGTTATTTGTGACATAAGAACCATCTTTGACAAACATTGTATAATCTGTATTCCAACCATCTAATAACTTAGAATTTGTACCTATCGAAACCTTTTCATCTGTGGGTTCTGAAACATCCGGATTTACAACACTATCAATCACATCCACTAAGTTATCTGATTCTTGTGTATTTGTCGTTTCTTTAATTGGCTCAACATTATTTTCTTCTGCATGAACAATTGTATCCGCAAAATTATAACTTACAACTGCCGCAAGAATCGCAAAACCAACCTTAACAATATCTCTTCCATTCATAATAAAATAACCCCCAACGTACATTATTTTAATACTAGAAATAGATCATGACAATAAACCAATGTTAACAAAAAGGAAAAAATATGAAATATCTGTAATCGCATTCAGTTAAGATTCAATACCATCATGCTTATTAAAGATCTTTTTTATTTTGTAAATGCAATCAAAAAAAAACCAAGCGCATTAAAACGCTTGGTTAAAGACTAAACTTGAGTTAATTTAAATTTTTGTGCAATGGAGTTATTACTTTCATATAATTGAATATTTTGTGTGTTTACAATCTTTCCGCCACTAATATCCAATACATAGTTATAATCTAACGCGGATACAAAAGTAAGTGTTCCATCTGTGTTCTTTTTCGCAATCCATTTTTGCGAATACGTATTATTCGCATCATACTGTTGAATATTTGAACCATTCTTTACTTTTCCACCGGATACATCCAATACTTTATTTGAATTCACATTCACAAATGTAATATATCCTACAGAATCCTTTTTCAAAATCCATTGTTGAGCTGTTGTTTCATTGTTTCCATATAGCCAAACATTAGCACCTTTATTTGTAGAACCATATTTAACGTCCAAACTATAATTTGGATCCGATGCCGTTGAAAGGATATATGTACCCTCTTCAATTTCCGCATTATATTGTTTGGCCATTTTGTCTAACTTTTGACGTGCCGGTTCAAACGTACCAAAATACCAACGCTGCGAACCTGTTCCATTTCCTTTATACAATTGGATATTCGATGTATTTCTTACATCTCCACCACTTAAATCCAACACATAATTATCATTTAATGCAGATACGATTTTAAATCCATCGCCATCTTTTAGAATAATCCATTTCTGTGCATATGTATTATTCGAGCTATATTGACTTATGTTTTGTTTATTTTGGGAATATCCATCTTTAATATCAATTGCCTTACCAGACCAAACATTTATAAATGTTACATACCCTTTAGAATCATGAACAATTTTCCAGCCTTGAGCTTCTGTTCCATTATTTCTGTATAATTGAATATTTCCAAAGTTTGCCTTAGAACCACCATTTACATCCAACACAAAAGTAGAGTTTAAAGAAGAATTAATTGTATAGATACCATCTGAAAGATTATTTCTATTATTGAACGCCACATCATCCAATTCTTCTCGAGTCTTTCCAATCTTCAATAATTTCCATGCCTGTGAAGCACTGCCATTTCCTGTATACATCTGAATTTTATTCTTATTATTCAATTGGCCTGCACTTAAATCTACCACAAAACGTGAATCCCATGCAGAAGATATGACCCAATATCCATTACTATTTCGTGCAATGATAAATTGAGCTGACTTATTTGATGCGTTCACACCTTGAACCAAACGATTTCCAGCTCGCATTGAATTCCAGTCAGTTTGAACACCCAAATACAATCCTGAACATACATTTTGAATTGTATAATATCCATTTTGGTTCTTTTGAATCTTATATTGTTGTGCTACACTGCCATTCCAATCATATAATTGAACGTAAGCCCCTTTATTTTTTGAAGCACCCGGAATATCTAATACTTTATTATTACTCATGGAAGAAACAATTTCATAAGTTCCATTTGACATTTCATCTTTCACAATATCAAATGTCAATGTTAATTTACCCGTAAACATGTTTACACCAATAATCGTTACGGTTCCTTTTCCAATATCTACATTATTTGAGTAGATAACTTTATAATCACGACCCTGAACCAATCCTGTATTTTTAATTGAAAGATTCACTTCAGGCTCTACTTTACTTCCTGTATAATATGCATTTCCTACATGTCCCGACCCCTTAGAGACATCTAGATATAAATTATTATCGACATACTTGCCTAATGAAAAAAATGGGCCCCTATTTAATCTATCCCCGTAAAAACTAGATGGATGATTGAACACTTCACTAATATGTACACGACCATTACGTGTTCTAGTATAAGGATCATAAACTGTAGTATATCCTTGTGCATCCAATCCAAACAATAAGATCTCATGTGAAACACCTGGCCAAGGACAGAATTTTCCACCCTCAACTGTAGCTGCAATCATATTCCCCTTAAGCAACTCTTTTTTAGCCGATTGCACATTTATATTGTTCTTATATATCAATCCAAATTTCTTTGAAATAAGTTTCCAAGTATCTCCACCAGCACCAATCTCACGCACATTATAGATACCTGCATTATATAATATATTTCCCATATCAATAGGTGTATAATTTGTTCCCTTAAGTGTATTGACAATCATGGCAGCCGTTGTCGGAACACAACCACTACTCGCAAACGTATAATTGCCATAGACTGACCAAGCCCAACGATCGTCTCTTTGACAATAATAAGAAACTCCATTCCAACTTGCCTTATTAATTAACCCATTATTATCCGTATTATAAGTAACTTTATCAATTCGGAAAGTCCCCTGTAATCTTTTACCAAAATTATCATAGTATTTAGCACTACTTCCAAAATTCACAAAACCAACTGATAAAGTACCATCCTTTTTAAAATTGTACCAATTTCCATTGACCTGCTTTTCGCCAAAACTTTGAACACCATTCTCAAAATAATAGATTTTACCATCCAAATGCGCCATTCCACTATATTCCATGCCATTCTCAAGATAATAATGAACTTGACCATTCTCTTTCTTCAAAGAATATAGAGTAAGACCCATACTTTCATCATGGTGCATCTGCATATTTGATTGTAAAATACCTGACTCATTAAAATAATAAGCCTCAGTACCTATCGTTTTAATACCCGTTACCTTATTACCATTCTCATCAAAATAATATTTCTGCCCATCAATATCTTCAAAACTATTTGTGACATAAGAACCATCTTTGACAAACATCGTAAAATCTGTATTCCAACCCTCTAATAACTTAGAATTTGTATCAATACTATCTGTTGTGATTGAATCCTTTTCATCGGTTGAAACTGAAACATCTGGGTTTACAACACCATCAATCACATCCACCAAGTTGTCCGATTCTTGTGTATTTGTCGTTTCTTTAATTGGCTCTACACTATTTTCTTCAGCATGAACAATTGTATCCGCAAAATTATAACTTACAACGGCTGCAAGAACGGCAAAACCAACCTTAACAATATCTCTATTTCGCATTATATATACCCCTCCATGCATATCATTTTAATACGCTTAAAAAATTGTTACAATTACTAAATTGCATGTAACTGAAAAATGATGCGCAATTTGCACACCATTTTGTTCATATATCTAGTCATCAATTTCTGTTAAAATTTCACTTTGATATTTTTTATCTTCTACAACGCTTACTTCACCATCATCTAACTCAGCCGTATGTTTGTTTGGAATTTTAACTTTATGTGTAGCCCCCATTTTAAACCATTCATATTCAGAATCAATATGACCAATATCAATGGCTTGATAGCCTAAATCTGAAAGGTTTTTGACTAACACTTTAGCGGTAGGCCCCAACATTACAAGAATTAATCTTCCTTTCGCATATTTTAATATTTCTCGTTGAATAACATCTACTTTCGAAAAAGCATTTTTAGAAGGACAAATAATTCGTTTCACCGATTTTGCGTTATCAAACAAATCATTTCCAGTACCAGATCTAGATAATGCTCCTTCTACGATTAAAAGATCTTGGCCTTGCCAAATTTGTCTTAACTTATTAAAATATCTTTTCGAATTATTTTTGTCCTTTAAATCTATATAAGGACGAGATATAAATGCACTTCCATACCATGAAGCAGTATAAATAGATTTATACATTTCACGATTCATGATTAAATGTTTGTACCAATATATTCTCATATCATCATTATATCGATCATAATTGTCAAACACATCTGCAACACATACCAAAAGACGTTCATTACTTTCTGAAGAAATTAAATCACTGAGTACTTTAGATAATTCAGGATCATAATCTTGATAAACAATTGAAGTTCCATTAATCAACTTATTCTCTCCATCCCCAAAACGAACAACAGAAGACTTGTTTTTCAAAATATAATCTATAGTTTCTTCAATCCCCAACACTTTAATATGTAAAGGTTTAAGATTATACCGTATTTTTCTTTCAAATAATAATATTTTTTTCTCAATGGATAAAATGATATTATTCATGAGTTACATCCTTCTTTCCTCTGTTAAAAATTGATATAAAAATATCATAAGTAAACTTTTCTTTGAATAACAATAAAAGTACAAAATAAGTACCGAAAAAAACAATCGCATTGACGCATAATAAAATAAATAAATTTGATATATGTAAACAACTAATAAAGTAAACAACAACCATTGTGATAGCTATTGCACCAACAATTTTTATTACTTTTATTTTCTTCAAAGCCGGTAAAATTTCATCTCTTGCATAGTAGAACTGAATAGACATAGACGTTGCCTCAGCAATTAAAGTCGCAAAAGATGCTCCTGCAGCTCCAAATTTTGGTATTAAAAATAAATTCAATATAAAATCTACAATTGCACTTATCCATACGGCAAAACAAACAACATTTTCTTTCAAATATGGAATCATGATCTGACTTTCAATAGTAGAAGAAAAACCTATACAAATAATCGTAGGCATAATCAGCTGCATAGAAAGACCTGCAGCAGCATAATCACTACCAGATATAAATACTAGACAGTCTTTTGAAAACAACATAAAAAACACAGTCAAAGGTATAGATAAGACTAAAATAAAGTTAAATGACTTTGAAAGAAGATTTGTATACTGCTCTTTTTCTCCTTTTTCAATATAATAAGACATCCTAGGCAATAAAACTGTACCTAAAGATTTCACTAATCCAACCAATACATTTTTTAAACGAATAGATGCCGTATATAATCCTACCTGACGATCATTTGTTAGAAAACCTAACATCGTAGAGTCTAAACTTGTAAAAACATTTATAGCGGCAGAAGATGCAAAAAATATAAATATCGGTTTTAAATGTGGCTTGAAATTACATTTTCCTGTCTTTTTAAAATCCACAAATTTCCACATATAAAAGTAATTCAAAATATTTGATGCACTCGCACTCACTACACATATAAGTGCATAAATTAAATAATCACTTGGCTCTTTCACAAAAACAACCATTAATACAACAGAAATAATTTTAAATAATATATTTCTAAATGTAATATATGAATATTGTTCCAAAGCCGAAAATAACCATTGAACACCAATTGTATTTAGAATAATACTTAAACTATTAATAATTAAAATTTCTTTATTTTGATAAAACTTAGAAACCGAAAACAAAGAAATAAAAAATAGCACATAAGAAACAATTGTTGCGATTAAATTTATATATAATAATTCTTTAACTGTCTGTGATAATTTAATATCATCATCTCTTACTTTTGCGCAAGCACGTATTCCATAAGTTGGAATACCTAATGAAGATATAAGAACGAAATAATTAAGAACCGACTGACCAAAAGAAACATTCCCATAAAAATCAACACCTAAAACTCGTGTCGCATAAGGAAATGTAATCAAAGGAAAGATAAATGATGATACGGTTAAAATCGCATTCATTATAAAATTATATTTAACAGAGTGTATCTTTGTATTCACTAAATCACCTCAAACTATATTTCTTTCTAAAATAATTTTATGTATAAACTTAGTATATAACTAGAACAATCATTCTATTTATCCAATCAAATATCGTAAATATACGATTGTATAAATCAAAAAAGTTAAATGAAATTGAATACAAACAGAATAAGCTTTACATTTTAAATCCAGCTTAGAAAAATCAAGTCTTTTCAATTTTTCATTTTTAAAGTTTGTATAATTTAAATACTTTTGAATTTGTTTCCAACCCTTTTTAAATTGTTTTGATTTACCTTCATTGTTGATAATTCCAAAATAGCGACTTAGATAGAACGTATATAAACTATTTTCATCTAAATCTAAATGATGTTTACTAGAAATACCATTATAAATTTTAATAAACTCCAATGTGTCATCCACAAAATAAGATTTATAAGAATGGATTGTTGAACCTTCTCTTTGATAATAATAATACAAACTTTTATCAATTGCTTGATATGTTTTAATACATTCTAAATAATCCGCATTAAAAAGCATATCTTCGGCAAACTTTTTGTTTTCATCAAATTTACAATGATTCATTCGAATCGTATCTAATCTATATATTTTATTCCAAATAAAAGGCCGAATTGTCTTTGGGTATTGAAAATGTAAAAAACCATTTATACCATCCCCAGGATTTAAATTCACCTTTTCATTACCTACCCATCTATTTTGAACACTTTTCGAATCCGAAGCAATAAAACAATTAAAACAAACCAACTCAGGATTCTTTTTTAATTCCTTTAGTATAACCGTAAAATAATCATCGGATACCCAATCATCCCCATCAATAAAGGTTACATATTCACTATCAATCAACTCTAGTCCTAAATTTCTAGCTGAACTAACTCCACCATTTTCTTTATATATGTAATGAATACAATGATTCTTTTCCACATAAGATTGAATAACACTTCTTGAATGATCCTTACTTCCATCATCAATTGTATATACTTGAACTGAACCATCTAGAGGTAATTGTTTAATAATTGAATCAAGGCATTTTCCAATATATTTTTCTAAATTATAAACAGGAATAATAATAGATAATTTATTCATTTTCTACCTCCATAAAAAAAGCTCAATATATAATATATTAAGCCATTTTTACCTAAAATTCAATTTCCTGTAAATATCTCTTTAAAGCATCCTGCCATGTTGGAAGAGGTTTAAATCCATTTTCAACTAATTTTGATTTATCCAAACGAGAATTAAAAGGACGTGCTGCCTTAGATAAACCATACTCTTTCGTTGTTACTGGAATTACAATATTTGTATAACCTGCTTGTTTAAAGATTTCACACGCAAAATCATACCAGCTGATATAGCCACCCTCATTTGTCGCATGATAGTAACCATATTTATCAGTTTCAATCATGTCCACTAATAAACGAGCTAAATCATAAGTATAAGTAGGTGTACCAATTTGATCATTCACAACTTTTAATGTATCAAATTTCTTTCCAACATTTAACATGGTCTTAATAAAGTTATTTCCATTCTTTCCAAATACCCACGCAATACGAACAATAAAATACTTAGATAAAGTATTTGATACAGCTAGTTCTCCACCTAATTTTGTCTGTCCATACACATTCAATGGTTTATAATCCTTACAATCCGGTTGCCAAGGCTCTGTTCCCTGACCATCAAATACATAATCGGTAGAAATATAGACCATCTTCGCATCAATTTCTTTACAAGCATTGGCAATATTTTGTGTACCATCCACATTAATAGCTTTTACCTTAGCTTGTTTATCTTCATCTTCCGCTAAATCAACTGCTGTCCATGCCGCACAATGCACAACAACATCTGGCTTTACAGACTTGATTGTATCCATTACAGCCTCTGAATTCGTGATATCTAAAGATACATATTCAGCCGTTGTTACATATGTACCATTCTGAATTCCACTGTAGCTTTCAGCTAAGTCTGTTCCTACACCAGTATATCCTCTTAAAGCCAATTCATTCATGACATCATGACCTAATTGACCTGCAACACCTGTCACAAAAATCTTCATCCTAATTCTCCTTATCAAATTTAACATTTCTTAAATCATGTCCACTATTACGCTTTTCAATTGGAGGAGGCGTCATGTAATCTTTGTATAAAGAAGTTAAATATTTATCATAACTTCTAAAGACAGGTACCTTTCTTCCTTCAAAATCTACGCGAATTGTGTCAAAAAATTCATCCTTTGAGATTAATTCTTTTTCTTTCCAAGCACATCCATAAGGAAACATCGTATTTGTTTTTTTATTATCATACTTTGTCATAATCTTCATTATTTTATTTTTTAATGAATCAACTGACAACACTCCTCTAACACAACGAACCATATGATATGTGAGTTTAACGGCTGTGGAAGCATCTTCTTTTACTTTAAAACCTTGTTTGACAATCAATAAATTTCGAATAAACAATAACTTCTTATATTCTTTTTGAAATACTGAAAAATCATCATTTACATAATCAAATGGGAAAATATCCACCCAGATTCCTTTATGCATATCAACATCTTTGGCATATTCCTCAACCATCTCTGTATTGTTTTTTCGAATCTTACCAAAAATAAATCCACAATTTTTTTCTGTATCAAAATCTTGAAAGAAATATTTAGAATTTAATTCCTTTTTACATATTTCCTTGAAACGATTATAGTCTTCACGATACATACCGACATCAATATCATCATCCCATGGAATCATTCCTTTATGACGAATTGCACCTAAACATGTACCGCCCATCATCACATAATGAATATTATTCGCATCACAAATACGCATAATTTCATCTAATATTTCTAATTCTGTATTTTGTAGTCTTTTTAATTTGTTATCCATAAGTAAATTTACCTCCTTCATTAATATTTAAACAGTTGGAGATAAACTCCTCTAAGCACTATACGTGCAGTTTTCCCGCATACGGCTTTCCACTGTTACTTTTTATATCAACATAGATATATAGGTGAATGAATCCAAAGGCTTCTGATTTCTTTTATCATTCCATTTGAACTGTAGTAGTTAAAACTACCAATGTCTTCATGAATTCGTCAAATTGAGTGTTTCTATTCTTTCTGACCCATTTCTTTAAGATTGACTTAAATTGCTTCTTCTTTTTTTAAGAAGAATCTTATATTCTACTGTTAAAATGTGCAAAGCCTAGAAAATCAAGTGTTTCCCTAGAGACACTGTATCTTTCGTGTCTTTTCCTTAGATAGTTCCATTCATTAAATTACAGCTTCATATACTCTTTGTGCATCTTTTTCATATACCTGTTTCTTGATACACTTTTCAAGCCATAAATCCAATACATAATGTAGATACACATTGGCAAGTATTGGACTAATCAGTCCGCCTTGTGGTGTCCAATTGAATCTGGCTTTCGCTTTAGGGCTCTAAGTCTTTCCTACCTACACTTAACATTGTACCTCACGATACAATGCCAAAGGACTAGATACTTACCTCTTTGCTCCAAGAGTTACTAGGTTACAAGTTTCGCCTAACTAAATCAACTGCACCGAACTGGCGTACAAAAAAAAGCTTAATATACATAATATTAAGCCATTTTTACCTAAAATTCAATTTCCTGTAAATATCTCTTTAAAGCATCCTGCCATGTTGGAAGAGGTTTAAATCCATTTTCAACTAATTTTGATTTATCCAAACGAGAATTAAAAGGACGTGCTGCCTTAGATAAACCATACTCTTTCGTTGTTACTGGAATTACAATATTTGTATAACCTGCTTGTTTAAAGATTTCACACGCAAAATCATACCAGCTGATATAGCCACCCTCATTTGTCGCATGATAGTAACCATATTTATCAGTTTCAATCATGTCCACTAATAAACGAGCTAAATCATAAGTATAAGTAGGTGTACCAATTTGATCATTCACAACTTTTAATGTATCAAATTTCTTTCCAACATTTAACATGGTCTTAATAAAGTTATTTCCATTCTTTCCAAATACCCACGCAATACGAACAATAAAATACTTAGATAAAGTATTTGATACAGCTAGTTCTCCACCTAATTTTGTCTGTCCATACACATTCAATGGTTTATAATCCTTACAATCCGGTTGCCAAGGCTCTGTTCCCTGACCATCAAATACATAATCGGTAGAAATATAGACCATCTTCGCATCAATTTCTTTACAAGCATTGGCAATATTTTGTGTACCATCCACATTAATAGCTTTTACCTTAGCTTGTTTATCTTCATCTTCCGCTAAATCAACTGCTGTCCATGCCGCACAATGCACAACAACATCTGGCTTTACAGACTTGATTGTATCCATTACAGCCTCTGAATTCGTGATATCTAAAGATACATATTCAGCCGTTGTTACATATGTACCATTCTGAATTCCACTGTAGCTTTCAGCTAAGTCTGTTCCTACACCAGTATATCCTCTTAAAGCCAATTCATTCATGACATCATGACCTAATTGACCTGCAACACCTGTCACAAAAACCTTCATATTTTCTCCTCTTTTCTAGCGCAACTTTCTTGCGAATAGAATCATTGTTTTAAATAAAAAATCTGGCACGAACACTAACATAATATCAAATTTAGCAATATTAGGGGCTATACTTCGATATTTATATAAATCTTTTATTTTATGATCTTTTCGAGCTGTCGCAAAACCCAATAATTTATCTTTATCTTTGAAATCAGGATATTTATTTAAGAAATCCTGAATCAAATTATAATTAATTAAAACACGCTTTTCTTCATAATCCTTTTTAGATTCAATACCTATTAATACACCACTTACATTATGTCCATGTCTTCTATATTGAACTAGAGGTTCATCAATAAAAGCGACTCTACCTTCTTTTGAAGCACACGAGATAATCCATTTATCATGTCCTGTATATACACTAAAAGGAACAGTACTACGGGCAAATTCCCCTCGTACAACTAAAACCATTCCAACTGCATGTGTTACAATTAAATTATTTACTGTGATATCATCTCCTGTATGCCAACTTTCCGTTTGACCATGATGCTCGTCTCTATATTTATCAACGATAACATTTCCGTCGCCATCTATAATTTGTCGATCACTCGCAACTAATAACGCATTCTCCTTTTCCAATGTCTTTACAGACTTTGAAATTTTGTTAGAAAACCACACATCATCTTGATCACAAAATGCGATATAATCACCAGTGCTTGCCTTTACCAACTTTTCAAACGATTTTGTATAATTCAAATTCTTTTTATCTTGTTCTAATATACGATAGGGTACTTTCGTCAAATAAGTTTCAAATATGCCACGATCACAAGGTGAATCAGGACAATCATCATTAATAATAACTTCAATATTTGGATAATCTTGATTATTTAAAGATACCAATTGTTCAATCAAATATTTTTCATTTGGCTTATAAACAGATAATAAAATATCGACTTTTTCCAAACAATCTCCCATCAATCTACATTACTACAGTTAATGTGCCAATAAAGAGAAAAGCTAAAGATTATTCCTTAGCTCTTCCTTTTTCTACATACATCTTTTCAAAATAGTTTTGGTATTCACCACTAATGATGTTTTCCCACCATTCCTTGTTGTCTAAATACCATTGGATTGTCATTGGAATACCTGTGTCAAATGTATATTTTGGTTTCCATCCAAGTTCTGTTTCCAACTTAGTTGGATCAATCGCATAACGCATATCATGACCTTTACGATCTGTTACATACGTAATCAAGCTTTCTGGTTTGTTTAATGCATGAAGTACAGTCTTTACAACTTCTAAGTTTGTTCTTTCATTGTGACCACCCACATTATAAACTTCACCAACACGTCCCTTACGAACGATTAAGTCAATTGCGACACAGTGATCATATACATGTAACCAGTCACGCACATTTTCTCCAGTTCCATATACTGGAATTGTTTCATCATTTAAGGCACGAGAAATAATTAATGGAATTAATTTTTCTGGGAAATGATAAGGACCATAGTTATTTGAACAACGACTGATTGTTACTGGCAAACCATAAGTTCTGTGGTATGCCAACACAAATAAGTCTGCACTTGCCTTTGCACTTGAATAAGGACTTGAAGTATGTAAAGGTGTGTTTTCAGTAAAGTACAAATCAGGACGATCTAAAGGAAGATCCCCATATACTTCATCCGTAGAAACTTGGTGATATCTTTGAATACCATATTTAACACAAGCATCTAATAATGTAGTCGTTCCCATTACGTTTGTCTTTACGAAGATTTCAGGATCTTCAATACTACGATCCACATGACTTTCAGCCGCAAAGTTAACAACGACATCAAATTTTTCCTTTTCAAATAAATCCATGATAAATTCACGATCTGCAATATCACCCTTAATAAACTTGTAGTTAGGCTTATCCTCTACAGGCTTACAAGTCTCTAAGTTACCTGCATATGTTAATTTATCTAAGTTTACAATCATATCCTCAGGATATTTATTGACCATATAATGTACAAAGTTTCCACCAATGAAACCAGCACCACCCGTTACTAAAATTTTCATCTTTTTATTCTCCTTCATATACAAATTGATTATTTGACTCTTCTAAAGTTGGACCTACCTGATCCTTTTCACTTAAGACAGGCTCAATACCATTTAATAATGAACCCCAATCTACATGACAAGTCGGATCATCATAACGCATTCCACCCTCAGACTCTTTATTATAGACATTATCTACTTTATATCTAAACTCAACATTATCTGTTAGAGTTAAGAATCCATGCGCAAATCCTTGTGGAATAAAAAATTGTCTATGATTTTCTTCACTAAGCTCTACACTTACCCATTGACCAAATGTAGGACTACCTTTGCGAATATCGACCGCGACATCAATGACAGTTCCCTTTGTACAAGAAACCAATTTACTTTGTGCATAAGGCGGATTTTGCCAGTGCAAACCACGAAGCGTACCCTTCTGAGCACTAAAAGACATATTGTCCTGTACAAAATCAACCGTAATACCCATCTTTTCATATTTAGGCTTTGAATACGTTTCTGTAAAATATCCTCTATGATCTCCAAATACATCTGTATCAATAATTAATACTCCAGGAATTTTTGTTTCAGTTACCTTCATTCTATTACCCCCATTACTTAATATACTTACGATCCATGATCTTCTTTAAATAAGCACCATACTGATTCTTCTTATAAATTTCATACGTAGAAGCCAATTCTTCATCACCAATCCATCCATTGTCATACGCTATCTCTTCAAGACACGCAATCTTACGATGTTGATGTTCCTCAATTGTCTTCACAAAATTAGTGGCATCCACTAAAGATTCATGTGTACCCGTATCTAACCAAGTAAATCCATCGCCAAGTAATGTGACATTCAATTCACCATTCTCTAAATAAATACGGTTCAAATCTGTGATTTCCAATTCTCCACGAGCACTTGGCTTTAAGTTTTTCGCATATTCAACCACTTTATTATCATAAAAATAAAGTCCTGTTACGGCATAATTTGACTTAGGACAAGCTGGCTTCTCCTCTAAACTAATCGCCTTACCTTCTGAATCAAATTCAACAACACCAAAACGTTCAGGATCTTCTACATAATAACCAAATACTGTAGCTCCCACTTCATTTTCAGCAGCCGCACGAAGACGCTTCGTTAAACCATGACCATGGAAAATATTATCACCCAAAATCATTGCACAACTATCATTACCAATAAATTCTTCACCCAAGATAAATGCTTGTGCAAGTCCATCAGGACTAGGCTGAACTTTATAAGAAAGCTCAATTCCAAATTGATGACCATCCCCTAGTAATTCTTGGAAACGAGGTGTATCATCCGGAGTTGAAATAATCAAGATTTCACGAATCCCTGCCTGCATTAAAATAGACATTGGATAATAAATCATTGGCTTGTCATAAATAGGAAGTAATTGCTTACTTGTAACCTTAGTCAAAGGATACAAACGAGTACCACTACCACCAGCTAAAATAATACCTTTCATGTTGAGTCCTCCATAATTAACATAATTATATCATACATATAAAATAAACCCTAACGTTACGTTAGAGTCAAGAGTTTATTGTCAACATTATAAATCTAAATATTTTATTTAAGTAATACTTTGAACTAAATAATAAACAAAAACCATCCTTAATAAAAGATAATAATTGTTTATCTGACATTTCCTGCAACATACGATTAAAGATTACATTCGCTTTTAAATAATTCTTTGAATCTTTATCTTTTAAATGTTGCTGCACATATACATACGCCTGATCCACACTTGCGACACGCTTATTTTTATATTCACTTGTGATATAAGACATATATAAATATTGTTCAAATAAATTAGAACGAGATACACTGTTTGCGGTCATTCTATATTTTAATACTGGCTCATTTAAATTTGAAATTTTATACCCCTTTAAAACCGCTCTTAAAGTAAAATCATAATCTTCACATAAAGGCATTTTTCGATATCCATCTAAACAATCAAATACGACCTTTTTACCAAGCCAAGTCGGATGGGCAATACATTGTCCATAACACAAAGCTTTATTGATCTTTTCAGGCTTAGTTGGCACACTCTTAATACTATATAATAATGTACCATCCTCATTGATCATTTCCGTAATACCACCAATTAAATCAAAATCATTTTTCTCTAAATAATTCAATTGTCTTTCTAAACGATCCGGCAAACTAATATCATCCGCATCCATACGCGCAATATAATCACCATGACATAAAGAAATTCCACGATTTAAAGAATCCGTAAGCCCCATATTCTTCTCATTGATATAAAATTGAATTCGATGATCCCTTGAAGCATACTCATGAATGACTCTTTTATGCATTTCATTATCTGGATAATCCAATATAATGATATATTCAAAATCCGTATACGTTTGATTTAAAATTGATTCAATTGCCTGTCGTAACAATCTCTCTTCTTCTTTATATGTAGACATCAATATTGAAATCATGCTTACTTCTCCTTTACATATTCAATAAGTATAGAATCTTTAATCAAATTCCAATCTCTGGATTTTGCGGTATTTATACCATTTGTATATAAAACATCACGCAACGCTTGATCTGAAACGATTCTTTCAATACAATGAACAGCCTTGTCAATATCTCCATTTTGATAGATCAAACAATTCTTTCCATCCTCTAAATATTCTTTATTTCCATCATTTAATAAGGCCACTACATAACCACCAGTAGCCATCATTTCAATTGGTGGATAGCTAAAGCTTTCTAATAAAGAAGTCTTTAATAAAATATCACAATCTGCATATACCTTTTGCACCTCTTCATAAGGCACTCTATGCAAGAATTTATCAACACGATACCAATCTTTAGGTTTTGCATTATAAGACATATACCAAATTTCATAATGATTCGTATCCAATTTATTCGTAATCATAAAAGCTTCATCTACATTTTTATGTGCACTTGAAGAATCTCCCTCAATCAAAATACGAATTTTATTCTTCAGTTCTCTTTTATGCGGTCTATATTGTTCTATGTCAATACCATTATAAATCCACGTTGCATCCTGATTAAATTCAGACTTTAACCATTCCTTGCACCACTTGGAAATTGTGACATAATCAAATGGATATGAATAACTACGATTGGCTTCTATTTTATTTGGATCTTTAAAATCATAGAAATCAATCTCATAATTTTGAACTAAATACTTTTTATTTTTAACACAACGAACATCATCCAACAGCTTAACCGTAGGCCACATTGTAGCTACACCACAATCAATATACGCATCCAATTTATTATCATCAAATGGCAATACTGGAAATGAATGTTTTAAAAAACTATATTCACTTGTTTGATCAAACAAAGACAATAAGCCAACTTGATACCCAGCAGCCTGTAATATTGAAGCATGACGCAAAGCCACCATGACCCCACCTGAAATCTCAAGTTTACTAAACGCAAAATAAACAATTGGTTTTATAATTTCTTTTAAACGTAACACAAAAGAATTCCCCGTATACATTGTCGTGCAATGCTTTAAACAATATGCATACGCATTATTAGCCAAAGTATTTCTCAATATTTCATTCTCAATTAAATTGGTTAATTCTACCTTCCACTCATCAATATTTGAACAAAGAATACCTGTTTTGTGATCTTCTATCATCTCTTTAAAAGCGCCAAGATTTGAAGCAATCGTACAAGTCTTAACTAAACTAGCCTCTACCCATTTATTTTCTGATTTGGCTTCATTAAAAATAGTTGAAGTTAAAGGTGCTAAATTCATATCCATCTTCGAAATCAATTCAGGAAGCTTTTTATAATCCATAAAAGGATGCACTTCAATCTTAGAAGCATACATCTTTAAATCTTGAGGCAAATCGATTTCTCCAACAAGATGCAAACGCACATAATCATATGCATTCAACACATGAATCAAGGCTGGCTTAATCATTTCAAAATCTTCATTGTGCGTAATACTACCACTAAAGTAACCAATATCCACAGTATCTTTTGATGTTTTCTTAATTTCTTGTGATAAAGTTACCATTTCAATAGAAGCCGTATTTCGATTGATCCATACATTTGGATTGTATTTTTCAAGCTCCTTCTTCAAGGCCAAAGTCGTTGTGATACATCCATCGCAAAGCTTTAATAACTTTTGATTCTTCATAACATCTAAATCATAACGAGCTTTTTGAGAAGCATCCATATTCTTAACATACTCAATCTGATCTGTATATTTTGTATCAATGACTAAATCATCCACATCATAAAGTACAGGTTTATTCCATGTTTTAGCCAATTGAATAAACGCATCCAATTTTTCTGTATAAGGCGCTCTAAAAATAATGAAACAAGAATACATACGCACTTGTTTTAAATCCACATTCTCATAGTATACTTCATCACAAGTATAACCATTCACTTGTAGCTGCTCCATTTGATGTGTTACACGATAGCGAGGTGGATGAGGTAATAAATCTCTTGAACACCCATTAATAAATAAAACATCCTTAAGGGCATCCGTCTTTGGTTTTGAAACATGCTTCTTTTTTATATAATGAGAAACATGTTTACTAAGACCTGAGATTCCCTCACTTTTTAATACCTGGATAGATTTATTCACCAAATCTGACATACAAACACCACCTAATTCTCACAAATAAACAGACCCGCCTGTTTTGTTACAACTATTTTACCATCTTTCTGTAATAACTCTTCAATATATTCTTTAAACTCCGATAGTCTTGGTCCCAATATTTCATTTTGATTGCCATGACAAGACATAATATAATCAATCAAAGGCTTAGATTCTGTAATTTCTAATGAATCTTGATAATCCATTCTTTGAACAATCGTGAAATATTGTTTTAAAATACTTACACCATTTTCTAAACCAAATACATCATACAAACTATGATTTGAAAGATTTATTCTAGAATCAAAGTTTTGTACAATATCCGTAATTTCTTTCATATGCCTACTACCATATGTACTACAATATAACACTCCATTTGGTTTTAAAACTCGACTTATCTCTTTTAATCCCTGATTTAAATCATTCAAATAAAATAAGACGTGATTGGCAATGACGGAATCAAAATAAGCATCTTTAAAAGGGATCTTTTCAGCATCCGCCACAATACAGTTAAAGTCCGAACCCAATTTATTACGAACCTCTTCCACCATACCCTCACTAATATCCGATAAGAATATTTCTCGATTTCTTAAATCAATCTTATCCTCTTGCCACAACTTACCATTGCCACAACCAAGTTCTAATAAGCGATTCACCTTAGAAAAATCAATCTTCTCAAATAACCAATTAAACCATCCCTGCTTATTTGTAGAATACTTTTCATGTAAAGAAATACGATCATTTAAGTTCTTTGCATTCTTATATTGCTCAATTATATTTGTTTCTTCATTCGACAATTGAACTAAAGATAAAATCATATTCCAAGAAAGATCTGAAGATTGACTCGCCCTTTTTAAAGCATCTTTTAAAGATTGTAGATGACTAATTTTATCCTCAATCAAATCAATCTGCAATTCAAAACTCTCCTTAAGGTTGGTATTGTCCATAACCATTGGAAAGATTTCTTCAATACTAAAACCCAAATGTTTTAATGATAAAATCTTCTGTAACTTCAATAAGTCCAAATCACTATATTGACGATATCCATTTTCCATAACAAAAGAGGGTTTTAACAACCCTATTTTGTCATAATATCTAATTGTTCTTTCACTCACATTCGCAAGACGTGCGAATTGGCCTGTTTTATATAGTTTCATACTTGTTTTTCGTTAATTTGTTTTTAATAAAGAAAACAAATTTCTTCAAATAAATCATATAAGCCAAAGTCATTGGAATGAGTGCTGGCGATTGATAACGGTCAATACAAGAACCAGTAAATACATATACACATGCATTCATAATACTAAATCCTAATAATAGAATTAATAAGTCATATTCTTGTTTCTCAAATTCTTTTAATCTTTTTCGATTCACCAATCGCAAAACAAAACTTGCGATAAATAAAAATGGCAACAACAACATCGTAATCGAATACATTCTATGGAAGAAGTCCTTATCTCTATCTAATACGGATTGGAAGATTATAGGTGGATTATAAATCACATCTAAGTCTTTGACTTCGTTATATAATTTTTCAGTCATCGGGAATATAGAACTTTTAGGATTAATAATATTCGATCCAATTGTCGTATTCTCATAACTAGCATCCAAATCAAATGTTTTATCAATTCCAATTGGCCAAGCGTCAGTGTTTTCAGTACGTTTATAAACATCAGACAACAAAAAATATCCAGTTACATAGCCTTCAATAACATCCATTGGATAAGTTGAAGCAAGTTTTAAAACAATAGATGCACCTTGCACAATTGAAATACTTGTTTTGTTTCCAATATCATAAACAATAATATCATCACAATGTCCATTTGGATTTATGATTTTAAAGGCCATATAATTTGTTTTTCCAGCTAACTTCTTTGAAATAATTTCTTTTTCTTCAGAAGAAAGTTTTGAATTTGTTAAATATTTTTTTTCAAACTTTTCTTGTTCTTCATCTGCGTATCTTTCAACATTCTTTGAACTACCCGCTAATTGTGAACCAAAGTTTGAAACAACATTACGATCTGTATTCAAATCCAATCCGGATTTATTTAAATACGAATTCCACATTCCCATTGTATTTGATAATGTGAATACACAAAGTACAACAGTGATAAAGCGGTAAATGATATTTTTAATATTAAAGTTTGTACAAATTGAAATCACAATTGAAAGCATCATTGGAAATAGAGCGACTGCAACATATGGTTGTTTTAAAAACCAAGAAAATAAAATTGCAACTACAAAGAATACGGAATATCCAATTGCTTTTAAAACATTTTTTGAACAATCAAAATAAATCCATTTCCAAGCAATATAACATGAAACGACTGTAATAGTTAATGCGACAAACTCCGTTAATAATGCATGATAATAACCAAACAAAATTGGATTAACAATGATCAACAACATAGTTACACAATAAAATAAGAATTTAGCTCTATGATCTGTAATAGACTCTGCCAACTTATCCAAAATCAATTTCACAAAGACGATCATGATCGCATAGGAAATAAATGTTACAAGAACTAATGAAAAATTGTTAGATCCAAAAATCTTCTTAATAAAATATAAGAGATATGGGAATACTGGGCCACGTACAATATCCCATTCTTTAATACTCACTTTTCCTTCAATGATTGGAATATAGCTATAGTAATGTGCACTATCCCAATATACGATGACTGCATAGGATGAATAATACACCCATAATAAAACCCAAAAACCAGCAGTTAATACCTTTTTTAACTTATCATTCATTTCTTAATGTCTCCAATCCACCTAATATATCAATGTATTGTCTGAATTTTAAGAAACAACGCTTCATTCCATTTGGCATTTTCTTCCATACTTTAATCGCAAATTCCAATTTTTTAGTTTTTTCTGGCCCCTTGACAAACAATCGATTCGCATCTTCAAAAACATCTTTTTCTGCTTCAGAAATTAAATATTCATGTCTTTTAAATTCTTGACTAAAATATTCAACCATTTTTTCTGCATTTAAATCATAATCAAATTCTTTTACTAAAGTGTGATTCTTCTTTTGAATTGAATGATATAAATCCACATCCGACATTAATTGATCGATTTTTTCTAAATAACAATCTACATCATTTACACGATTTACAATAAGTCCATTTACACCATCTTTTAAATATTCATCTACACCAAACGAATCGGAAACAACCGGTACTGCACCTGCATAAATAGATTCAAGTGCCAATAAACCAAAGCCTTCATTTAAGGATGCGTCCACATAAATATCCGTTGTGTTCATGATTTTTCTCATTTCATTACGAGACAATGGACCCACCATGTGATTGATTTCATTTCCTTTATTTTCTAATATAGGTAAAAACAATTCTTTTTTAACACGAATACAATTGATTGTGATATTCGTATATGTATCATTTAACATTTTTAATAGATCCATAAGAAGAAAATCACCTTTCATCACGTTATTTCTCATAAATAATGTAATTGTTTTTGGTTTCTCTACTTCTCGATGATTGAAGTATAAATCTGTATTTACACCATTATCAATTACTGTAGATTCCCTATTAAAAATTGTTTTGATTTTTCTTTGTAGATATTTTGAAATTGTTAATATTTCATCCGCCAATTTAAAGGATAGTTGTACCATTCCATAAATACTTGCATTTTGGAAATAAGCTTCATATCCCTGTACAAAATAAATCAACGGAATATTTTTTTCATCCGCAATTGCTCTAGCTTTATAAACCGAATTCCAAATTGTAGCCATTACTTTTTCACATTTTACATTTATTAAGTTTGAAATATGGATTGGTTCAAAAATCATGATTTCTTTATAGTCGGATAGATTTTCATAAACAATATTCGCGCTCACTCCATTGATTGCTAAGTAGTTTACTAAATCCACAACAACATGACACCCACCTGCATTTTGAATAATGTCTGGCAAATAAACAAGTGTATTTAAATCAATTTGTTTATCCTTTTCTGTTAAGTGGCTATTAATATATTGAATTGGATCATTTTTCTCATATTTCTTTAACAACTCATTATATTGTGTTTGCCAGCGATCAAAGAATATTTTTCGATTTCGTTCTAATTTTTCTTGTTTTTCTTTAGAAACACCAAAAGAAACTTCAGATTTATGAAAAACATAAGTATCCGCAGCTACTTTTGCCTCATATCCCTTTTCCATACACTTAAATTGATAATCGGTTTCTTCTCCATAACCCATGCCATAGATTTCATCTAGTTTTCCAACCGTTGTCAAACATTCGCTGCGAATCATTAAACATTCACCTACAACGGTACATGCATCAAAATTCTTTCCTAAAAACTTTGATTCAAGTACAGTATTCATCTGTTGATAGTTAAAGCCTGTGAAAATTGGTAATGTTAGATTGGCTGCATTTGACGCAATTGGACAAATTAAACCAATTTTCTCATTCTTTTTCATGTGGTCCATTAATTTACCAATGGTATTTTTACTCAATAAACAGTCTGAATTCAACAATAAAGTATATTCAGACTCCACAAAATCAAAGCCTCTATTACAGTTTTTAACGAAGCCTAAATTTTGTTCATTCGTTACAACTAGTAACTTATTGCCATATTTATCTTCTAAATTCTTCAATAAATTTTGTGTTTCCTCATTTGAATTGTCATTCATAATAATGACTTTATTCAAAACATCATTCGGTGTATTTTTAAATACCGCATACACACATAATTTCACCCATTCAGGCGCATTATATACAGGAATAATTACATCACATTTATTTTGTATCATTGTTTACACCTCTTCTGCAAAATTACGTTCTAGTCGTTTGAAAATAAAGTAACCTAAAACTAAAACTACAACACTCACTACAAATACATATAACAACATATTTGTATCTGGCATTCTATGATAAATAAAAATATCACGATATGAATTAATAATTGTTGTTAATGGATTGATTTTAAACAACAATTGAATAATTCCACCACCATTAAATTGACTCGTATCAAATAAAATGGGTGTACCATAGAACAACATATTTAAAATAAATTGGACAATATATTCTGTATCTTTAATATATACATTGACTGCACTTAAGATAAAATCCAATCCTAGTGTCAACATAGACTGTAAGAATACAATGACAGGTAATAAAACTAAATGCCAGCTTATTCCAACACCACCAAGGACTACGAATAATAGAATAATCAAGCATGAAATAAAGAAGTTAACAATTCCAGATAATACGACCGAAATAGGTAAAATTTCTCTAGGAAAATATACTTTCTTAATAATACCTGCATTGGCACGAATACTTGCGATACCTTGATTGATACATGTTGTAAAGAACGTCCATGGAATAATACCAACAACAAGGAAAATCAAATAATTATCTACGGTATTTCTCATAATATACGGAAATACAATGGCATAGACTAAGACTTGAAGTAAAGGGTTAATAAAAGACCATAAAACTCCTAAAAATGAGCCTTTATAACGTCCTCGAATCTCTTTTTTTACATTTGTTTTTAATAGTTCTCGATAGGCATATAAATCGTTAAATAATCTCATATAACCACTCTTATCCTTTCACAACCATAATAGATTTTTTTGATGCGATTGAATTTCCAAAGCGATCAAAAACTTCCAAAGTAAACTCGTGTTTTCCTAATGAAAGTTTACTAACATCAATCTTACCTTCCCATCCAGGTAGGCTATTGACTTCTCTTCCACCATATTTATCTCCATATACGCGTAATACATCTGGGCGTTTTGATCTTTCTACTTCAATTTCAACTCCATCAATTTTAGCTGACATACTAGCGTTGGCATCATTACTCATGACCCAGCCTTTAACTACGGCATCTGTTTCACATGGTTCATAAATACTATAAGATATAGGTTCGTCAATCCAACATAATCCATTGACCTTTGCCTTACCACTTTTGATTTCTTCAGCTGATTTTTCAATAAAGTCTTGATTGATTTGATCCAAATAACTCTCTACAACTTCAAATGGCTCCCCATCCATTTTTACTTTACCCTTATAAATCCAAACTGCTCTATTACATAAAGAACGAACAACATCTAAGCTATGAGAAACAATAACAATTGTTTTTTTACTGTCACGTAATTCCTCTAACTTTGCATAACACTTTTCTTGGAAATGTTGATCTCCAACAGCTAAAATTTCATCAATCAATAAAACTTCAGCATCTACGTTGATCGCAATAGAGAAAGCCAAACGCATATACATACCTGATGAATATGTTCGTATAGGATTATCGATAAATTCGCCCAACTCAGAGAATTCGATAATGTCCGGAATACGCCCTTCAATTTCTTCTCGAGTTAGACCAAAAATTGCGGCATTAAAATAGATGTTTTCTCTTCCTGTAAAATCAGGATGGAATCCAGCCCCTAATTCTAATAAAGAAGTTAATTTTCCATCGATTTCAATCTTACCTTTATTAGGATACAAAATCTTTGTCATCATTTTTAATAATGTACTCTTACCACAACCATTTGTACCAATCAATGCTACGGTTTCACCTTTTTTGATATCTAAAGAAATATCATCTAATACTAAATGTGTTTCTTCTTTGTGAGGTCCAAAATGAATGATTTTTTCTTTAAATGTCTGTGCTTTATCGTATACTACTTTAAATGTCTTTGTGACGTGCGTTACTTCTATCGCATTATCCGAATTTCTCATAAACACCTTCCTTACTCTTTATTATTTTTATAATCTTTAATACTTAATTTTTGAATTAAATCTTTTTGTTTTTCCTTCAATTTTGATATTTGAGTTGTTTGATTGAACAACATGATATATAAAAAGAAAATAAATAAGCAAAAAATAAAGTTACTTGTCGACATAAATCCAAGTTCTTTAGAAATCCATGTTGGTATCGAAGGAAATACACTGACAATCAATAATACGATAGACCAAAGTATCCAAACAATCGCATCATCAATATTTAGACCATGTTTTTGAATCTTCTTGATCACAAATATAAATGTTAAAACACTTGCGAACACGAAAAACATTTGTAATTTTAGTCCCATATTATTTCACCTTTCTAAATGGCTGAATCAAAAATATTGAAACCATCATTCTGCTCATATATTTAATCGTATTTGCCAAATTTAAATACGATTCACCAAATTCACGATCTGACATCTGTACTTGAATCTCTTTGATTTTTCTTTTTTTACGCAACATATAAACCAATGTGTCCGGTTCAGGCGGATTATTCATATCATTGGCATAATCTTGAATACATTTCTTGTTATATGCACGAAAACCACTTGTTGGATCCGTTAACACAGTACCTGTCATCAATTTAATCGCAAACGCAATTAAACGACTTCCCATCATACGTGCTGTAAAAGGTTTTTTCTCTGTGACAAAACGAGAACCAATCACAATGTCATTTCCTTTTTCTATTTCTTCAACCATATATCGAATATATTCGGCAGAATGCTGTCCATCTCCATCAAATTGAATCACAACATCATATCCGTCTTGCAATGCAAGTTTAAAACCCGTTTGTACCGCACCAAACAAACCTAAGTTACAAAAACCATCAATATGATTAAAATTATTTTCTTTAATAACTTCTAAAGTGTTATCTTTTGAACCATCATTAATAATTACATAATCTACATCGGAAGCATTTTCTTGAATATCCAAAACCGTTTTTTCAATATTCAAAGCCTCATTATATGCAGGAATTACCACTAAAACTTTAGATTTCATAGTTTCCCTCCAATAAACATACTTATTTATTATAAAACATTATAACTTATTTTTGAATTCGAAGTTTAACGAATTTGAATGCCTTTAAAATTTCAAAGCGCCATTTTAACATCTGTAAAACATTTGAATGTGTTTGACTCGAAACATTTTCACTGTGTCTTCTATACAAAATCAATGGTTCTTTATATAGTTTATTTTTACCCATTAATTCTCCAACAAGGCCTAAATATTGATCATGCATAGGAAGTTTGTCTGGAAAAGGCAAGGCTTTTTCAATCACTTCTTTTCTTAAACACATGCAACATCCTATATAAGAATTCTTTAAAAGATTCTCTTTAATTCCTAATCTCACATTTCTTTTTTCAAAAAAGGATGGTTCTAATTCGTTTTTGTTTTCATCCACAACAATCGCATCATGCATGACAATCATTGTATCCGTTTCAAATGAATCAACAACTTTTTTTACCTTATCCTTCATCCAAACATCATCTTGATCGGCCAAAAACACAAAGTCATTTGTTGCGTATTTCAATCCATTTTCAAAATTCTTGATCACACCAAGGCCAGGTCCTTCAACCAATTTAATGTTCTTATATTGAAGAATAATTTCTTTAGAACGATCTAATGAAGGATCTAAAGAAACAATCAATTCATCCTCAAAACTCAATTGACTTACAATTGAATCCAATTGTTCTTTTAAGTATTTTTCACCATTGTATACAGCCATCACAACAGAGACTGCCATATAAACTCAACTCCTTTAAGCAAACAAAAAACGTACACTATGATATTGCATACATAAATGTAATTTTCGTTTTAATACCACAAACACATATTTCCTTGTATTATGACGATAAAAATATTTAGAATCTTTTTTAAAAATCTTCAATCGAATTAAACTCGATTCAATATTTGAGACATCATTTCCTGAAAAGTTTTGTTTGATCTTTGCATCTAAGATCTTTATATCTTTATCTTGCATATCCCACATAAAATTATGATCTACATAATCTAAGAATAAATGCTCATCATACCGATATGTTTTAAATACATCTAAGCGAATAATCATCCCACTATTAATAGCCGTAAATTGTTTTAGTATTTCTTTTCCATCCCATCTAGAAACAACACCATTATTTACTTTTGATGGAGATAATATCGATTTTTCATCCACCACTATAGGAAGTGCAATATCACAAGAAAGATTCAAAACAGAATTATAGTATTCCTCATTTAAAATTGTATCATCATCTAACAATATGACATACCCCGTCTTATTCTGCAAGACATCTAATGCCGCATTATAGGCTTTTGATAACCCCTTGTTTCCATGCATATCTATATATGTATAACCGTCAGACTTAACTACACTTTGATTTTTATAATCTTGTGTGCTGTTGTCACAAACAATGACATTTATGTCTTTATGTTTATTTAAAAATTTATATGTGACACTATCCTTGATACATTGATTATAAACCACAAGTATCGCATAAAGTGAATTCATTTTAAATCAACCTTTCATTTCGTTAACTAAAATATAGAGGAAGCCAAAGCTTCCTCTTCATTCTTAATTATTTGTCTGATAATACTCTTCCATACCTTCTTCAGGCATTTCTGTCATCAAACCCTGTTGAATCTGAGCTTCAATTTCTTCTTCTGAAAGAGTTCCTGAAGGAACATCTTCTTCCGCTTCAATACTATCACTTGATTCACCATCTAAAACAGCTTGAATTTTTTCAGAAGCAATACGAACAGAATCTTCATACAACATAATGACACTAACCTCAGATCCAAGTTCAGCACTCACAGCCATATCACCATAGCCTTTTACTACATATTGTTCGAATTTCCATCCTGGCATTGCCTGAATTTGATATTTAATAAATGATGTAATTTCATCAGAACTCATATTTGTATCAAAAGCACCACTAATGGCTTCTAAAATACTCGCATAATTTTTCAACAACTCTGGCGAAGTAGCTTTCTTTACCATTGCCTGCAATACTTGTTGTTGGTTTCTTGCACGTTGATTATCCCCATCTAAATAGGCTTTTCTTTCACGAGAATAAGCCAAAGCTCTTTTACCATTTAAATGGTTTGATCCTTCATGAACACCCTCTAAAGTACTATCTGAATAAAACTTACTAACAGCCATACCTTCAGCTACATCAATATCAACACCACCCAAAGCATCTACAATATTGATCATACTTGTGAAGTTGACACGGTATGTATAGTTGATTTCAATATCTAATAAATTTTCAATCGTATCACGAGTTGTATCCACTCCATAAATACCTGTATGTGTCAATTTATCTGTAGCTCCATAGTTACAAGCATAATCATCACATACTTCTTGTACATAGCTATCACGAGGAATACTTGTCATTAATACAGTTGATGTAAGTGGATTGATTGTAACAACCATATCTACATCCGATCTTGAAACTTCATCCAATTGTCCAAATGAATCATTTCCACTAATCAAAATATTGAATGGATTTGTCGTAATATCCGAAACAGCTAAAGCTTCATTTGTGTCATTTGTATAATAAACAGTTTGATGAATAACCTTTGTCTGTTCACCAAAAGAATTGTAATTTTCTAATTCTAAAACATTTGAACGATACGCTTCATTTAAAATGATCGCATCTACTTCTTGATCATATAAAGCTTTTACAAGTCCTGGTACATTATCATATTTCTTATTTTCAACAGTAACCTTATTCTTTTTAATGTCTTTTAAACATTTTTTAGTTCCCTCTGCACTAATATTCTTTAATGTACCCACTTTACTATTCTTTAAATCTTTAACACTTTCTTTATCCGAACTAGATAATGTAATTACTGAAATTGTATTTTTTACAATACCCGTTTGTGTTGTAACTTTCGTCAAAGTTTTTGAAGTTGTATATATATAATAGTTTCCAAATCCATAAACCACACAAATAGCCAACACTAAAATCGTATATAGAATACGACTCACAATTCCATGTGTGAAAAAGTTTAATAAAATCAATAATATCAATGTAAATAAACAGATTGCTAAAACGATTGGTACAACCATCGCATCCGGTAATATTTTCAATTTTACTAATTGATAAGCCAATACAGCTGACAAACCAATTAAAATTAAAGATAAAATCACAAAAAAGATAATTAACACAATTGGCTTTTTCTTTACTTCTCTAGACATATTCATCCTCCATATATTCTTTCTAATGCTTCCTGCAACGTCGCATTAAAATGCTTCGTTGTAAAGTATGTATTATACAAATTCTGAATATTCCTTCTTCTTTGAAGCTGCATATCCATACTCTCCAAACAAACTTGACTTGCTATTTCTTTTATATTTTCTCTATCTATGTTAAACCCTATATCCCATTCTTCACAAAAATTCTTTGTATCTCCCTGAATTGTATTAATGATAGGTAAACCTGCACACATATAATCTAATGATTTCATGGTTAAACCAACACAAACGCTTGATTTCATCACATTCAACCCATAATTACACTGATCAAAAATCTCCTGCTTTTCTCTTTGATCATAAACCTCTTTATGATCTATGACATTCACACCAACAGCTAACACTTCTTGTATAAACTGTTCTTTCTTTTCACCATTACCAATTATATGCAATACACATTTCTTTAGTATGCTACATTCCCTTAAAAATGCAGTAATCATTGAAATATCTATAATATTATTTATTGAACCCAAGTAACAAAATTGTAATTCATCCTCTTTTAAATCTGGACTCATAGGTAAACAATCACGATCTATAGACCAATATAGAATTTTACCACAGCGCAAATATTGCTTAAATAAATCACATTCACAAAAAATCACATCACCACTTGATAAATACTTATCACGTGTATTTTTCCAGATTTTAAAAGGCAACAGATCCTTATATTTTTCAATCGGCATCGATTCAGGCCATAAGTCAATAATGTCATATATAATTTTTACATCCCCATGTTCTTTTTTATATTTTGACATCTCTTTGACAAGTGAATTACAAGGAATGATACAATGTACTAAATCCGGCTGAATATCACGCAAAGCTTTCCTTGCCCCTTTCGCAAACTGTTTATGCGATAAAATTCGATCCAATGATAAATTTTTATGATATTCACGCACAGGTATGACTACATCCGTACTTGGATCATACACAGCTTTTTTTCTATGCGAAAAATTTGAAGTAACACTTTTAACTTCATACCCCCTAGAAGTATAGTATTTCTTCAATAATTGCACACGATCCAAACATGTATCAAACGCATATACCAATGCCACTACCATAGATTACTCTCCAATATAAATGAATTAAAGACCTTCTAACTATCCCCTAGTTATTATCTTTATTATGGATACTTCCTGTACCCCCTTCGACAACTCCATCATGTTTCAATACCGAAAAAATTGTCATTAAAAAACATTTTACATCAAATAAAAAACTTAAATTTTTACAATACTCGCCATCCAATTTAGCCTTGACATCAATCTCTAATTCATCACGACCATTGACCTGTGCCCAACCAGTAAGACCCGGCAATACATCATTAGCACCATATGCATCTCTTAATTCAATCAAATCATATTGATTCCATAAAGCAGGTCTAGGACCCACAATTGCCATTTCCCCCTTGAATATATTAAACAACTGTGGAAGCTCATCTAAAGACGTTTTTCTTAAAAACTTACCAACACTTGTAATATATTGATCTGGATTTTCCAATAAATGTGTTGGCATATCTTTAGGCGTATCAATACGCATTGTTCTAAACTTTAAAATATTAAAATAAGATTTGTGAATTCCCACACGCTTCTGTTTAAAAAAGATTGGCCCTGGAGAAGTCACTTTAATTAAAACCATTAATACAATTAAAAGTGGAGATAAAATTATGATTCCAGCTAAACTCAAAACAAAATCGATCGTTCGCTTACCATATTTCGAATACATAAATACACTCTCCTATAAATATAGGGACAAAATCCCCATATGGAATTATACCATACTCATTTCTATGAAACAAAAAAAGTTCAACAAAAGCTGAACTTAAGATGTAATATTCTCTTTATATAAAGCACATTCATTAAATTATGTGATATTGTCAAAATTAATCCTTGATACAATTTCGAATTAAAATCAAAATCAAAACCATAGAAATACCTAAAATTAAATGTGCAATTCCAGAAAGAACTGCACTTGAAGCATCTAAACTAAGAACTTGTACTACACCACGAATAATTAACATAACTACAGTTAAAATCAATCCAATATGATCAAACAACAAATACTTCAAAACTTTATTATCTACAAAATGAAAATTCTTTTCAAAAAAATCCAACAATAAGAAAAACACCATTCCCAACATCAAATAATGCGTATGAACAACCGACAATGTTGTAAAATCAGTAAAACCATTCAATTTTGTGAATTCACGATAAAACACACCACCAATTAAACCAAGCACTCCATATACAATGGATGCATTCATTAAACGCTTCATATTATCGCCACTACGACCTATTATGTACCTTTCTTAGACATCCATCAATGAATATGCATCAAAATAAGAAGAGTTCAACTCTCCTATAAAATCAAAGCCACCATCTTAAACACAAAGACTACAATCAAAAGAATACCAATCCATTTAATGCATTTAAAAGTAAACTTAATCGCAAAATAAATCAAAGCTATTGAAACCACGAAACCAAGAATGTCTGACATCTTTCAACCTCCAATTTAACACCTATTTTAATTCATTTTCACCTTCCTTTCAATAGGGCGGTTTGCTATAATGAAAGGTACACGAATACAGAGGAGTGATACAATGCGAACACCAGATTTAAACTGGCTTAAAGACTCACGTATCTTTCAAGTCAACCGACTACAAGCATACAGTGATCATAAATATACAATTGGAAAAGACAAAAAACCAAGCTCTTTTTCCCTAAATGGAACATGGAAATTCAACCAATCCAAAAACTTTGATACATGCTTTAAATTCTTCTATAACACAGAATTTAATGATGCCAATTGGAACGATATACAAGTACCCGGACACATTCAACTTCAAGGATTTGATAATCCCCACTATACAGATGTGACCTACCCATGGGATGGACATGACGTGGTTAAACCAGGACAAATTGACATGGACAAAAACAAAGTCTATCAATACCGTAAAACATTCGATTGTCCACAAGACTTCATTGGCAATAAACTCATTCTATCCTTTGAAGGTGTTGAATCCAATATCTACGTATGGCTAAATGGTAAATTTATCGGATACTCAGAAGATTCCTTTACCCCAAGTCGATTTGACATCACAAAATACACACAAGAAAAAGATAACGTACTATGCGTACGCATCTTTCAAAAATGTACAGGCACATGGCTAGAAGACCAAGACATGTGGCGCTTTACAGGCATATTTAGAGATGTCATAATCTACAAACAACCAAGTCTTCACATACAAGACTTAAAGATCGATACAAATATTGATTTAGACACCAAAAAAAGTATTCTTACATGTACATGCAAAATGAGCAGTAATGAAAGTCATATACTACAAGCCAAACTATACGATCCACAAGGAAACATCGTATGGAATTCCAATATGCAAGACACATTTGAAATACCTGTAGAAAACACAAGTCTTTGGAGTAGTGAATACCCAAACCTATACCAATTAGAAATTGTTCTATACGATGCAAACAACGAAATCATTGAAACCATTCAAGAACAAGTGGGATTTCGTAAATTCACACTCGAATATGGCATCATGAAACTCAATGGAAAACGCATCGTATTCCACGGCATCAACCGCCACGAATGGAATGCCAAAACAGGAAGAGCCATTACATATGAACAAATGGAAGAAGACATCCATATGCTAAAGGCATTAAACATCAATGCCGTAAGAACATCCCACTATCCAAACAACAGCTATTGGTATAAACTATGCGACCAATACGGAATCTACGTCATTGACGAAATGAATCTAGAAACGCATGGTGCTAATGACATCATCCCACAAAACAAAACAGAATGGACCGATTGTCTATTAGATCGTGCAAGAAGCATGTACGAAAGAGATAAAAACCACGCATGCATTTTAATGTGGTCACTAGGAAATGAAGCTGGAAGCGGATCCAACTTTATGATTCTACACGACTACTTCAAAGAACAAGATGCATCAAGACTTGTCCACTATGAAGGCATCACACAAGATCGAACATTTGAAAACGCCAGTGACATCGAATCTAGAATGTATGCCACACCACAAAGTATAAAAGACTATCTAGAAAGCCATCCAATGAAACCATTTATTCTATGTGAATATATGCACGCCATGGGAAATAGTCTTGGAGGCATGGAAGAATATACAAACCTAGAAGACGAATACGAACAATACCAAGGCGGCTTTGTATGGGACTATGTAGACCAAGCCATTGAAAAAGACGGCAAATACTACTACGGAAAAGACTTTGACGATTATCCAAATGATTCTAACTTCTGTGGAGATGGTATCCTTCTAGCCAATCGACAAGAAACTGGCAAAAGCCAAGAACTCAAACAACTCTACAGATATGTCGATATGGAAATCCATTTTGATTCTGTAACCATTAAAAACAAAAACCTATTCTACGACCTAAGTAAAGACACCTTTATCTTTGAACTCAAACGAAATGGACTAGCCATTCAATCCGGCATCTTTAAAACAAGTGTAGAACCAGGCACTACAAAAACAATGCCCGTACAATTTAAACAAATCAATACGCCAGGCTACTATACAAAAACCATCTACTACAAAACACCACTTGGTATACAAGCTTTTGACCAACAAGTCTTCGAAGTCAAACAAGACCAATCCAAAGAAAGTGCAATGCTTGTAGTGGAAGGACAAAATACAATTGGCATTCAATTTATGGACACTGAATATCTATTCGACAAACGAAAAGGCTTAGTATCCATTCAAGTAAACGATACAGAATTACTTCAAGAAGCACCAAAACCTGTCTTCTACAGAGCCTTAACCGACAATGATCGTGGTGCCAAACAAACCTATGCCAACTGGCTTAACGCAAGCCTATTCCAAAATGTCATTGACTTTAAAATGATACGCAACTCCAAATGCGCACAAATGATCTATACAATTCAACTTGAATCTATTGAAGAAGAATGTAAACTTGTCTATACAATCTACAACAATCAAAGCATTCAAATCCAATTGCACTTAGACAAAAATTCAAAAAGACAAACCCTTCCACTATTTGGAATTGAGTTTGCCCTAAAAGAAACATTTAAAAACTTTGCGTATTTTGGAAAAGGCGAAAAAGACACATATATAGATCGAAATCACGCACTAACCGATTTCTACTCTGAAAATGTAGATACAAACTACATTCCATACTTAAAACCACAAGAATACGGCAATCATACCGACTGCAAATGGTGCTGCCTATCCGATGGAACAAATGCATTTAACGTAAAGTCAGAAAATATGGAATGTCAAGCCAGCAAATATTCCTTTATGCACTTATATAACGCAAAACACACGTTTGAACTGCCACAAACCCACACTACCTATTTAAGAATCACAAAACAACAAATGGGCGTAGGCGGAATCAATAGCTGGGGTGCTAAAGTACAACCCCAATATTTGATCGATCAATCGAAAAACCTAGACTTTACATGTACACTTTACATTTCAAAGAAGGATTAATTTCCTTCTTTTCATTTATACGTTCAACACTAATACGTATTGCATATACACGTGTTTTTTTTGATACACTATAATTGCAAGGAGGATGCATATGCCAATGACGTCAAAGGATATGGAACGACTTATCCTTGCGGATGGATCGGTATTAAAAAGCCAAGTGGATTTCCAACATCCGACAAAAAAGGTAAAGTGACTATACCATTTCACACAAAAGATTTGTCAAAGTCAACTGAACAATCCATTCTAAAACAAGCATGGCTTAAATGACTCTGCTTGAATATTTTAAAAGGGAGGCAAACAATATGTTGTCAATTTATCCAGCTTGTTTCTTTGAAGAAGAAAAACATTACTCAGTTATTTTTCCAGACTTCAATTATCTTTCTACATGTGGGGATTCACTACAAGATGCCATGGATTTGGCCGTTGATTGTCTAGCCGGTGCATTGTGCAGTGCAAAACTAGACAATGAAGATATACCAATTCCTTCAAAGTTAGAAGAAATGGATCCAACACAAATCGCATCTGAACTTGAATTCGAATTTAAACAATCTTTTGTCACCCTTGTATCTGTTGATGTTGAAGAATATGCGAAAACACATTTCAATAAGGCCATCAAAAAAACACTCACAATACCTGAATGGTTAAACAAAGAAGCCATGAGCAAGAATATCAATTTTTCGCAAGTACTTCAAGAAGCATTAATCGCGAAATTACACTCCATGTGAATTATAAATAAAAAACACATTATATAATCAAAATCCCATATTTTTTATTAAGATATGGGATTTTAAAATTATTCCTTTTTTACATTTGGCTTACAATTCAAACAAACAACTAATCAAAACTGTTCCTAATAATTATCATATTTCATGTTTGAATATGATCATCATTACTATTCTGTTCCCTATACTTATTATAAACAGGAAGTTACATTAAAAGCTTCATATTTCGATATTATTATCTGCGATTCTATGAACCATCTGATCTGTACGCATAAGCGTGCTTATAAACCATTTCCAAAATATATAACAAAGGAAGAGCATATGCCTGAGAGCCATCGTTATTACTACCTGGAAAATAAAATGAATGCAGAAGCATACAAAAGTTGGGCAAGGAGCTATGGTCCAAATGTTTACGAATTTATTTGTAAGGTTATTGGTACACTTCGTTATGAAGAACAATCTTATAAGAGCTGTAATGGAATTCTTCATATTTGTAAAAAATCCAAAAGCATTTTCAGATACAGCTGCCAAAATCTGTCTGGAATCGCATATTTATACCTATACAGATTTTAAAAAGATGCTTACTAAATTAATCAATGAAAAGAAAACAAATCGTTCGGAAACTCTTCCAGAACATAAGAATATTGGGGGTAAATCACATTATGAGTAAAACTGAAATCAAAGAAGAACAAGCGATTTATATGGATCTATATGAAAAATTAAAATCCATGAAATTTTCAGGCATGGCAGAAGAACTTCATCTTCAACTGGAAAATCCAAACAGCGATTTAGAATCTTTTCAGGATCGTTTTGAAAAGTTGGTCACAACTGAATGGAATCTAAGATACAACAAGAAATTTGAGCGTTATTTGAAAAAAGCTAAACTGAAAATACCTGGAGCAACATTTGATGAGAAACTTTATGATACGGATAGACAACTGGATATACCAACAATCGAAAAGCTGAATACTTGTATATGGATAGATGAAGGAAGAAATCTAGTGGTTACAGGAATGACAGGGACAGGAAAAACATATTACGTGAATGCCTTGGCAGTTGCAGCTTTGAAACAATTCAAAGAAGTAAGATATTATTCTGCTTCCAAACTCTTACTGGAACTCAGTGCTCATGAACAAGTGGAAGATTCAATTAAATTCTTAGGTATTATGGAAAATATAGCACAAGTAGATTTATTGATTATAGATGATTTTGGATTTATGAATCTTGATGTCGAGAAATGTAGACATCTATTTGAAATTCTTGATTCAAGAGAAAGTAGAAAATCGACAGTGATAGTTTCTCAAATCCCAGTAAAAGAATGGTACGATTTATTTAAGGATTGTACATACGCTGACGCGTGTTTAGATCGAGTTCTATGTAAAGCATATCGCTTGGAATTCAAAGGTGAATCACTAAGAAATCAAAAATTTTGACACACCGATTGACCGCTACAAATACACCGATGGTGCGCTAAATGCGCACCATTTTTCCGCCATATGCATGTAACCAGAAGTGTACATTCTTAAACGATCATTTATGTACACATTTAGATTATCATTTATATTCTGATTCCATCTCACGATGGACACCCTTGGTCTTGGCTAGTGATTAGCCACTGTGATAACAACCCCCACAAAAAACTTTCACTGTCTAGATATATGTCATGCCCTGCGTACAAAAGAGCAGAGATTTCAAATATTTCTGCTCTATAGTTAATACTTTAAACACTTATAGGGTTTTCAACCCTACATCTTTTAAAGCCAACTTTTAGTCGATCATATCTAATTTCGGATTACCAAAAAGAGCAGAGATTTCAAACATCTCTGCTCCTTAATTAATCCTTTAAACACTCATAGGGTTTTCAACCCTACATCTTTTAAAGCCAACTTTTAGTCGATCCTATCTAATTTTGGATTACAGGCTTAACTTAATAAGAATTTAACGATGTCACTGTTTTTTTAGCTTAACTTAATGACATTGGTTAAATAATATAACCTTTTTTTATTTGTTTTCTAAAGAAATTATAGAATTTATTAAAGCCATATTAGCATCATTAATTTCCTGCTGATTACCGCCATTTTGTATAACAGCTTGCGCATTTGCAATAGCTTGATCTAACACTTCTAATGAATCATCAGTATAGTGATCCCTATCAATTGAAGAAGCTGAATCTATTGTTTTTTGTAGCGTTGTGTTATCAATTAATTTTGGTTTTTTATCAGATTTACTAACTTCGTCCTGATTTTTGTTTTTATTTTTTGATTGTTCTACTATTCTATCATGGTTTGTGTCGTTACTTTTATTTAAATGATTAAAACCAAGAAGAATAGCTAGTATTGCAATTAAAATAATTACAATACCAGCTAATAAAAAAGTAAAATTAAACTTTCTAGAATTTCCCTTTTTTGATTTTTTCATTACTATTTAGAATTTTTTTTACGCAATAAAGCCACAAGACTCGCACCAGCAGCAGTTACACCAGCTAATGAACCAAATAAACCAGTTGCAGCACCTGTTGATACTTTATTATCTTCTTTTTTAGAATCTTCCTTTTTAGAATCTTCTTTTTTAGAATCATCTTTTTTAGAATCATCTTTTTTGTTATCTTCTTTTGCAGGAGTATCTACTTTTTCAAATACAGCTTCAAGACTAGCATATCCTTCAGTTTCACCTTCAGCAAAATGACATAATCCT
>OLQV01000444.1_pt1 | contig 39173 bp, 34 predicted proteins | sample 1672371 | NCBI WGS metagenome assembly OLQV01 (sample SAMEA3136676, study PRJEB25190) | human gut metagenome
GAAAGCAAGAGGTAGCACAATGAAGATCAAACAGGTGGAAGAGCTTGTGGGAATCACAAGAAAAAATATCCGTTTTTATGAAGAGCAGGGGCTTCTTAATGTAGAACGTGCAGAAAACGGATACAGAGAATATCATAAAGAAGATGTGATCCGGCTTCAGGAGATCAAACTGTTCCGTAAGATGGATATTTCTATAGAAGATATGAGGGCTCTTTTTGAGAAAAAGAAAAGTCTGCAGATCTGCCTGGAACAGCATCTGAAAGAGCTGAAACGGCGTAAAGAAGGTATCAGCAAAATGCAGGATATTTGTGAACGTCTTATTCTTGAACACAGGTCACTGGATAACCTGAACGTAGAGGACTGTCTGGAAGAAATGGAGCAGATGGAGAAAGAAGGTGCGAAGTTCATGAATGTAAACAGGACAGATGTTCACAGGAAAAAAAGAACAGGAGCTATTGTAGGTGCAGCAGTTATGACTGTACTTATGGTATTCACCATGGTAATGATGTTGTGGGGGAATTCACAGGATCCTATACCGTTGGGAATGTTTCTGCTTCTTCTGGCAATCCCCCTTGTGATCATTATTGGAACATTGGCAGCACTTGCAGGAAGAATGAAAGAAATCGAAGGAGGAGAAGAGGATGAAGCTTCTAAGTATTGAATATATTCCAGGTGTTGAATTTGAACCACTTGGAATCGTAAAGGGAACAGTGGTACAGACCAAGAACGTAGGCAGAGATTTTATGGCAGGCATGAAAACGCTGGTAGGCGGTGAAATCGTAGGATATACGGAAATGCTTAATGAAGCACGTCAGATTGCCACGAAGCGAATGGTAGACGAGGCAAAAGAAATGGAAGCTGACGCAGTGATTGGTGTGAAGTATGGCTCTTCACAGGTAATGTCAGGGGCTGCAGAAGTAATTGCCTATGGAACCGCTGTAAAGTATAAATAACTGAAAAATAATGGAACTCCCGGGAGCGTTTGTTTCCGGGAGCTTTTTTTGACCCTGGCATCGGAATATGTTATTATCAGAAGTAAAGAACAGTGGTAACTATTCAGAAGGTAGTATCCCGCGAGGTGTTTTGGCATGTTCTTTGCCAAAATCCCGAGACATACAAGGCAAAATGCCATCATCGAAGGTGATTTGGAATGCATTTTGACTCGTAACTGTGAGGGTACTGAACAGTTACGAACAGTGATAAAATTGAGAAAACAGACTATAATTACAGAAGTGGGGGCGTTTATATGAAAAATTATTCGGAAGATGCCAGTAAGCAGTATCATATTCAGGTTGGAAAAGGTGAAGTGGGACGTTATGTAATTCTTCCAGGAGATCCCAAACGTTGCCGGAAAATCGCTCAGTATTTTGATGATCCAGTTTTTGTGGCAGATAACAGAGAGTACGTGACTTATACCGGAACGCTGGACGGTGTAAAAGTAAGCGTGACTTCCACCGGTATTGGAGGGCCTTCTGCTTCCATTGCAATGGAAGAACTTTATCGCTGCGGAGCAGATACTTTTGTACGGATCGGAACCTGTGGAGGAATGCAGACAGAAGTAAAAAGCGGAGATATTGTGGTTGCAACCGGTGCAATACGAATGGAAGGAACCAGTAAGGAATATGCACCCATTGAATTTCCGGCAGTAGCCAATCTGGATGTGATCAATGCCCTTGTAGAAGGTGCCAGAAAAGAAGGATGTGAGTTCCATACAGGTGTTGTACAGAGCAAAGATTCTTTTTATGGACAGCATGAGCCGGAAATAAAGCCAGTGAGCTATGAGCTGATGAACAAGTGGGAAGCCTGGAAACGTATGGGATGTCTTGCTTCCGAAATGGAATCAGCAGCTCTTTTTATAGTGGCAGGTTATCTGAGAGTACGTGTGGGAGCCTGTTTCCTTGTACTTGCCAACCAGGAAAGGGAAAAAGCAGGTCTGGAGAATCCGGTAGTTCACGATACAGATAAGGCAATCCAGGTGGCAGTAGAAGCGATTCGTGAACTGATCCGCAAAGACAAAGCACAGGAAAAAGGAGAACAGTGATGAATTCAGAGACCGTAGTCATGGAAAAGAAACAGATTGAAGAGATGATCGACCTGGCCGTCAGACAGATGGATTATTCTTATGTACCCTACTCAAAATTTCATGTAGGGGCGGTACTTCTGGCAAAAAACGGTACTTATTATACAGGATGCAATATAGAAAATGCCGGTTATACTGCAACAAACTGTGCAGAAAGAACTGCTTTTTTCAAAGCAGTCAGCGAGGGGGCAAAGGATTTCAAAGCAATCTGTATTGTAGGTGGCAAAGAGGGAGTGCTTACAGAATATGCTGCACCATGCGGGGTATGCAGACAGGTTATGATGGAGTTCTGTGATCCGGAAACATTTCAGATCATACTGGCAGTCAGCAAAGAAAAATATGACATCTATACTTTAAAAGAGCTTTTTCCACTGGGGTTCGGACCAGCGAACCTGGCGTAGTTTCATGCCGGACAGGCAGAAAGGGATATTTATGGAAACTTACAAGAGAGTATTTGTGATCGTTCTGGACTCACTTGGAATCGGGGCTATGCCGGATTCTGAAAAATTTGGTGATAAAGGTGTAGATACTTTTGGACATATCCTGGATAAAATGGGAAAACTGGATATTCCCAACCTTCGGAACCTTGGAATGTTGAATCTTCACAAAGGCGGTACTATGGAAGGAATTGAGAAACCTCTGGGTCGCTATATGCGGATAAGAGAAGCCAGCAATGGAAAGGATACGATGACAGGTCACTGGGAGATGATGGGGATTTATACACGGAAACCCTTCAAAACATTTACAAAGACTGGTTTCCCCAAGGAACTGATTGATGAACTTGAAAAGAGATGCGGGAAACGTGTAATCGGAAACAAAAGTGCCAGTGGTACAGAAATCATAGAAGAACTGGGAGAAGAAGAAATCAATACAGGAGCCATGATCGTTTATACATCGGCAGATTCTGTTATGCAGATATGTGGAAATGAAGAAACCTTTGATCTTGCCAATCTGTACAGATGCTGTGAAATTGCCAGAGAACTGACCTTAAAAGATGAGTGGAGAGTGGGAAGAGTGATTGCCCGTCCCTATGTGGGAAAGAAAAAGGGCGAATTCAAAAGAACCAGTAACCGTCATGACTATGCACTGAAACCCACAGGAAGAACCGCTTTGAATGCATTAAAAGATGCAGGGCTGGATGTGATCGGCATTGGAAAAATCAATGATATTTTCTGTGGAGAGGGAATTACAGAAACTTATCATTCTGAAAGTTCTGTTCATGGCATGCAGCAGACCATAGAGGTTTGTAAAAAAGATTTCCATGGTCTTTGCTTTGTGAATCTGGTTGACTTTGATGCATTATGGGGACACAGAAGGAATCCGGAAGGATATGGTCATGAAATCGAAAAGTTTGATAAAGGACTGGGAACCCTTATGAAGGAAATGAGAGAGGATGACCTGTTGATTCTGACAGCAGATCATGGAAATGATCCCACCTATACAGGAACCGATCATACCAGAGAGTATGTACCATTTCTTGCATATTCACCCAAAATGAAAGAAACAGGAGCTATGGAAAACCAGAATACTTTTGCAGTGATCGGCACTTCTGTTGCAGAGAATTTCGGTGTGGAGATGCCGGAAGGAACCATAGGAAAATCTATCTTGGAACAGTTGAAGTAAAATTGTCGAAGGACATATGAAAAGGTGAATTATGAAAAATACGATAAGAAAAACCGGGAAGGTGTTGAGTTACATTGCAGGGATTGTTCTGCTCGTTCTGCTGGGATACATCATCTATCTTTATGTAAGTTACCACCGTATACCGGATAATCAGGAACTTACAGTAGAGACCATATCTGAGGAAGAAAAAGCAGGAGACCAGCTGACAACAGGACAGAAATATTCCGCACTGACTTATAATGTAGGATTTGGTGCCTACACACCAGATTTCAGTTTCTTTATGGATGGAGGTAAATCTTCCTGGGCAAAAAGCAAAGAAAGTGTGAAAGAAACCATCAAAGGTGCAGGAGAACTGGTAGCTTCCCGCAATCCGGATTTTGCACTCCTTCAGGAAGTGGATCTGAATTCTACCAGAAGCTATCATGTGGATGAGTATTCTGTTTTAAAAGAAACCATTCCTGCTTATGACAGTGTTTTTGCACAGAATTATGATTCTGCATTTCTGTTTTATCCTTTTACACAGCCTCATGGCAAAAGCAGGTCAGGTCTTGCCCTGTTTTCAAAATATCCTGTAACGGATTCCCTGAGAAGAAGTTTTCCAGTATCTACTTCTTTCAGTAAGTTTTTCGACCTGGACAGATGTTACAGTATTTCCAGAGTGCCGGTAGACAATGGCAGGGAACTGGTTGTTTTTGAGTTGCATATGTCTGCCTATGGAAACAGCGATGCAATCCGGGAAGGGCAGATCAATATGCTTGCAGAAGACATGGCAAAAGAATACGATGCAGGAAATTACGTAATCTGTGGCGGTGATTTCAACCATGACCTGAAAGCTTCGGAGGATGATTCAGAAGACAGAGAGTCCTGGGCCTATCCTTTCCCAAGAGAAAAGCTCCCGGAACAATTTGGATTCTGCATTGACCAACTGACAGAAAAAGAAAAAGCTTCTCTCTGGGACAGTGCACGTAATGCAGACATGGAATATGTTCCGGGGGAGACGTATACTGTAACACTGGATGGTTTTATCATTTCTGATAATGTGGAGTGTCTTTCCTACGAGGATATAGAGACAGGATATTCTTATTCCGATCACGATCCGGTGTATATGGAATTTAAGCTGCATTGACAGGAGAATCAAGCATGAAAATAAAAAAAGTTCTTATGTGTGTAGCCATCCTGACAGTCTGTGCAGGAGGTATTTATTTGGTAACATTATGGAACAGTATGTCTGTGGATTTTGATCAGTTTGAAGAAGATGAAGATGAGGAACCTTCAGTATCTGAACTTTCTTTTGATGAACAAAAAGAGCAAAGAGGTATGCTTGTATGTTGTTATGAGAATACGGATTGCATTGAAAAAACAGAAGAAACCAAAGTGTCAGACAGCTACTGGGCTGATTCACTGATTTTTGTTGACGAAACAGGTGTCGGATGTGGAGTTCTGATGTCGCGGGATACGCCGGTTACGTCTTCTGCGTTTCCAGGAACATATACAGTTTATTCAGAAGCCCTGGGGCTTGAAAGTACATTTACGATACCGGCAGCAGGAACTTATCAGAAACTGGTCTGGGATTATAAAGCAGGAACTTTTGAAGTATTGCCTTCAACAGAAGAAGAAGCAAGAAAATATTTTCGTAAAGATGATTGAGGAGTATGTGGATGTCAAAGCAGAACTGGTTTGATTTTTACAGGCACTCATGTTATCATTAAAAGAAAAAAACAATGGGGTATTGTCAGAGATGACGATACTCTATTTGTGTTTATCACAGTATTTGCTGGTGATAAAGAATCATTAAATGACAGCATACAGAGGAAAGACATACAGAGGAAATACATATGGAAAAGAGAACCAGCAAAAGCTCTCGCCTTATAAGAGGAGGACTTGCAGTTTTTACGATTATTCTTGTTATTCTTATTTTTGGAGTCATACATGTAGTATCTGGAATCCAGGGAACTGCACGAGTGGTTAATTATGCAGGACTTGTCAGAGGTGGAACCCAGCGTATGGTGAAGATGGAAATTGCCGGTGAACCTCAGGATAAACTGATAGAAACCATACAGTCTTATATTGACGGTCTGCGTAAAGGCAGCAAAGAGCTGGATTTTGTACGTCTGGACGACAGAGAATTTCAGGATAAGATGCAGGAACTGGACATTTATTTTCAGAAACTGAAAAAAGAGATTTACCTGGTTCGGGAAAAAGGCTATCAGAACACAGAAATCATTTCCAAAAGTGAGAAATTCTTTGGGATCTGTGATGAAGCAGTGGGTTTGTCAGAGATATATTCCCAGGAGAGGGCCACATCTCTGGAAAAACTGGAAAGACTGATCGTACTGGATGTTTTCTGCCTGATCCTTCTGACAGCGATAGAACTTATCAAAGCTATCCGTTATGCGGCACTGAACAGAGCTTTACAGAAAAAAGTCTATCTGGATGAAGCCACAGGACTTCCAAACAAGAATAAATGTGAAGAGCTGCTGAGTGATTTCTCCCTTCTGGAAGAGTCCATAGGTGTCTGTGTTTTTGATCTGAATAATCTTCGCATCATCAACAACAGTATGGGGCATGAGATGGGAGATGAATATATCCGTCGTTTTGCAGTGCTTCTGAGAGAATCTGTACCGGAAGAATATTTTGTAGGACGTGCAGGTGGCGATGAATTTATTGCTATTATGAAAAATCAGTCCCATGAACAGATGCAGGAAATCCTGAAAAGACTTCGTGCGCATGTATGGAAATACTCAGAAGATCACACAGATATGCCCATCAGTTATGCTGCCGGTTATGCTCTTTCTGAAGATCAGGAAGACTGTACCATGCGTACACTTTTTGCAGAAGCAGACAAAAATATGTACATCAACAAAAACCATATGAAACTGGAAGAAGCAGCACTTATCAGAGAACAGGATCAGAAACTTCTGCGAAGGGTAAATGTGCTGGGAAAACCTTTTTCAGACTGTCTTTACTGTGATGCAAAAAGGGATACCTACCGTACCATACGAAGAAGTGATAATTTTTTCCTGGCAAAAGAAGGAAATTATTCCGGGGCAGTAGAACAGATTACAGAGGAGCAAGTAACAGAAGAAGACAGAAGTAATGTGGAATCTATGATCCGAAAAGAAACTCTGGATGAGATACTCAGCCAGGATAATCCTGTTGTGGAAGTACAGTATCAGTATCAGGGGAAAGATACTGTCTATGGCAGGATTACTGTGATTTATGTGGATCAGGATGAGGAAGAAAATCTTCATCATTTTTTACTTGCTTTTGAAAATATACATTGTGATTATGATGTGGCAGACGCAAAATGGCAGTTAATGTTGTTTTATGAACAGTTGAAGCAGTCTATTCTGGAAAATGGAAATTATGTAGATGCACTTCTGGAAACAGCCACAACTGTTTATTCTGTAAATATCACAGAGGACAGAATAGAACAGAATTTTATCCGTAAAGAACAGAGTCATCAGATCAGCCTCAGTGAACTGGGGCTGGAACTTCCATGTTCCTATAATGAATATTGCAGAAGAAGATCAGAGCAGATTACCCGGGAAACACTGGAAAGTTATCGTATCATTGATACAGTATCCAAGCTTCTGAAGAGATTTGCAGCAGGAGAAAAACAGATCACTGTGGAATATCAGGAAAAAAATATTGATGGTACTATACGCTGGGTTCAGAAGACAATCCTTATGTCTGAAAGTATTGTTTATGACCGGGACAGCGATTCTGAGAAAAAAGTGATCTACGGAATGGTACTTCTGAAAAATACTACAGATCTTCATCAGAGAGAACAGCTGGAAATGGATCGTCTGAAAGCTGCCTATGAAGAGGCAGAGACAGCAAATAAGGCCAAAACTGCTTTCCTAAGCAGGATGAGTCATGATATCCGCACACCTATCAATGGGATTATGGGTATGCTTCAGATCATCAGCAAAAACAGAGATGATCATGAAAAAGTAGATGACTGCCTGGAAAAAATACAGATATCAGCCGAACATCTTCTGGCACTGATCAACGATGTACTGGATATGAGTAAGCTGGAAGCAGGAAAAGTAGAACTGGATCATATACCTTTTAATCTGACAGATGTGCTTAAAGTAGCCTATGCTCTTAATGATGCCCAGATTTCTCTGGGAGGAATCACATTTATCTCTCACCCATATGAACTGCAGCATACAGAGCTGATCGGAAGTCCACTGCATCTGCGGCAGATTCTTCTTAATCTGTTTAACAATGCAATGAAATACAACAGGCCTTCAGGAACCATAGATACATACACAAGAGAACTTTCTTTTGATGGCCAGAAGACAGTGATAGAATTTAAGATTGTAGACACCGGTATCGGAATGAGTGAAGAGTTTGTAAAAAAGGAACTATTTAAACCATTTACTCAGGAAAAAACAGATGAAGCAAGGACAGAATACAAAGGAACCGGGCTCGGAATGGCAATCGTAAAAGAACTTGTTGAAAAAATGGGTGGCACTATTCAGGCAGAAAGTGTGTTGGGAAAAGGAAGTACCTTTACGGTAGTGATTCCCTTTGAAATCGACAAAACACCAGAACAACACGTTCCTTTCGGGGCATCGGAGCAGATTCAGGCGGAGGATCTCAAAGGAACCAGAATACTTCTGGTAGAGGATAATGAGCTGAATATGGAGATTGCAGAGTTCATGCTGGAAGACGGAGGAGCTGTTGTCCTGAAAGCATGGAATGGAAAAGAAGCTATAGAAATATTCGAAAAATCAGAACCTGGTGAGATTGATCTGATCATGATGGACATTATGATGCCGGTAATGGGTGGACTGGAAGCTACCAGAAAGATACGGGCTCTGGACAGACCGGATGCTGCAACGATTCCGATAGTGGCGATGACTGCCAATGCTTTTTCGGATGATATCAGGAGAAGTCGGGAGGCTGGTATGAATGAACATCTTTCCAAGCCACTGGAAATGGAAAAAATTATCAGAACAGCAGCCCGGTATTGTGGAAAAAGGTAGTTCTTCGTGATATAATGAAGCTGTTGTGAAAGACAGGGGTTTTATAAAAAGTACATCAAAAAATTTGTATCAGGAGGTATTTTTATCATGAGAGAAGTAAAAGCAACAAAGATCAATGCAGCAGACTTTGCACCATATGGTACATTCTGTAATATGACAGAGCCGGAGGGATATCCGTTACAGGGTGAGATCCATAAGTTCTATCCGGATCGTATATCAGGAACCTGCATGGGAACGATGGCATTTTCTCCAATCGCAGTTCGTAAAGACGAACGTATCATTAAGGCAGCAGAATATCATACAACTACCTGGGAAGGCATTGTAGCGCTGGATGATGACATGATTATTCATGTGGCACCTGCTTCTGCCGGTACACCAGTTCCAGAGCTTGCCAAGGCATTTATTGTTCCCAAAGGACATATGGTAAAGATCAATGCAGCAATCTGGCATTTGTGTCCTCTTCCTGTAAATAACGAAGAACTTCATGCAATGATTATTCTTCCGGAATGTACTTATGCTAACGACTGTACAGTAGTTAATTTTGAAGAGAAAGACTGGTTTAAGATTACTGTATAAAGCACGGTGAAAGCTACAGTGATGGTGTAATCAGCATACTATGAAAATTATGAGTGACTTGTCAATTTGCTAATATCTTGTTCCTGATAGATTGTTTTTTTATAATAAGTCCATAAGAAAACACGTCAGGAGGATATGAGAATGTTAAATGAAAATGTAAAAAATGAAAATCCGGTAAACGAGGAATAAACTTGTTTACCGGATTTTTTTACAGAAGAAGGCTGATGCCCTTAATTCTGGAAAGATTCTCTTTCATTATTGTCTGAAAAGAACTGGTAAGGACATTATCTTCTGAGATAAGTTTTACCAGATAAATAATTCGTTCGGGTGGTGGAGACATCAGTTTTCGCGTAGAAAGAAAAGGATTTTTAGTAAATTTATTTTTTACAGAAGCAGGTGCAATTGTCCATATATCTTTATTAAATGATAACATAAAATCCTCAACCTGTGCTATAAGATGAGCTTCAATAAAAGGTTTTGAATCTTTACGAAACCAGTAATCCCACCATTTAGTGAAATCAGATGAGTAAGGAGAATAAATTGCATTGCATGCTTTCAGCAAATCAGGAGATACAGTGTCAGGGTAGTTGCTGTCTGAACGGCAGATAAAATACATTGGTTCACTGTACATGGGGATGGAAACAATATTTTTGTAATAATAATCAGCTCCCGTAAAAGCAAGATCAGCGTGTTGACGTTGAATAGCATCAAAGCATTGGGGATAATCAGCAGTAACAAGCTTTAATGAGATTTCGGGATATTGATTAATAAAATCTTTATATGTTTTGGGAAAAATATACATATGAGGACCATCCGATGAACAGATCGTAAAAGTTTTTCGGGTGTTTTTAAATTTTAAGGTTTGTAATTCGTTGTCAAGAGATTTATATTGATATGCAATGCTGATGAGAGACTCACCACTATCTGTCAGGGAAATATTTTTATGACCTTTACCGCGGACAATCAACTGACAGCCAAGTTCTTTTTCAAGAGAAAGAAGACGTTTGGTAAGAGCTGGCTGAGAAATGAAAAGAGATTCAGCGGCGCGGGTAAGATTTCCATATTTGACAACAGATAAAAAAGCTTCAAGATCCAGATGATTCATGTCATTTTTTCCTTTGAATAATAACTATTTAGTTATATATTATCATTAAAATATTTATTTTACAATGAAAAACAGAGCTTATATAATGACTATATTAAGATATTTTGCCGGATATCAAAAATAAAATACAGATACAGTAAAAATTGGGAGGTATAGTGTGAAAGAAGTCAAAGGATTGCTTGAAAAAAACATATTCAGCGACTGGAAGCAGAAGGACATAAATGCTATGACATTCCAATGGGTGGAGCAACAGCATTGTTTGCTGAAAAAGAAATTCTTGGCGAAATTATTTAAAATATTATGGGAAAGGCTGGGAGAATAAATTATGGAAAATAAAAAAAACGGCCTGGTGGGTAAGATATTTTCCTATGGCGGATCTTATTTCGGCGCAGTAGTAGGAGCAGGCTTTGCTTCTGGACAGGAAGTAATGCAGTTTTATACGAATTATGGTGTTATGAGCATGGTTGCCATAATTGCAGCTATGGTGATCTTTATCTGGATAGGTACGAGATTTGCAGAATATGGAAATGAACTGCATACAAATACACATGGACCTGTTATGAAGTATCTCTGTGGAAAATATGTAGGAAAATTTTTTGAGGCAGCGTTTCTTTTCTTTATGTTCATTGGATTTTCCGTTATGATTTCAGGTGGGGGAACAACACTTTTTCAGTATTTCGGAATTAATCAATATATAGGCAGAGTTATTATTGCAGTCGCAAGTGTTCTGGCAGTATCTTTTGGATTTGCAATTACATTGAAGATTGGTGGCTTTTTAGGACCAATAATTGTTGTCTTTTCCATTTTAGTTGCCAGTATTGCTTTTTTTACGGGAACGACAGATTTTGCAGCAGCTGATGTGGCAATAAAGGGAGCTGGCATTACTACATCAGCTCCCAATATATGGATATCTGTACTTGTTTACTGCTCCTATTGTGTAATGTCTAACAGTCCAATTCTTATTTCAATAGGCAATGTAGAAGATGATAAAAAGATTCGCAATGCTGGTATTACGGCGGGGGCTGTGGCATTAGGTGTGTGCTTACTGTTTATAAATGGAGCATTGTTGAGAAATTATCAGGTGGTTGGAACAAGTGAAATTCCTATGGTTGAACTGGCGGGAAATATATGGAAACCACTTGGAGTAATATATGCGGTTGTCTTAGTGGCAGCAATATTTACAGTTGCAATCAGTGCTTTATATGGAATTACCTCAAGAGTAACTACAGACGATCCCAAAAAGAAGATTGGTATTATCTCCGCAGTCAGTATATGTGCGATGGTACCTGGATTCCTGCCTTTCTCATCACTGGTAGGAACATTATATCCAATAATGGGATATATGGGACTGATAGTTATGGCATCTGTACTTTACCACCAATTAAAAAAAATGAATAGAAAACCCAAAAGCTGCCTGGTAAAATGACCAGGCAGCTTTTGGGTATAAATTATATTTACGAAAACAAATTTCCAAAACCTGTTGATACAAGGAACAGCACAAGCATTACAACCGGCACCACATAACGGATCATGAATCGGTAAAGCTGTTTCCGTTTAAAATGTTCTCCATTTCGTTCTACCTCACCTACGATCCAGTCAGGGCCGATAACCCATCCGATCAGGATACTTGTCAGCAGGGAGATAAATGGCATCAGAAAGCTGTTGCTGATGTAATCCATCACATCCAGAAGCTGGCCTACGGATCCGTTTGGAAGTTTCAGTTCGAAGTACAGTTTATTATAGCCAAGGCAGATGAGAACTGCAGTGATCAGAGAATAGATCCCTACCATACCGCACATTTTTTTCCGGGGCTTGTGATAAAGCTCCATACAGTTGGCTACCAGTGTTTCCATAACAGACACACAGGAAGTAAGAGCTGCAAATCCCATCATCACGAAGAAGGCAATGGCTACAGGTCGTCCCATAATGCCCATTGCGTCAAAAACCCTCGGAAGAGAAATAAAGATCAGACTTGGACCGGAGGCCATTCCCTCTTTTCCAAGGAATACAAACACTGCCGGAATGATCATCATCCCTGCCAGGAAGGCAACACCTGTGTCAAAAAGTTCAATCTGATTGGTGGCTTTGTTCAGATCTACATCATTTTTTACATAGGAACCGTAAGTGATCATGATACCCATGGAAACACTCAGCGAGAAAAACAGCTGGCTCATGGCATCCAGAAGAATCTCCAGGAATCGTTTGACTGTCAGACCACTGAAATCCGGTTTAATATACACACTCAATCCCTGAAGTCCGGTGCGGACAGTGCCATCAGCATCTGTATAAGACAGTGTCAGAGAAAAGATGGCAATGATCAGAATCAAAAGTATCAGTCCCGGCATAATGATTTTGGAAAATTTTTCGATGCCTTTTTCCACACCTCGGAATACGATCCATGCAGTCAGTGCAAGAAAGATCAGCATAAACACAATCGGTGCAATATCAGAAGTAATAAAGGATGTAAAATATCCGTCTGTAGCAGCGTCTGCACCATCAGAGGTGATATAAACAAAAAGATACTTGGCGATCCAGCCGCCGATCACAGAATAATAAGTCATGATCAGAGCAGGAACCAGGAAGGTAAGTTTCCCAAGGAAGTTCCATTTCGGATGCAGGGCACCGAAGGCCTGTAATGCATTTTTCTTTGTTTTTCGCCCGATTGCCACATCTGTTGTGAGAAGTACGAACCCAAAAGTCAGTACAAGCACTAGATAAACTAGCAGAAATAATCCACCGCCATCTTTAGCACAGAGATATGGAAATCTCCAGATGTTTCCGACGCCTACAGCACTTCCGGCAGCAGCCAGGACGAAACCGATAGAGCCGGAAAAACTGCTCTTTTTTTCTTTCATATTCAAGTTCCCCCGTCAAAAATTCATACCGTTTTATTTTAACGGAAATAAATTTAAGTGCAAATACTGAAAGTTTCGTTTAAAGAAACTATTTTGAATAAAAGTTTCTTTTTATTGCAAAAACAAAGATTTATCGTTATAATGAGAGCAGAAAGAAAATATAATGAATAATGGATAGTATGAGGAAACAAAATGAGTGAATTTACCTGTTATGTAGGGCAGCAGATAAAAAAATACCGGAAAGCCGGAAGATTGACCTTACAGCAGCTGGCAGATGCCATACACAAAAGCAGGGCTACAGTATGTAAATATGAAAACGGAGAAATTTCTGTAGACATTGAGACATTATATGAGATCAGCCAGGTATTGCAGGTGTCCATGGCACAGTTGACTACCTGGCAGAATCCGGATTCAGAGCTAGTCAGCAGTAACACAGACCTGACAGGGAAGAATCCCTTCTTTCAGGCGAAGCGGCTGTATTTTTATTTCTATGATGGACGTTACCAGCGAATGAAAGATGGAGTGATTGATATTTATGAGAGACAGGAAGATACCGGCTGTTATGAAGCTACTCTGTCTATCTGCTCTGTATCAGGAACCGGCAGAAGCAGTGAGATTTTTTATACAGGCAAGGTTCTTTACAGTGACATGCTGATCCGTTTCTCCTTTGTGAATCAGTACAATCCCCTGGAAGAAGATCTTCTGTATATTTTTAACCCCCTGGAGCGCAGAGATTTTACAGTAGGGCTTCTCTGTGGGATTTCCAGTGCTGATCTGATGCCCTGTGCGTTTAAATGCCTGCTTACACTGAAACCACAGGAACTGACAGAAAAGTTTCGTCACCAGCTTCTTTTTACCAAAAAAGATTTGAAACGCTGGGAACAGCTGAATATGCTGATGGTAGATAACATGGGGCAGTAAGAGTACTTCTGGCGAGAAAGGATTTGTTTTATGAAAAAGATTTTTGACACAAAAGAAACATCTGATATCAAAGTGATATTTCTTGACATAGACAATACGATTCTGGATTTTGATGCAGCAGCAGAAGAAAGTATGAAAGAATGTTTTCGCAGAGCAGGGCTTGTATACAAACCGGAAATGCTGTCTGTTTTTCATGAGGTGAATCATAAGGTCTGGCAGAGGATTGAAAAAGGTGAACTGACTATGGATGACCTTTTTTATGTAAGATGGCAGCCCATTCTGAGGCAGCTTGGACTGGAAGCCGATGGGGTGGAAATGGAGAAAAATTTCAGGATTTTTCTTAATCACAGTGCAGTGCCGTTAAAGGGAGCATATGAGATTCTGGAATATCTTTTTCCGATATATCGTCTTTGTGCTGCAAGTAACGGCCCTTATGACCAGCAGGTCACCCGCCTTAAGAAAGCAGATATGCTGAAATACTTCGAGCACTGTTTTGTATCCGAAAAGATCGGGGCTGACAAACCAGGGAAAGATTTTTTTGACGGTTGTTTTGCGCAGCTGCCGGGAGTTCTGCCTGAGGAGACCATGATCATCGGAGATTCCCTTACAGCAGATATTGCAGGAGGAAAGACTTACGGATTAAAAACCTGCTGGTTTAATAAAAATAAGCAACAGACAGAGCCGAAAAGTGACGGAAAACCGGACTATATTATTATGGATTTGTCGGAAATAAAAGAGATATATTAATTTGTTGAAGAAAAATATTGTTCAATTATTATAAATACTTGACAATAAAAAGTGGATTTATTATAATAGTTGAACAGTTGTTTTGAATTGCCATATATAATAAATGGTAATTTTTTAACATTAATGGATAATCCGGTGAGAGTCCGGAACAGACGTTATGTCTTCTGTATTTTGAGTCAGCATCCGCTGTTAGCCCTTTGGATAGGGTAACAGGGGAAGTCTGACTTTTTTTATTTCTTTAAAAGGAGGAAGAGAAATGAAGAAAAAAGAACTGATGAAGTTCATGGCGGTCATGCTGTCAGCATCTATGATCGCAGGCAGTGGCGTTCCAGTTACTGCAGCAGATTTTTCAGCAGACGAAATTGCAGTAGAAGCGGAAACAGAAGAGACACAGGAAGAGACAGATGAAGCACAGACAGATGTCTCCTCAGACGAAGATGGTGCAGACGCATCAGGATTTGACTTTTCAGATGAAAGTGACAGTGAAGAAGCAGTTCCGTCTGTGGGAGATGATGGGATTACAGATGATGCCAAGACCGCGGCAGCTGAATATCTGAAAACAAACTATGTTGACAAGAATAAGATTATCGGCAATGGTGGAACAGGAGTGTCTAAGAGCGAAGATGGTCTGTCCTATACGGTAGGTCTCAAAACCAATGGTACAGGTGGTGCGATCACCAGTATGCGCTTAAAAACAGAAAGTTCTTCCAGTACATATAAGTCAGGCTGGTATATTAACAGTGAATGGGTAAACTGGGGTTCCAAAACTCCAAGCAGCCCGGGAAGCCTTGGTATCAATCGTCCTACAGCGGATCAGGGGCCACAGACCTTTAAAGCCACACTCCGTCTGTTTTCTTCTGATACCGCAGCTGATGTGATTAATGATGAGACACAGGCAGCAACAGCAGCACTGGCAACCCAGGAGTTTACCATTACCCTGGAAGCAGCTGAACCAGTTTATACTATGACTGTCAATGTACAGGACGAAGATAGTAATCCGATCACAGACGCAACCGTAACTCTTGAAAAGGGATGGAGCACTGTATATCCTGGATCAGATGGTTCCTATACCATGGAAAAAGGAGAAAGCTATACTCTTACGGTTAAGAAAAGTGGTTACAATGACTACAAAGAAAGTTATTTCACCTTTAATCCAACAGAAGTCAATACAGTAAAAACAGTTACCCTAAAAAAACAGGTAATAAGAAATATCAAGTTTAATGTAACTGATAAAGCTTCCGGAAAAACCATAGAGAATCCTACAATTTCTGTAAAAAAAGGTTATTATGACACTGTAAAGCCAGAAGCAGACGGAAGTTATCATCTGGTAGATGGAATATCTTATAATTATACCGTAGAGGCTGCCAATTATAAGTTAGCCAGTGGATCTTTCACAGCAGGCAGTGATGAGACAATTAATGTAGAACTTACAAAAGACATCAGCAAATATGCAGTATCTATCAAGCCAGTGGAAGCAGATGGCACTACAGCAGTTGAAGGTGCTACTGTAACCGTTACTTATGAAGACGAAGATGATTGGGGTGATCCGGAAACAGTCACTCTTACTCCAAATGCCGATGGCAGTTACACTATGAATAAGAATACTACCTATAGTTATACTGTCAAAGCAGAAGGATACAAAGATGCAACAGGCACTTACAAACCGTCCGGCACAGAAGAAAATATTGAAGTACCTGTGACCATGCAGAAGGATGCGGTTGAGTTTGCAGAATGCAAAGCTGCCATTCAGGCTGTGGACAGTGAAGATACAACAGTGGTCAAAGGTGCAACAGTTGAAGTATCCTATCAGGATTATAGTGATTATTATCAGAATCCATTTACAAATTATGTAAAAGCAGATGCAGATGGAAAATACACCTTGAAAAAGGGTGTGGAATATACAATCTCTGTACAGGCAGCCGGATACGAAAAAGGTTCTGTGACTTATACCCCAGATGGCAAAAAAGACACAGATACGATTTCTGTACCAATGAAAAAGAAACCGGTTGACACCAAAGATCAGCAGACTGTAGATGCGATCAAGGCATTATTTGACAAAGAAGGCGCAATGCGTCCAAACTTTGCAAAAGACAAAAATATTCTTGATGTTGTAAAGACCAAAATTAGCACTTATACAGATGTTGATACCACAGGTGTGACCATTACTGTGAAATCCAGTGAAAACGAAGATATCATCAGTGCTGATGGAACCATCCATTACAATAAAGCAGATACTCTGAATTCCTGGGGAATGAATTTCAGTAATGTAGGCGTTGTATATATTATTGAAAAAAATGGTGCGAAAGCAGAAACAAAGAGCAGTACAGCGACTGTAGGCTGGGATCGTGACCATTACAATACCAAGATCGAAGCTGAAAAAGACAGCCTTACCTGGGACCATATCAAGGGTTCCAATAAAGATCAGACAGAAGTAACTTCAGATCTTACCCTGCCACAGATCATGACAAGCAGTGCCAGAACAGCATGGTCAAAGATTACATGGACTTCTTCTGACACAGATGTGATCAGCATTGACAAGACAGGATATGATTCTATTACAGATTCTAAGAAGGGAACTGTCCATGCACAGCCGGAAGACAAAGAAGTGACTCTGACAGCAACCTTCCAGGTTAATGACAACTCCATAAATACAAATGTTGAAAGTATATCCGAGTTTGCTACGTATACAAAAGAATTCAAGGTTACAGTCAAAGGAACAGGTGCTGTAAAACCTACAGAAAAACAGCTGAAAGCTCTTCTTGACAAGTATTATACAGAAGATAAGATTACAGAATTTGGATCAACTGGCAAAGTTGCAGATCTGAAAAACTGTAAGACTGACCTTCAGCTTCCAAGATTTACCAGATTTGAAGATGAGAATGGAAATTCTGTGTTTGAAAGATCAGAAATCAAAGTAACTGCTGATTCCGATGCTATCAGTGTTAATGGATACAAAGCTTCTGTAGATCGTTTTTCAAGCAATGAGGATGTAACTGTAAATCTGGTCATTACCTTTACACGTGAAGGTGTAACTGCTGTCAAAAATATTCCTGTAACCATCAAGCCAATCACAGAGGCAGATGTTCAGGATGAACTGAATATGATGGAAGCTGCCAAAGCACATTACTTTGACGGAATCAATGATGGCCAGTATGCAGACAAAGATTCTGTTACAGGCAATCTTCACCCATTCCAGGAAATGATTCTTGACGAAAATGGCAATCCGAAGTGGATTTATAGTTATGATAACAGAACAGGCGAAGGTATCATTCCGGACAGCATGTTTGATGATCCATGGGAAATGGAAGGGGCAGGATATAATAAATTCAAATCTTCCAATAATGCAGTGGTTGCTCATGAGAATCTGGTAGTAACCAGAAGAGAAAACGATACACAGATCACTATTTCTTCTATATTAAGCAGTGAGCGTTATGGAGAGTATGCTAAGAAATATCCGGAGAATAAAGTCCTTCAGAAACTTTACAAACAGCCGGTTTCTGTAACAGTAACCATTAAGGGAACCAAGACAGCTGCGGATTCTCTGGCAGAGATGATCACCGAAGCCAAAGCACTTAATGACAGCATTACAGAGGGATCTGAGGCAGGACAGTACAAAGAAGGCACCAAAGCAGCTCTTGAAGCGGCTATCGCCAAAGCAGAAGAAGTAAACAACAAAGAAAACAAAACAGAGGCAGAAGCAAGTGCAGCTGTTATCGAACTGGAAGCAGCAATGAAAGCTGCCAGAAATGCAGAGAACACTGCAGTTGCAAATGTAACTGTACACGTAAACAAAACTGCTAATCAGCTTGGTGACACCACAACCGTTAAGGTGACTGCCAAAGATGCAGCAGTCTTTGGCTATAATAAACCAGAAGCTACCAAGAACAAAGTTACTGTTGTAGATGCTCTTTACAAAGTTCATTCCGAACTTTACGGAGAAGAGTTTGCACAGGATCCTGGCAAATATCTCCAGGTAGGAAGTACAGGTATCATCAGTACTGTATTTGGAATTCAGACTTCTGGATTAATGTATTATGTAAATAACAAATATGTATCTGACTATTCCAACGCAGCAGTGCTTGAAGACGGGGATGAAATGACCCTGTTCCTGATGGGAGACACTACCAGCTGGAGTGATAAATATCTGTATTTCCAGGATGTACCGAAGAGTGTAACAGCAGGTGAAGAATTCAAGGTATCTGTTGCAAGCACAGATTGGTCCATGGCCGTTAAAAAAGAAGAGAACTGTACAGTGACTCTCAGGGATACAGAAACAGGTGAAGCTACAGATGCAATTACTGATAAAGACGGTGTAGCAGTATTGAAAACAGAAAAAGCCGGCAAATATCAGATTTATGTTTCTGCTTCTCCATATGCTTACTTTGTAGTTCCGTCAGCAGAGATCGAAGTAAAAGAAGCACAGAAACCAGATCCGAAACCTACAGACACACCGAAACCGGCAGCCAAAGTACAGGTAATGATGGCACAGGCAACAACAACCAAAACCAGTGCAACAGTATCCTGGACCAAGGCAGCCAATGCAACATCCTACAGAATTTATGGAACAAAATGTGGTGGAAGTTATAAACTTCTTAAGAAAGTTTCTGCAAGTACTACCAAATGGACACAGAAGGGTCTTAAGAAAGGCACTGCTTACAAATATTATGTAGTTGCTTATGGAAAGAACGGTAAAATAGCAAAATCCGATACCCTTCATGTAAACACAACAGGCGGTAAATACGGCGCAGTAAAAGCTATTACTGTAAATAAAAAGGCCGTATCTTTGAAAGCAGGAAAGAAAGCAACTGTTAAAGCAACAGTAACGAATAATGGAAAGAAACTTACCAATCATGTAAGCAAAGTTCGTTATGCATCTTCCAATGCAGCTGTGGCTACTGTAAATGCCAAAGGCGTGATCACAGCCAAGAAGAAAGGAACCTGCTACGTATACTGTTATGCAGAAAGCGGTAAGTCCTGCAAAGTTAAGGTAACAGTCAAGTAGTATTATTTGTTAAAGTTTAAATGACTCCTTCAAAACAAAAGAGAGATGTCCCTTCGGGGATGTCTCTTTTTTGTGGGAAAAATGTCCGAGAGAGCAGATTTCCTTTTTTACAAAGATTTTACACCAACAGGATTTTGTATTTTACTTTTTCTCCCTATAATTGCACTTGTCAATAAGGAAAACAATTAAATAAAGCAAGATAAAGAGGAGAAATTAATTATGAAGAAAAAAATCGCAGCAATTTTAACAGCAGCAATGATCGGAACCACAGTTTTTGCATCTGTAGTAAGCGCAGCAAGCGGAACTATTGATGTTATCTCCCGAGAAGATGGATCCGGCACAAGAGGTGCATTCATTGAGCTGTTTGGAATCGAAGAAAAACAGGGCGATGAAAAAGTAGATATGACAACAGAAGATGCAAGTATCACAAACAGCACATCTGTTATGATGACAACGGTTGCAGGTGATGAAAATGCAATCGGATATATTTCACTTGGTTCTCTTAATGATACAGTAAAGGCTGTCAAGATCGACGGTGCAGAAGCATCCGCGGAGAATGTAGCAAATGATACATACAAAGTATCTCGTCCGTTCAATATCATTACAGGTGAAAAGACCAGCGATGCAGCACAGGATTTTATCAACTACATCATGAGTTCTGATGGACAGCAGATCGTTGAAGATAACGGATACATCAAAGTTGATGACAAAGCAGCAGCATACGAACAGAGTGATGCAGAAGGCAAAGTAGTAGTTGCAGGTTCTTCTTCTGTAACACCTGTAATGGAGAAACTGAAAGAAGCGTACGAAAAAGCAAACGGTGGAAAGATCACTGTAGAAGTACAGCAGAGCGATTCTACAACAGGGATTACTTCCGCAGCAGAAGGTATCTGCGATATCGGTATGGCTTCCAGAGAACTGAAAGATGAAGAAACAAGTGAAAACCTTACAGCTACTGAAATTGCAAGAGACGGTATCGCAGTTGTAGTAAACAATGACAATGATGTTGATGAGCTGACCAGTGATCAGGTTAAGTCCATCTTCACAGGTGAGACAACTGACTGGGACGACCTGGCTAAATAAAACAGGGTATAGAGACAACAATCAGGAGCCCGGCAAACCGGGCTTCTGGTATGTTCAGAAATAAGAGAGGAAGCAATCTGTATGAATAGATTTAAAGAACAAGCCATGAAGATTGTCTTTATGGTGGCAGCTTGTGTTTCGGTTCTGGCAGTATTTCTGATCTGCCTGTTCCTTTTCGCGAATGGTATCCCGGCTATTGCAAAGATCGGACCACTTAATTTCCTGCTGGGAACTGTATGGAAACCTTCTAATGATAAATTTGGAATTTTTCCAATGATCATTGCCAGCATTTATGTAACTGGTGGCGCAATTCTTGTAGGAGTGCCTGTTGCACTGTTTACTTCAGTATTCATGGCACGCTACTGTCCACAGAAAATTTACCGTCCTCTGAAATCCGGAATCGAACTGATGGCAGGTGTTCCTTCTATTGTATACGGTTTCTTCGGTCTGGTTCTTATGGTGCCACTGATCAGAAGCACTTTCGGAGGAACAGGAACCAGCTGGCTGGCAGCATCCCTTCTTCTGGGAATCATGATCCTGCCAACGATTATCGGTCCTACAGAATCAGCACTGAGAAGTGTTCCGGAGAGTTATTATGAAGGTTCTCTGGCGCTTGGCGCTACGAAGGAAAGAAGTATCTTTGTAGTTATGCTTCCGGCAGCTAAATCAGGTATCCTGGCAGCTGTTGTGCTGGGAATCGGTCGTGCTATTGGCGAAACAATGGCGGTGATCATGGTAGCCGGAAACCAGGCAAGAATGCCAGCAGGACTGCTGAAAGGTCTCAGAACCATGACAGCTAATATTGTTACAGAAATGGGTTATGCAACAGGACTTCACAGAGAAGCACTGATCGCAACAGGTGTAGTACTTTTTGTATTTATCCTGATCATTAACCTGAGCCTTTCTTTACTGAACAGGAGGTCAGAGAATGCAAACTAACGCAGCGACAATAAATCAGTCCGTAGATAAAATAGAAAAAAGAAATCAGACAACAACATCAGAACGTATACGTTCTTATATCACTCATCCGGGCTCAGGGGTGCTGGCGCTTCTGACAGTAGGTGCTGCAGTAATCACATTTGCAGTACTGATGTTTCTGGTAGGGTATATTCTGGTAAAGGGCATCCCATATCTGACTCCAGAACTTTTTAGTCTGGAGTATACATCAGAGAACGTGTCCCTGCTGCCCTCTCTTATTAATACATTCATTATGACAGCGCTTTCCCTGGTGATTGCAGCTCCCATTGGTATTTTTGCTGCGATTTATCTGGTTGAATATGCAAAAAAAGGAAATAAACTGGTGCAGGTGATCCGTATCACCGCAGAAACACTTTCCGGTATTCCTTCTATTGTATATGGCCTTTTTGGTATGTTGTTCTTTGTAACAGCACTTCACTGGGGCTTATCCCTTCTGGCAGGTGCCTGTACACTGGTGATCATGGTACTTCCATTGATCATGAGAACCTCAGAAGAAGCACTGAAAGCAGTTCCGGATTCTTACAGAGAAGCAAGTTTTGGACTGGGAGCCGGAAAACTGAGAACAATCTTTACAATCGTATTACCATCAGCAGTTCCTGGTATTCTGGCAGGTATCATCCTTGCCATCGGACGTATCATTGGAGAGACAGCAGCACTTCTCTATACTTCCGGTACTGTTGCACAGATTCCGAACCTGATGGGTTCCGGACGTACACTGGCACTTCATATGTATGTGCTTTCCAGTGAGGGACTTCATATGAATCAGGCATCTGCTACAGCAGTTGTTATTCTCTTATTTGTACTGATCATTAACGGTTTGTCCGGTATGGTGGCAAAACGTATTGCGAAAGGATAAAGAAAACATGACTGACAATATCAAACTTTCTATTGAAGATATGAACCTCTATTACGGAGCGTTTCATGCGTTAAAAGATATCAATATGCACATTCCGGAAAAAGAGATCACAGCTTTCATCGGACCCAGTGGCTGTGGCAAATCTACACTTCTGAAATCCCTGAACCGTATGAATGACCTTGTAGAAGGCTGCAAGATCACCGGTAAAGTAGAACTGGACGGAGAGGACATCTATGGAGATATGGATGTAAACCATCTTCGTAAAAGAGTGGGAATGGTGTTTCAGAAGCCCAATCCGTTTCCGATGAGCATCTATGATAATATTGCCTATGGACCAAGAACACATGGTATCCGTTCCAAAGCAAAACTGGATGAGATCGTAGAAAAATCTCTTCGTGATGCAGCTATCTGGGATGAAGTAAAAGACAGACTGAAAAAAAGTGCACTGGGTATGTCCGGTGGACAGCAGCAGCGTCTTTGTATTGCCAGAGCACTTGCTGTACAGCCGGAAGTACTTCTTATGGATGAACCTACTTCAGCCCTGGACCCTATCTCTACTTCCAAAATCGAGGAACTGGCTCTTGAGCTGAAAGGGGATTATACGATAGTAATTGTTACACATAATATGCAGCAGGCTACCCGTATCTCTGACAAAACAGCCTTCTTCCTTCTGGGTGAAGTTGTGGAGTTTAATGATACAGATACATTATTCTCCATGCCGAAGGACAAGAGAACAGAAGATTATATTACAGGGAGGTTTGGTTGATTATGACAACACGTTTTCAGAGGCAGCTTGAAGAACTTCATGTACAGATGATCACAATGGGAAGCCTTTGCGAAAAAGTAATTTCTCTGGCTACAAAAGCAATTCAGGGAGAGGACTGTATCAGACAGGTTTTTGATACAGACAAAGAGATTGATGGAAAAGAAAGAGAAGTAGAAGATCTCTGCATGAGGCTTCTTCTTCACCAGCAGCCCGTAGCAGGGGACCTTAGAGAAATCTCAGCAGCACTTAAAATGATCTCAGATATGGAACGGATCGGTGATCAGGCAGCAGATATTGCCGATCTTGCCCAGTTTATTGAGGATAATAACGTAAAAATACCGGTACTTATCGAAAAAATGGCAGAAATGACTACAAAAATGGTAAGTGAAAGTATTGATGCTTTTGTAAAATCCGACCTTGCATTATGTCGCCAGGTAATTGATAATGATGATCAGGTGGACGATGCTTTTAATCAGGTAAAAGAAGAACTTGCACAGCTTATGTATCAGAATCTGGATGCAAAAGCAGGCCTGGATCTTCTTATGACTGCCAAATATATGGAACGTATTGGCGATCATGCGGTGAATATTGCAGAATGGGTAGAATATTCCATTACAGGTGTCCACAGAAATAACGAGCACCAAATGGGAGGCAAATGATTTGACCAGAAAGATATTCAAATCAACGGTAACAGCAGCGGCAATAATACTGGTATGTGGGATCGCCCTTGTAATGGCAGCCCTGTACCAGTACTTTGGCAAAGAAATAAACGGAGAACTAAAGAAAGAGGCGTCCTATCTTGCCTATGGAGTAGAGGCAGAAGGTACAGAGTACCTGAAGCAGATTCATGACAGTGATGCCAGGATCACTTATATTGCACAGGATGGAACAGTTCTTTATGACAGTCAGGCAAAGGCTTCTGAGATGGAGAATCACAGTGACCGTAAAGAATTTCAGGAGGCTCAGAAGGATGGTAGCGGATATGCTGACAGAATCTCGGATACGCTGTCTCAAAAAACAGTGTACTATGCAGTGAGACTGTCTGACAATTCTGTTCTTCGAATATCCAGTACCCAGGCATCTGTTCTGGTATTGGTGTTCAGACTGGTACCGTCTTTGATGATCATTCTGGTCATTTTGTTGTTGCTTGCAGGTATTATTTCTTCACGAATGGCTTCAAAAATTGTAGAACCTATCAACAGGCTGGACCTGGAACATCCGGAAGACAACCAGGGATATGAAGAAATTGGTCCTCTGCTGAGCAAAATCTACAGGCAGAACAAGCAGATCAGTGTACAGCTTGAAAATGCCCGTCGAAATCAGGAAGAATTTGCTATCATTACAGAAAACATGCAGGAAGGTCTTCTGGTAATCGATGCCTATACGATGATTCTTTCCGGAAACTCTAGTGTATGGAGAATGTTTCAGATGAAAGAGCCCAAAACAGGTCAGAGTGTATATTCTTTGGACCGAAATGAGGATTTTCGTAAAGTAATCGAATATGCACTGAAAGGGCAGCATGGAAGTGCCCTGCTTAATCTGGATGGAGAGTTTGTCCAGATGATCGCCAATCCGGTCTTTCGTGAAGAAAGAGTGGTAGGTGCAGTTCTTCTTCTTGTGAATGAAACAGAAAAGATCCAGAGAGAGAATCTGAGGAGAGAATTTTCAGCAAATGTTTCCCATGAGCTTAAGACTCCCCTTACTTCCATATCCGGATTTGCAGAAATCATCCAGGATGGTTTTGTAAAAGATGAGGATATCAAGAAATTTGCCGGCAGAATCTACAAAGAAGCCCAGAGACTGATACAGTTGGTGGAAGACACTATCAAAGTATCTCAACTGGATGAGGATGTGAATCCTTATGAGTGGGAGCAGGTAGATCTTTATGGAGTGGTAAAGGATGTCTGCAATAATCTGAAAGGGATTGCAGAAAAGAAAAACGTACATCTTTTTATTGATGGAAAATCGCTGGTATTTCACACAGTACGTCCGATTCTGGAAGAAGTGATCTACAATCTCTGTGACAATGGTATCAAATACAATAAAGAAGATGGTACGGTCAGTATTCATTTCAGAGATCTTGGAGAACAGGTGAAACTGTCTGTAAAGGATACCGGTATTGGTATACCGAGGGAAGAATGCAGCAGGGTTTTTGAGCGTTTCTACAGAGTGGATAAGAGTCATTCCAAGGAGATCGGCGGAACCGGTCTGGGACTTTCGATTGTCAAACATGGAGTAACTTTCCTTGGAGGTACGCTGAATATGCTCAGTGAACCAGGTAAAGGAACAGAGATTACCATGGTGTTCCCAAAAGAGAAAAAGTAAGATATTGTAAAATAAAAAGAGCCTGACATTTATAAAGGAGTGAAGTCCAATGTAAATGCCAGGTTCTTTTCAGTTAATAACAATAGGCACCTTCATATCGGTAACAGGATTCCTTTTTATGGGAAAGATCCTGACAGGAACTGCAACGGTCGCAGAACTCCTGCTGATAACAGGTGGCACAGACACATTTCCCACAGTGGCTGCGGTCATAGGCCGGAGTACAGGTGTAGGGAAGACTGTCTTTTGATTTTGCTTCCATGATAAAATCACCTCTCCTGAAAAACTTTACTGATAAGAGTATTATAAATCCGGAGAGAAAAAGATTCAAGTATTATCTGGCTTCCCAGCGTCCGGAAGCACCACATGGAAGAATCAGTCCTGTAGAAGTAACAGGAAGTCCGATCTCCTGGGAATCTACGTGTCCATTATATTTCTTAAGTTCTGTAGCGAGCATATAAGTAAGCACAGCTGGAGCCAGACCTGTGGTGTAGGAGTTGATCAGGAAAAACAGAGGATCATCACTTAAAATCTGAGTGCAGAGCTTTACCAGCGGATGAATTGCATCTTCAATCTTCCAGATCTCACCTTTGGGTCCTCTTCCATAAGAAGGAGGGTCCATGATGACAGCGTCGTAATGATTGCCTCTGCGGATCTCACGCTCTACGAATTTGACACAGTCATCTACCAGCCAGCGGATGGGAGCATCAGAAAGTCCGGAGGCAACTGCATTTTCCTTGGCCCAGTTAACCATGCCTTTGGAGGCATCTACATGTGTAACATGAGCTCCGGCAGCGGCAGCAGCCAGTGTAGCACCACCTGTATAGGCAAAAAGATTCAGGACTTTTACAGGGTGTCCCGCATTACGGATCTTGTCACCGAACCAGTCCCAGTTGACAGCCTGTTCCGGAAACAGACCGGTATGTTTGAAACTGAATGGTTTCAGATGGAAGGTCAGGTGTTTGTAATGGAGGTCCCACTGCTGTGGAAGATCAAAAAATTCCCATTCACCACCGCCTTTTTTACTTCTGTGATAGTGTGCGTTCATATTATGCCAGCCCCGGCTGGCCTTTGGGGTGTCCCAGATTACCTGAGGGTCCGGACGGACCAGGGTGTACTTACCCCAGCGTTCCAGTTTTTCACCACAGGAAGCGTCAATTACTTCGTATTCTTTCCAGTCATTTGCAATCCACATATATGATAACCTTTCTTTATTATTTATAATGATTTTATCATCAGTATAGGTGAAAACACAAAAATCCGCAAGGTTTTTTAAATACAAAGGTGTGGGGACTTGACAAGCAGGATTTTAGCATACTAAAATAGACAGGATAGAAAAAACAGCAGTGATGAACAGCAACGAAGAACATTTGCCGGTACAGATCGGCACGAGGAGGATTATTATGCAGAAGTACAGCGAAATGACCAGAGAACAGCTCCTTGTTCTTAAAAAGGAACTGGAGCAGCAGTATGCAGATATTAAGGCACAGGGACTTGCACTTGATATGTCACGAGGTAAACCGGCAGCAGATCAGCTGGATCTTTCTATGGAGATGATGGATGTTCTGAGAAGTGATACAGATCTGAAATGCGAGACTGGTGTGGATTGTCGTAACTACGGTGTGATTGATGGTATTCCGGAAGCCAAGAGACTTCTTGGAGAGATTTCGGAAGTAGATCCGGAACACATTATTATCTATGGTAACTCCAGTCTGAATGTTATGTTTGATACAGTAGCACGTTCTTTTACTCATGGTGTTATGGGCAATACTCCATGGTGCAAACAGGATAAGGTCAAATTTCTCTGTCCTGTACCGGGATATGACCGTCACTTTAAAGTAACAGAATTTTTTGGTATTGAGATGATCAATATTCCTATGAGTCCGGAAGGACCGGATATGGATCTGGTAGAAAAATATGTAAGTGAAGATCCGGCTGTAAAGGGTATCTGGTGCGTACCGAAGTATTCCAATCCACAGGGATATACTTACTCAGAAGAAACTGTCAAACGTTTTGCAGCACTGAAACCGGCAGCACCGGATTTCCGTATTTACTGGGACAATGCATACAGCGTACATCATCTCTATGATGAACCGGAAAAACAGGATTTCCTTCTTGAAATTCTGGAAGAATGTGCCAAAGCCGGCAATCCGGACATGGTTTACAAATTCACTTCCACATCCAAGATCAGTTTCCCGGGATCAGGTATTGCAGCTGTAGCAGCATCCAAGGCAAACCTTGATGATTTCCGCAAATACATGACAGTTCAGACTATCGGACATGATAAACTGAACCAGCTTCGTCATGTAAGATTCTTCAAGAATTTGGATGGAATTCATGCACATATGAGTAAACATGCATCAATTCTCCGCCCAAAATTTGAAATGGTAGAAAACACTCTTGAAAAAGAACTTGGTGGACTAGGCATTGGCGAATGGACTAATCCAAAAGGTGGATATTTCATTTCCTTTGATGCAATGGAAGGCTGTGCCAAAAAGATCGTTGCCATGGCAAAAGAAGCCGGTGTGGTTATGACAGGTGCTGGAGCAACTTATCCATATGGCAAAGACCCAAAAGACAGCAATATCCGTATTGCTCCTTCTTTCCCGCCAACAGATGAACTGGAAAAAGCTGCACAGGTATTTGTTACATGTGTCAAACTTGCCAGCGTAGAGAAACTTCTGGCTGAATAAGTAACCGGGTAAGAATAAAGAACTCAGAAAATTAAGGAGGTACCATGGCAGAAGAAAAAACAGGAATGAGCAGAGGAAGAAAAATACTGATCGGATTCATCATTGTGCTGTTTCTTCTTACTGCCGGTGCTTACTTTTTTGGCGTTTACTATTTTACGGAGCATTTTCTTCCGGGATCACTGGTAAACGGATTCAACTGTTCTTATATGACAGAAGCAGAGGCAGAAGATCTTCTGGAGCAAAAAACAGCCGCCTATGTGCTGGCAGTACAGACCAGAGGAAACGGACAGGAAAGTATTTCCGCAGATCAGATACAGCTTGCATATACTTCGGATGGAAGTGTAAACAAACTTCTTCATCAGCAGAACCGTTTTTTGTGGTTTGTGGCTTTCAGTCAGCATCAGACCTATCAGGTACCTTCATCAGTTACCTATGATCAGGATCTTTTTGATGAGACAGTAGGAGGACTGAAATGTCTTCAGAATAATGAACAGCCTGTAGATGCTTCTATTCAGGATAGTGGCGATAAATTCGTTGTTGTAGCAGAAAAAGAAGGTACACTGGTAGATCAGGACAAACTGAAAGAAGACATCAGTGATGCTGTGACTACAGGAAGAACTGTTGCCAATCTGGAAGAGGATGGATGCTATATTAATCCTTCTGTTTACAGTGAGGACCTTACCAGAGACTGTCAGCAGATGAATGAACTTGCAGATGTGGTGATCACTTACGATTTTGATGACCGTAAGGAAACTGTAGACAGATCTGTGATCAGAGACTGGCTTACAAGAGACGGCAATGGCAATCTGGTTTTGGACAGGGATGCTGTGGCATCTTATGTAAAGACCCTGGCAGAGAAATATGATACACCAGGTACAGAACGTTCTTTCGTCACTTATGACAGTCGGGAGATTACTGTTTCAGGAGGAAATTATGGCTGGGTGATCGATCAGCCAGGAGAAACAGAGGAATTGTACCAGGCGATCATGGATCACAAAACACAGGTGCGGGAGCCGGTTTATTCCAGTGAGGCTTCCAGCAGAAAGACCAATGATATTGGATATACATATATTGAGATAAATCTGACAGACAGCAGACTGGTATTTTATAAAGAAGGTCAGCCTCTGGTAGATACAGGATTTGTGGCCAGCAGCAGTACGGCCGAGGGAGTTTTTGCAGTTGGTGATAAAAAGGAATCCGCAGTACCAGGTGGTGGCACAGGCAATGAAGTAAGCTGTTGGATACCTTTTGATAAAGTTGGAATTTATGGAGAAGCAGGACTTGAGATATCAACAGGTTCTGATACAGAAGAAGCAGACTTTGGAAGTTCCGGAGAAGCAGATTTCAGTTCTTCTCTGGACAGTAGCTGGGCCAGTACAGAAGGCTGTGTTGTATTGCCTCTGGAGCAGGCTCAGGAACTCTATCAATATACAGAAGCCGGTATGCCGGTGGTTATCTATAAATAAATCAGCAAAGATGCTGCAAGGGGTTCTGAAGTGGATCTTTGCAGCAGTTTTGCGTTCTTAAGGAGATGGGGATATGAAGATTGTCGTATTAGCAGGTGGAACCAGTACAGAAAGAGATGTGTCTATAGTGTCCGGAACAGGAATCTGTGGTGCACTGAGACAGAAAGGTCATCAGGCCATTCTTGTGGATGTTTTCTGTGGTGTGGAAAAGGTAGACTGGGAAGAGCCTTTCCCACAGGAATATGATGTAGAGGCTGCAGCAGCCTACATGAAGGGATTCAATAAAGATATAGAAGTAATGAAAAAATCCCGCAAAGATTTTTTTGGACCAAATGTAATCGAACTCTGTAAAAAAGCAGATTTTGTCTTCCTGGGACTTCATGGAGCCAATGGAGAGGACGGCAAACTGCAGGCGGCATTTGATCTTATGGGAATCCCTTATACTGGCACAGGATATTTAAGCAGTGCCATGGCCATGGACAAGGGAATTACCAAAAATATGTTCTGCATTCATGGAGTACCTACCCCGGGCGGTGCTTCTATGAAAAAATCTGAAAGAAAAGAAACACCGCAGGAACTGGGTCTGAATTTCCCTGTAGTAGTCAAGACATGTTGTGGTGGTTCCAGTATTGGTGTTTATATTGTAAATGATCAGGAAGAATACATAAAAGCTCTGGATGGCGCTTTCGGATACGAAGACGAAGTAGTCATTGAAGAGTTTGTGAAGGGTGTGGAGTTTACCGTTGCAGTAGTGGACGGCAAAGCATATCCTGTAGTACAGATTGTGCCTAAAGAAGGTACTTATGATTATGAAAATAAATATAAACCAGGAGCTGTAACAGAAACCTGCCCTGCACCGATTTCTCCGGAGCTTACTGAGAAACTTCAGGATGCAGCAGTTGCCGGTTATCATGCCCTTGAAATGGAAGGCTATGCAAGACTGGACTTCATCGTAACAGAAGATGAGAAACTGTACTGCCTGGAGGCCAATACTCTGCCGGGAATGACTCCTACCAGTCTGATTCCACAGGAGGCTGCTGTTCTTGGAATGGATTATCCTACACTTTGTGAGGAACTGATCCGGGTTTCCATGAAGAAGTACGAATAACGAATTAAAGCGTCGGAGATATAAAAATGAAAAACTTAACATTAAGAAATATTACAGAGGTTTGCCAGGGTATTTATCATGGACCGGAAAAGATGCTGGATAAAGAAGTTACTGCCATTACCACAGACAGCCGCAAAATAGAGCAGGATTGTCTTTTTGTTCCTATCGTGGGAGAGAGGGTCGATGCACACAAATTCATTCCGGATGTAATGACAAAAGGGGCACTTGCCACTTTGTCAGAAAGAGAACTTCCAGAAGCAGAATACCCGTACATTCAGATAAAATCTTCCCTTCAGGCCATAAAAGATATTGCGGAATTTTATTTGAAACAGCTGAATATTCCTGTAGTGGGTATTACAGGAAGTGTTGGAAAAACCAGTACAAAAGAAGTGATCGCTTCTGTTCTGAAAGAAAAATACCGTACTCTGAAAACACAGGGGAATTTTAACAATGAGCTTGGTCTGCCTCTTACAGTGTTCAGGCTGAGAGATGAGGATCAGATTGCAGTGCTTGAAATGGGAATCAGCGACTTCGGTGAAATGACCCGTCTTACCAGGATTGCAAGACCGGATACCTGTGTGATCACCAATATCGGAACCTGTCATCTGGAAAATCTGGGAGACAGAGATGGTGTGCTGAAAGCCAAAACAGAGATCTTCCAGACACTGCAAAAAGATGGCCATATTGTACTGAATGGTGATGATGATAAACTCTGTACTGTAGAAGGATATAACGGAATTAAACCGGTATTTTTCGGACTGAACAAAGATCGTGACGTGTATGCCGATGAGATTGTAAGTAAAGGTCTGAAAGGAATGGAATGTAGAATCCATCTGGGTGAGCAGAGTTTTAGGGTTCTTATACCTATGCCGGGAATTCATATGGTTTATAATGCACTGGCGGCAACCTGTGTAGGACACATTTATGAGCTTACTATTGAGGAGATCAAAGCCGGGATTGAAAGCCTGGAGGCGATCAGTGGCCGTTTCAAAATGATTGAGACGGATAAAATGATGATTGTTGATGACTGTTATAATGCCAATCCAATGTCCATGAAAGCCTCTCTGGATGTACTTCATGACGGAAGCGGTCGGAGAGTGGCAATTCTTGGCGATATGGGCGAACTTGGAGAGAATGAGACAGCCCTTCATGAAGAAGTAGGTGCTCATGCGGCAGTCTGCGGAATTGATGTCTGTGTCTGTGTAGGAGAACTTTCCAGACATATGGCAGAAGCTGCAGAGAAGGCCGGTTCGGATCTTAAAGTTTATTATGAGAAAGATAGAAAATCTCTTCTGGAACATCTTGACCGGTATGTTCAGACAGGAGATACCGTTCTTGTGAAGGCTTCCCACTTTATGAATTTCGAGGAAGTTGTGAAAGCACTGCAAAATTTATAAAAATATATACAAAACCAATATATGGAAACGGAAAGACTGTTTTATCAATAGCTGCAACAGGCTGCTGATAAAGCAGTTTTTTGCGATTATATGGGGGAATTTGACGAACGATTTTTGTTTCCTGAGACTTCCGACAGGTGTAAAATATGAATTACCATAACTGTTCAGTACTCTCACAGTTACGAAATATTATTAGGTTAAGGAGGAGCTTATGCTGGAGAAAATCATGGAGCTGAAGATACTGCTGTATTTTATGACAGTGCTGGGAACAGCAGGGGCAGTAGGAATGCTGGCAGTACACCTTACTTACAGAAGAGCATTACGGAAAACAAAAGCGGTGAACAGTCTCAAGGAAAAATGGCTGAATCTGTGGAAAACAAGAGATAAACTTCTGAACAGGATGAACTTTATGGTATGGGGACCATCGCTCTTGTCAACCTTCTGCCTGGTATTGTCATTTATCCTGATCAGTGTGTTGGACAAAAAAGAAGGGCTGCCACTTTCCTATCTGTATATAGGGACAGCTGTTCCGATGACGCTTCTTGTGCTGAGACAGTTTCTGGATTTTGCTTACAGAGAAGAACTTGTCATGAATTCCCTGGCAGACTATATTTTGCAGGCCAGAAAGACCCGGGAGGATCCACCGGTACCCCGGAGATATGAGCCGGCACCGGAAAGCCGTAAACAGGACTCGGTTCTGCAGGAAGAGATGGTAGAGCGTATTGCAGCCAGTATCCGGCAGACTGCGGCAACAGGCAGTCATTTCAGCAAGATGCTCAGTCCTGAAGAAGAAGAGATCATGAGAGAAATTATACGTGAATTTATGGATTAAATTGTGATCAGTCCTCTTCAATTACCTGAATTTCAAGATAATCAAAATCTACAGTTTCAACAAAATTGTCCTGGTAGAATCTTGTTTTGGAGTGGCGTTTAAAATCATTGATAGTTTTGTCAAGCCAGATAGGGTTCGCCAGGTCAAAATCATAACAGATCTCCTGCAGCGCATGAAATATTTTGTGTGTACGTGTATCTTCTGAGTCATCGCAGATGACAGTGTCTTTTATCATATGGTTATCTTTCCATATTTTTCCCCATAAACGAAACATAAACATATACCTCCTTATTAAAATTACCGTAAATCATAATACTAGATTTTAAACGTTTTAAAGTATAATGGATTTCGATAGTAAAGTAAAGAAATATTAATACTTTCAGTTACAAGATACCGAATAAGCAGAATAGTATTAAAATTACAATAATTGCAGCGATTATACCAATTCCTATTAAAAATCTGTCTACAAAATTATTATTGGAATTGTTGAGAGGTTGATATTGAAAATGCTCTTTTGAGGGGCTTGACGATAAATTGTTATTAGGGATAAATTCTGTGGAGTTCATTTTTCTTAAATGTGCAAATGGGTCATCTTGCTTTAGGATTCTGTTATAAAATGAATTCACAAATTCTAAATCAGTTTCTGTGCTGAATGAAGCGTTAGAGGTATCATGAGCTATCTGGTTTCTGACCAAGCGTACATGTTTTAGCATTTTGTAATCTTCTGTCCAGTTGGCAACTTTGAAACCTGATTGTCCGGTTTGTTCCATCTGTTGTATATACTCACTGATACCATTTTTGCAGTTAAGAATATCTCCACAGAGCCGATCAAGACGTTTATAAGACTCAAAAAAGTTATTATCCTGACTGTTCAAAATTATCCTCCTTGGTTTAAATGGCTAATTTATAAAATTCCGATGTCACAATTATAAAGCCAAAGAATTCCCGGTGCAAGTCAGGATGTAAGAAGGAACTTCAGTGTGAGTGATTTCCAGTGGTTATCTTCTGGATATATCTCCGGTTCATAACTTCTAAGATTCTATGCTATACAGAACTTTGCTAAGAACGATACAGAAAGATGCCAAACTCGCCCCTTCGGGGCTCAAACAGTGGCACTTTCTGTATCAACGCAAAAACCTGTACAGACAAGAATCTTGACGAAGTTATTCAAGGAGACAGTACCAGAAGATAATCATGGAAATCCTTCTCCTGGAGTTCTTCTTTTATTCCATCTTGCACCGTACTTTATAGGGATCGCGGCGTAGAAGCTCCCAAATAAGGAGAAAACTTCTACGCCGCATTTCTGGGTCCGGGACGGGGAACCGCCCCTAAGAGCCGTTAGTTTCTGCGGGGTGGATGGGAGAAACCCAGATGTGTAAAGAAGAAATACAGAAAACGAGGAAATTTATGTTTACCAGCCTGAAGCAGGATATGAACAACGAAATTGAACGAATCCCTGCGCAGGTTCCGTCGATGAGATTTGGGCTAGCTACTGCCACCAAGGGCACTGTTTGAGGCGAAGCCGAGTTTGCCCGACTGGCAGTAAACCGGCGCCCGAATCGAATCAGGAAGCCAGCACGATTCGTGAAATTCGTTTTCGATATCCGCATTCAGGTGTTACACACATATCATACGAATTTTCTGCAGACTTACGACTTAAACTCTGGAATTTCTCCCATGCGGGGCCCTGCAGACCCAGAAAAAGAGATTGCAGATTTTAGTTGGATAAAGTATAATAAAAATACGCTTTGTCATTATTATGGCAATTAATACAGGATCTTATGATTGGAGGAGAATTTTATGAAATTATACAACAGTGGCGTATATCTGGTAAATGGTCGTGATATCGTAGAAGAAGCTCAGATGACCGAGCCGGTATCCAGAGAAGATGCAGCCAGAAATACAATAGCATACAGCATCCTGGAAGCACACAACATTTCTGGAAACATGCAGAAACTTCAGATCAAATTTGACAAACTCACTTCTCATGATATTACCTTTGTAGGTATCATTCAGACTGCCAGAGCTTCAGGGCTTGAGAAATTTCCAGTTCCATATGTACTGACCAACTGCCACAACTCCCTTTGTGCGGTAGGCGGAACAATCAACGAAGATGATCACATGTTTGGACTTACCTGCGCCAAGAAATACGGCGGTGTATATGTACCTCCTCATCAGGCTGTTATTCATCAGTATGCAAGAGAAATGCTTGCAGGTGGTGGCAAAATGATCCTTGGTTCTGACAGCCATACACGTTATGGTGCTCTTGGCACCATGGCTATGGGTGAAGGCGGTGGAGAACTGGTAAAACAGCTCCTTTCCCAGACCTATGATATTAATATGCCAGGGGTAGTTGCCATTTATCTGAAAGGTGAGCCACGCCCGGGAGTAGGTCCACAGGACGTTGCGCTGGCAATCATCGGTAAAGTATTTGCCAATGGATATGTTAAGAATAAAGTTATGGAATTTGTGGGACCTGGCGTTGCAGGACTGAGTGCAGACTTCCGTATTGGCGTGGATGTTATGACTACAGAGACTACATGCCTTTCCTCTATCTGGCAGACTGATGAAAAGATTGAGGAATTCTATGAAATCCATGGCAGAAAAGAAGATTATAAAGAACTGAAACCAGGTAAAGTAGCTTACTATGACGGTTGTGTGGAAATTGATTTAAGTGAAATCAAACCAATGATCGCAATGCCGTTCCATCCAAGCAATACTTACACCATCGACGAACTGAAAGCCAACCTTTATGATATTTTGGATGACGTAGAAAAGAAAGCTCAGATCAGCCTGGATGGTAAAGTACCATATACCCTTAAAGACAAAGTAGTAGATGGCAAACTTTATGTAGAGCAGGGAATCATCGCAGGATGTGCAGGTGGCGGATTTGAGAATATCTGTGCAGCAGCTGATATCCTTCGTGGAGCCAGCATTGGAGCAGATGCTTTCACTCTCAGTGTTTATCCGGCAAGTACGCCGATTTATATGGAACTTGCAAAAAATGGTGTCCTGGCAGAGCTCCTTGCTACAGGTGCTGTAGTTAAAACCGCATTTTGTGGACCATGTTTCGGTGCAGGAGATACACCGGCCAACAATGCCTTCAGTATCCGCCATACTACCCGAAACTTCCCTAACAGAGAGGGATCCAAGATCCAGAATGGTCAGATTTCTTCCGTTGCACTTATGGATGCCAGATCTATTGCAGCAACAGCAGCAAACAAAGGCTTCCTGACTTCCGCAGAAGAGTATACCGGAGAATATACAGGACAGAAATACTTCTTTGACAAGACAATTTATGAGAATCGTATCTTTGACAGCAAAGGTGTGGCAGATCCTTCCGTTGAGATCCAGTTTGGACCAAACATCAAAGACTGGCCGGAAATGCCGGCACTGGCAGAGAATCTGGTTCTGAAAGTAGTATCCGAGATCCATGATCCTGTTACTACCACAGATGAACTGATTCCGTCAGGAGAGACATCTTCCTATCGTTCCAATCCACTGGGTCTGGCAGAGTTTACTCTTTCTCGTAAAGATCCTGCCTATGTGGGACGTGCGAAAGAAATCCAGAAAGCACAAAAGGCCCTTCAGAATGGTGAATGTCCGGCAGAGGCTGTTCCAGAACTGAAACCGATTATGGATGCGGTAAAGGCACAGTTCCCATCTGTTGGCAAAGATAATATCGGAATCGGAAGCACTATTTTTGCAGTGAAGCCAGGAGATGGTTCAGCTCGTGAGCAGGCTGCTTCCTGTCAGAAAGTATTAGGTGGATGGGCCAATATTGCCAATGAATACGCTACCAAACGTTATCGTTCCAATTTGATCAACTGGGGTATGCTTCCGTTCCTGATCCAGGAAGGGGAACTTCCATTTAAGAACGGAGATTACCTCTTCTTTCCAGATGTACGGAAAGCAGTAGCTGAAAAAGCTGACAGTATTACCGGATATGCAGTGAAAGAAAATGGACTGAAAAAATTCCAGGTGACACTCGGAGAACTGACAGATGATGAACGCGAGATTATTCTGAAAGGATGTCTCATCAACTACAACAGAAAATAATATAGCAAAAGGCAGATCTTTCGGCAGGAGGATCTGCCTTCTGCTATATCTGTGTTATTTTACGGATTTACTGAAAAGGGAAATATTTGAGTTTAATATTTGAATTATCTAAATACTATATAAAATTATAACAAAATAGCAGATTTAAATAAAATAAAATGATTAACATAAATAAAATTATCAAAAATATATAAAAAAGTATTGACAAATAAAGAAGCAAATGTTATTATAATGACATCAAAAGAGAACAGCAAAGAAAAATAAAAAACTCATTCAATTCATAGCATATATAAATGTTACATGAAAAGGATGAAATCATTAGAAAGGTAAAGGTGATACCGTTGGGAAGGTAGAGAATCATTTCATCAATATGAGTAGTGACAGAAATCGAGTTTCCTGCCAGAAAGACCGGATACATAAATGCCCGTAAATTTTTATCGATGATTATTTTCAGAAGAAAGAAGAACGGCTTAAAGAAATGGAGCTGGAGCATGAACTTCACGAATTCGCCATTGATGAAATGCTGAATGAATAAGAATATCTAATTTTGCAACCTGCAACAGTCTCTTTATGGGATGTAACTTTGTGATGTGCCTTATTTTTTCTAATTTTGCATCGTCATGGCAACATGGCAGACATATTAGAAATTTAAGGTACACGAAAGTGTTTAACTGATTCTCCGGAATAAAGTCTGGTAAACTATAAACGAACGAGAATAAGTTAGCATCTCTCGCGTCATATCCGTATATGGCGTGGGGACTGTTGCTTGTCTTAGTTCAAGGTCTTACCAGAGCCCGTCGTATAAAATAAGTTAATGGCCTCACGCTTTCTGCATTTATGAACTCTTCTGATTTGGGGCTAAGGGAGAAACGACATTCTGGTAATTATGAAGAAATTTTTATTAATGTTAGGTGCGGTAGCTTTATTTACTGCATGTAGTGATGACGGCGGTTCCGGTAGTGGCAATATCAATTATGAAGAAGGTTATAAATACCTTACGAATTTGAATGTGAGTGACGCCAAGATGATTTATCAGAAATCATCCGCAACAAGAGCAACAGGGGACGACTCTTATTACAAACTTGATTTATCAGGCAATGAAGTAAAGTTGTCAATCAAGGGAGAGGACGGGCAAGACCATAATATTGGTATTAGTAAGGTTGTCAAACTGAGTGATAAGATTATTCTGGTGAATCCTGTTGAACAAGATATTGTTGATTTGTTTTATAAACCCGGCCCTGATGATGATTATATATCTGTTAGCAATCAAAGTATTAGGTATCTCTCAATAGTAGATGTTCAAACAGAAAAGTTATACAGATGGCCGAAAGATGTACATATTGATTTGTATTACGGTTCATTGAAAACAATATTGGATAATCAAGGAAATATTTATATTGCTTCTTCTTCTAATTCAAATTATCCAGAATTTAGCCAAATATATAAACTGGATGTTTCAGATTTCACAATGCAGAAAATGTTACCTGATGAAGTTATATGTAATAATTTCACTGTAACCGATAATGGTTTTGTTGTGTATTGGAGTAGTCAAGAACAACAACAGAATTGCCGTGTGAAATGTCCGGGTGGCAGAATTTATCCGATTTCAGATACTTATACATTCATCTTTAACGGTAATTTATATTCCATTCGCAATAATGCGATTATTCAACATAAGACTATTGGAAATAATGACTTAGAAGAAAA
>OLQV01000446.1_pt1 | contig 39150 bp, 39 predicted proteins | sample 1672371 | NCBI WGS metagenome assembly OLQV01 (sample SAMEA3136676, study PRJEB25190) | human gut metagenome
CAGGTCAAACACAACTTCCAGAAATTTGAAGAAAGGTGCAAGGATGCTTTCTTTCTTGTAGTTTCTCAGGTAGATTGCGAGAGATCGCATTTTGTGTTTCCTCCATTTTTCTTGATGATTGACAATCCCTATTATAGTCCTGTATCATAAGGCTTGCAACGATTAAAAACAATATTTACTTAATAGAAGAAAAGGGGTAGAAATATGCGGCGTGAGGTAACTCTGGAAGAGATTTCAGATGGAAGATTATATGATGCAAATGATATGGTAAAGGCAGACTGTCAGGATTGTAAGGGATGCTGCGACTGCTGCAAGGGAATGGGAGATTCTGTGATCCTGGATCCGTATGATGTCTGTCGTCTGTCAAGAGGACTTGGAAAACAGTCACAGGAACTGATCGGGACAGTTCTGGAACTTGGCGTATCTGACGGAAATATCCTTCCACATCTGATGATGAAGGGAAAAGAAGAGAGCTGTGTGTTCTTAAATGAAGAGGGCAGATGTTCTGTGCATGCGATCCGCCCGGGATTCTGCCGCCTGTTTCCACTTGGAAGATATTATACAGAAGATGGATTTAAGTATATCATCCAGATCCATGAATGTGCGAAGAAAAACCGCTCCAAGATCAAAGTAAAGAAATGGATCGACACACCGGATCTTCGGCAGTACGAGAAATTTGTCTGGGACTGGCATCAGTTCCTTTTGGATGTGCAGGAAGTTTTTTATCAGACAGAGGACACGGAACTGATCAGAAACCTGAATATGTATGTGATCAGCCGTTTCTATACGAAACCGTATGAAGGATCACAGGACTTCTATGCACAGTTCTACGAACGTCTGAAAGAAGCAAAAAAACTTCTGAGCCTTGGAGTATGACTCCGGACTCAGAAGGTCTGAAAGCTTTATTTGGCGAGAAGTTCATCGAGAAGCTGGTGGATGGTTTTGTTCAGTACCGGATGACGGTAGTATGGTGCGATCTCATCCATCGGTTTCAGCACAAAATCACGGTTTTGCATGTCGATATGCGGAATGTGAAGATCCGGAGTGTCGATGATCTCATTGTCATAAAAGAGAATGTCAAGATCCAGGGTACGTGGTCCCCAGTGGATCAGGCGTTCGCGGTTGGCTTCTGCCTCCAGTTCATGAAGTCTGTCGAGCAGTTCTTCCGGAGTCAGGAGTGTACGGAGTCTCAGGACTCCATTCAGAAATTCATCCTGTTCTACACCACCGTAAGGTTCTGTGACCAGATATTTGGACACAGCTTCCACTTCGCAGTCTGGTGTATCTTTGAGTCCCTGGATCCCGTTATCCAGGTATTTCTTTTTGTCCCCGAGGTTGGAGCCGAAAGCTACATAGGCAGTGTGCCAGCTTCTGGTGATCTCAACGGCAACGGTATCGAGCGGAAGCCCTACAGGAGCCCATGGTTTCTCGATGCGGAGTGTGATCTTTTTTAATAAGGGCAGTTCCGAAAGGAGCATCTGGCAGAGATTTTCGGCGAGAGCTTCGAGAAGTTTGTAGGTGTGCTCTTTGGCGAACTTCGTGATCATGTGGCTGACTTCTCCGTAATGGATGGAGGCTGTCAGCTCATCGGTCAGGCCGGCCTTTCGGGTATCTGTGTAAAGAGTCGCAGATACGACAAATTTCTGTCCGAGTACATTTTCCTCCGGAAATACTCCGTGGTTTGCAAAAATCTCAAGGTTTCTGATCTCGATCTTATCCATTATTTTATGTTCCTTCCAAGAATTGCTTCAGTCATCAGTACGGCACGTTTGTTTTCTTTGACATCGTGGACGCGGACGAAAGCACAGCCCTTCATAACGCCGATGACGGAAGTGGCAATGGTACCTTCTACACGCTGGTCAACCGGGAGATCCAGAGCAAGACCGATCATGGACTTGCGGGAAGTTCCGAGCAGTACCGGGAATCCAAGGTGCTGGAAAAGTTCCAGATGGTTCATGGTCTCCAGGTTCATCTCGTAAGTTTTGCCGAAGCCTACACCCGGGTCGAGGATGATGCGCTCATCTTTGATGCCGGCTTTTCTTGCGATGTTGACACATTCCTGTGTCTCTGCAAGCATATCAATAAGGAAGTTATTGTATTCTGTGTTTGCCTTATTGTGCATCAGGCAGCAGGCAGCGTCGTGCTTTGCGATGACACCGGCCATTTCCGGGTCGTATTTGAGTCCCCAGACATCGTTTACAAGGTCTGCGCCTGCCTGAACAGCGACATCAGCAACGCTTCCTTTGTAAGTGTCAACGGAGATCGGCACGTCGAAATGCTTGCGGAGTGCCTCGATGACCGGAACGACACGGGCAGCTTCTTCCTCTGCACTGACCGGTGTATGGCCCGGACGGGTAGACTCGCCGCCGACATCCAGAATATCCGCACCGTCAGCGATCATGGCTTCTGCGTGTTTGAGGGCGTGATCCATGGTGTTCCATTTGCCGCCGTCTGAGAAGGAATCCGGTGTTACGTTGAGGATTCCCATGATATATGTTCTGTTATTTACATCAAATTCACGATTTCCTATTTTCATGACAGGTTCTCCTTTAGTATTGAATTGTCATATTTTTTTTCTGCGGGGACCAGTAGCATTCTGGTTCTGCCGCACAGAGAAAACAATTCCTGGATTTTTTGTCAGCTTCGTAGATGAGCTGGCTAAGCACCGGAACCTCATCGCTGGAAGAACGGTGTTCGCGGATCGCAGAGAGGATCGCTTCTTTTTCTTCGGAAGAGAAGTCAAGGTCAGAGAGAATCGTTTCTGCAATGCGGGCACCTGCCTCGTCGTGAGGTGTCCCGACAGTATACTGTTCTGCACGGCCGATATCATGGAGAAGGGCAGTGCAGTAAATAAGTTCACGGGGACAGGAAATTCCACGTTCCAGTGAAAATATGTAAGCAAGACGTGCTACATCAAGGAAATGCTCTGGGGTGTGCCGGCAGAATATACGGTCTGCCTCAAGCCGGGTCAGTTCCTTAAGATTCTGCTGATAGAGGGGGTGTTCCCAGATTTCCTGGACTCTCTTCATCGCTGGATCCATCAGTCTTTTACCATGGCGAGGAACTGTTTCTGGAGTTCGATATTATTCTTGAATTCGCCTCTGGTGATAACGGTCATGGTCTTGCTGCCTGGTTTCTTGATTCCGCGCATTGTCATGCAGGTGTGTTCTGCTTCAAGCATGACCATAACTCCCTTTGGTTCAAGAACACGATCCAGGGCATCTGCGATCTGAACAGTCAGTCGTTCCTGAATCTGCGGTCTTCTTGCATAAACGTCTACGGTACGGGCGAGCTTGCTGAGACCGGTTACTTTGCCATTCGGGATATAGGCAATGTGTGCCTTGCCGTAAAATGGCATCAGATGATGTTCGCACATGGAATAAAAAGTGATGTCTTTTTCGAGAACCATCTCGTTGTTCTCTACCTGGAACTGTTTCAGAAGATGCTGGTCAGCTTCTTCGTCCAGACCACCGTAGATTTCGGTGCACATACGTGCGATACGGTCTGGTGTATCTTTAAGTCCTTCACGATCAGGATCTTCACCGATCCCTTCGAGAAGAAGACGGATCGCCTGTTCTACTTTTGCTTTGTCTACCATAAAAAATGACAACCTCCTTGAAATATAAATAAAAAATTACGATACCATGGAGATTGTCTTTTTTTTGTCGAAGTAGTACTGTGATTTATAAAAGCAAAAAGATATCTCCAATTGTGATAGAACGTATGTCGAAAAACGTATCCCTACACAATATGAGATATCCTCTTATATTGTCGCAACGGGTGCGGGCTCTATACCGTAAGACGTACTTTTCGTTTCAGCGACAACTCCCCATTCGCTGAACACTTGACGCATAAAGCCCTATTTTGCATATCATTCATTTCGAGTTTAGTATAGCATATATGCATGAGATATAAAAGATAAAATTTATCGAAAAAAGGCATCATTTTACAGCAAACTGATAAAAAAAAGACAATATTCGATGGAAAAAGATAAACCTTGACGGCAAAGGCTGGCTGTGGTAGCATAAAATTACTTTATAGAAAAACAGATTCACAGATTACGGACCGATCAGGGATAACGACTGTGTGCATTTTTTGTGCGCGGTTGTTATCCCTTTTTTTCGTACGCAACGATATGAGGAGGAAAAAATATGTATTTAATGATCGATAATTATGATTCATTTGTATATAATCTCAAAGCTTATTTTGAGGAACTGGGACGGAAGATCCTGGTGCAGCGCAGTGACCAGATCACGATGGAGGAGATTGAGGAGATGAACCCGGAGGGGATCATCCTTTCCCCGGGACCGAAGCGTCCGTGGGATGCGGCTGTGTGTGTGGAGGCAGTCAGGAGATTTCAGGGGAGGATTCCGATCCTCGGAGTCTGCCTTGGACATCAGGTGCTTGGATTCTGCAGCGGTGCGTCTGTCCATAAGGGGGAGCGCCCGATGCATGGTAAGGTTACACCGATCCATAATCAGGGGACGGGAGTTTTTGGCGGGCTTCCTGAGAAGTTTCGTGTGACGAGATATCATTCTCTGATCGTAGATAAGGAAAGTGTTCCATCAGAATGGCAGGTGGACGCTGTGGCAGAGGATGGAGCTGTTATGGGAATCTCTCATAAGATACTGCCTTTGTACGGCGTACAGTTTCACCCGGAGGCAGTTCTTACGGAGTATGGACATGAGATCCTTGAGAATTTCTGCCGGATCGCGGAGAATGCGTGAGCTATATAGCAATGATGCATTTATATATAGAAGAAAAAATGAATTTTTATACAATAGCAGTTTCTGCAAAAAAGTGAGCAGGGATTAATGACAGGAAGGAAAAACTATGTACCATAAACAACGACAGATCAAAAAATTAACTACATATATACCGGCGGCAGAAACTTTCCGCGCGCTGGCATCGGAGCAGGATTGTGTATTCCTGGATTCTTCTCTGGTCAATGACCTTGGAAGATTTTCCATTATTGGAGCCTGCCCGTACCTCAAACTGGTGAAGGACGGGGAGAAGTTTTTTATCAATGAAAAAGAAGAGACAGGGATCACCTTTGAAGATTATCTGCGAAACTACCTGAGAGACCATGTCGATCAGAATGAGAGCGAGCTTCCGCTGGTCTCCGGCGCAGTGGGATATTTTTCTTATGATTATGGGCGCAAACTGCAGGGCGTTCCGTCCGGGGAAAAAGACCTCGTGGAGATCCCGGATGCCGTGCTGACCTTTTATGATGTCTATCTCATTGAGGACTGTCACCAGAAAGAAACATATCTGGTTGCAAATGGGATCACAGTGGATGCTTCTGAGAAGATCCGGGAAATGGAGCAGAAAATCCGGCAGCGGACAGAGAGAAAAGAAGAACAGAGAGTTCCTCACAATATCATCGTAACACCGAACTTCGAAAAAGAAGAATACAAAAAAGCCGTGGACGACATGATCCACTATATTATAGAAGGAGATATCTACATTACAAACATGACGCAGCAGCTTACCATCGAGAGTGATAAGGCTCCGCTGGATGTTTTTTATGACCTTCGCAAAAATAATCCGTCACCGTTCGGCGGATACATGGATTATGGCGATTTCCAGATCGTCTGCGCTTCCCCGGAACGTTTTCTCAAGATGAAAAAAGGTCACGTCAACACAAGACCGATCAAAGGTACACGAAAAAGAGGCGCGACTCTGGAAGAAGACCTTCTGATGCGTACCGAACTGGAAAACTCTGAGAAGGACAAGAGTGAACTCCTGATGATCGTCGATCTGGAACGAAATGATCTGAATCGGGTGTGTAAACCGGGCAGTGTGAAGGTGACAGAACTTTTTACAGTAGAAGAATACGCGACTGTTTTTCACCTCGTCTCTGACATCGAGGGAGATCTGGAAGAGGGCAAAAACTTTGTAGACCTTCTGGAAGCGGCATTTCCAGGCGGGTCGATCACGGGTGCTCCGAAATATCGTGCGATGGAGATCATAGATGAACTTGAACATGGGAAGAGAAATCTGTATACTGGATCTATAGGATATCTGACCCTGGATGGAGACTGTGATTTCAACATCGTGATCCGCACTGCCCTTCACAAAGACGGGAAATATTTCCTCGGCGCAGGCGGCGGCATCACAGCGGAATCTGATCTGGAGTTTGAGTATGAGGAGACGCTCCAGAAAGCGAAGGCGATTCTGGAAGCGTTAAGATAAAAAAGTATGGGGGGAACGGTATGGACATTAAATTAGATGAGGGGTTCCAGTTCGGACTGGGTGCATTTGAGACGATCGCAGTAGAAGAGGGAAGACCGATTCTGCTTGACCGTCATCTGAGGAGACTTGAGAGGGCGGCAGCGTTTTTTGGATTTGGTCCGGCTTCTGTGCGGGGTGTCACAGAAGAAGCGGTCCACAAATTTATCGCAGATCAGAGTGAAGAGGAAACACGGCACGGAGCGGTAAAGGTCGTTCTTTCCGGCGAAAACGTGCTCTTTCAGATGCGAGGCAATCCATATACAGAAGAAAAATATCTCCGGGGATTCGTAGCCGATATCAGCAAGGTGAAACGAAATGAAACCTCTCAGCTTGTGTACCACAAGACCCTGAACTATGGCGACTGCATCCTCGAAAAAAGAGTCGCCACAGCAGCCGGGATCCAGGAGAGAGTTTTTCTGAACACCAAAGGGCAGATCTGCGAGGGCGCGGTCAGCAATATTTTCTTTGTCCGCAAAAACAAGATCTACACTCCGCAGATGAACTGTGGGCTCCTTCCGGGCATCCTGCGGGAATATGTTCTTGAGAACTTCGAAGTAAACGAAACGGTGATCTACCCGGAAGAACTGATGTATTATGACGAATGTTTCGTGACAAATTCCCTTATGGGAGTCATGCCCGTCCGCCAGCTCGGGAACATCTGCTTCCCCCACAGAACCAGAGCCGACGAAGTCCGGACCCTATACGAAAGCCAGAAAATGTCCCTGTAAGGAGGGGCATTTTTTTGTGTACAAAAGTTCACACAAAAAAATAGATAAAACAACTTGACATTAAAAAATCATATTTGTATAATATCAAAAGTTAGGATGCGAACTAATTTAAGGAATCGGTGAAAGGGGGAACTCGCTGTTTCGATGAAAGAAACGGAAGAAAAACTGACAAATATGCACGTGGGAAGGCTGATCCATATGATGTCGCATCAGATGAAGCGGGATTCCAACAGTGTGGCATCGGCGATCGCAAACGATGAGCTGACGGTCATGCAGAAACATGTGCTGAAATTTGTTCTTCTGGAATCTCTCCACAGAGATCTTTATCAGAAGGATATTGAAGAGGAATTTCAGATCAGGAAATCCACAGTCACAGGAATCCTTAAACTCATGGAGAAACATGGGTATATTTACAGAGAAAGTGTAAAGAAGGATGCCAGGCTGAAACGGATTGTTCCGACTGCGAAAGCAGAGGAGATGCGGCCTAAGATCCTGGAACATATCCAGAAAACAGAGGCAAGGCTGATCGAAGGGATAGCCCCGGAGGATGTTCTGATCTGCAAAAAAGTATTGGGACAGATGCTGTGTAATCTGTCAGAAATGAATAAGGAGGAAAATCAAAAAGATGAATAAGACACTTTTTAAATCCATCAGAGAATACAAGAAGCAGTCCATGCTGGCTCCGATCCTTGTCATCCTCGAAGTACTGATGGAAGTGCTCATTCCTCTGGAGATGGCAAAGATCATCGACGTTGGTATCGCCAACGGTGATCTGGGATACATCGTACAGAGGGGAATCATCCTGGTCGCAATGGCGATGCTCGCGCTGTTTTTTGGCGTGCAGGCCGGAAATATGGCAGCAGTTGCAGCGGCAGGATATGCGAAAAATCTTCGTCACGATATTTTTTATAAGGTACAGGATTTTTCATTCAAAAACATTGACCATTTTTCTACATCCGGTCTGGTCACACGAATGACGACCGATATCACAAACGTACAGATGGCATACATGATGAGTATCCGTCTTCTGGCGAGAGCTCCGATCATGGTGATCTTATCCTGGGTCATGACACTTTTGATCAATGTCAAGATCGCACTTCTGTTCCTGGTCGTGATCCCGGTTCTCGGCGGAGCACTGATGTACATTGCAAAAAAAGCACATCCGCATTTTATCAAAGTATTTGACGAGTACGATGAGCTGAACAATTCCGTTCAGGAAAACGTCAACGCTGCCCGTGTAGTGAAAGCTTTTGTAAGAGAAGATTATGAGGTAAATAAATTCCATGGGGTATCCAAATACGTTTATACCCTGTTCACAAAGGCTGAAAAGATCGTTGCATGGAATGCGCCGACCATGCAGTTTATGATGTATGCGGTTGTTCTTCTGATCGCTGTGATCGGTGGACGCAGTATTGTGTTTGGAACTATGGAGACAGGTGAACTGACAAGTGTGATCGTTTATGCACTCCAGATCCTGATGTCCCTGAATATGGTAACTTTCGTATTTGTCATGATCATGATCGCAGAGGCTTCCACAGACCGTATCACAGAGGTTTTAAACGAAGTGCCTGAGATGCAGGACAGATCTGATGCAGTCAGAGAAGTTCCGAGCGGCGATATCGTTTTTGACCATGTAAACTTCAGCTATGCCGGAGAGGGCGGAAATCTTTCGCTGAAAGATGTAAACCTTCATATTAAATCCGGACAGACAGTCGGAATCATTGGTGGAACAGGAAGTGCCAAATCCACACTGGTTCAGATGATCCCAAGACTTTACGATGTCACCGGCGGTGCAGTCAAAGTTGGAGGGATCGATGTAAGAGACTACAACCTGGAAGTGCTCCGTGATCAGGTATCCATGGTGCTCCAGAAAAACGTTCTTTTCTCCGGTTCTATCTATGAAAATATCCGCTGGGGTGATGAGCATGCTTCTGACGAAGAAGTAAGACATGTATGTAAGCTGGCGCAGGCAGATGGTTTCGTTACAGAATTCCCGAATGGCTACGATACCATGATCGTTCAGGGCGGAAATAACGTTTCCGGTGGACAGAAACAGCGACTCTGTATCGCACGTGCCCTTCTGAAAAAACCGAAGATCCTGATCCTTGACGATTCTACCAGTGCAGTAGATACCAAGACAGATGCCCTGATCCGTAAAGCTTTCCGTGAGGAGATCCCGGATACGACCAAGATCATCATTGCACAGAGAGTTTCTTCTATAGAAGATGCGGACCAGATCATTGTTCTGGATGGCGGCCAGATTGTCGGAGTGGGAACTTCCGAAGAACTTCTGAAGACAAATGAAATTTACAGAGAAGTATACGAATCTCAGGTGAAAGGAGGCGAAGAGGATGAGTAATAACAGCAAAAATAAAAAACCGCGAATGACAAAGAAAGATCTGCAGACAGCAAAGCGTCTTATGAAATATATGACAGGAAAATACAAATTTCAGTTTATCCTTGTATTTTTCTGTATCCTGATCAGTGCGGTGGCAACAACAGCAGTTTCTCTTTCTCTGAGATATCTTCTGGATGATTTTATCCTTCCTCTGATTGGACAGAAGAGCCCGGATTTCGCCGGACTTTATAAGGCACTGACGGTTCTTGGATGTGTCTTCCTGGCAGGTGTTGCTGCGACTTTTATCTATACAAGGATGATGGTATATATCGGACAGGGCGTCTTAAAGAGAGTGCGAGACGATATGTTTGAACATATGCAGACTCTGCCGATCCGCTATTTTGACCAGAATACAAACGGTTCGATCATGAGTCTTTATACGAATGATACGGATACCCTGAGACAGATGATCAGCCAGGCGATCCCGCAGGCGTTGATGGCACTGTTTACGATTGTCGTTACCTTTATTTCCATGCTGGTTCTGAGCCCGCTGCTCACGATTCTGGCGGTTCTGATCATTTTCCTGATGCTGTTTGTCACAGGAAAGATCGGTGCAAAGAGTGGAAAATACTTCGTTCGACAGCAGATGTCCCTCGCAGATGTGACAGGTTTTGTCGAAGAGCGTATGAACGGACAGCGTGTTGTCAAAGTTTTTAACCATGAAAAGAAATCCGAAGAGGAATTTGACAAACTGAACGAGGCTCTTTTTGAGAGTGCGGCACAGGCGAACAAATACGGTAACATGATGGGACCGGTCATCGGAAACATCGGAAACCTGCAGTTTGTCCTGACAGCAGTTCTCGGCGGGATCCTTTCCGTTGCAGGAGTTGGGGGGATCACACTTGGTGTCATGGCTTCCTACCTGCAGTTTACCAAGAGCTTTACACAGCCGTTCATGCAGGTGGCACAGCAGTTTAACTCCATCGTCATGGCACTTGCCGGTGCAGAGCGTATCTTTAACCTGATCGATGAGAAGCCGGAGGATGACGAAGGCTATGTAACTCTCGTCAATGCAAAAAAAGATGCCAACGGAAACATCACAGAGTGCAAGGAGAGAACGGGCATGTGGGCATGGAAACATCCGCATTCCGCAGACGGTTCTGTATCTTACACAGAGCTCAAAGGTGATGTAAGGTTCGAAGATGTAACTTTTGGCTACAATGAGGACAAAACCATCCTCCACGACATCAGCCTCTATGCAAAACCGGGTCAGAAACTTGCATTTGTAGGTTCTACCGGAGCAGGAAAAACAACGATCACCAACCTGATCAACCGTTTCTACGATATCCAGGATGGAAAGATCCGTTATGATGGAATCAATATCACAAAGATCAAAAAAGATGACCTGAGACATTCGCTCGGTATCGTTCTTCAGGACACACATCTGTTTACCGGAACGATCCGTGACAACATCCGTTATGGTAAGCTGGATGCTACAGACGAAGAAATCTATGCAGCAGCAAAACTTGCCCATGCAGATCAGTTTATCCAGATGCTTCCGAAGGGATATGATACCATGTTAAGTGGTGACGGCGAGGAATTATCCCAGGGGCAGAGACAGCTTCTCTCCATTGCCAGGGCAGCCGTTGCAGACCCGCCGGTACTCATTCTTGATGAGGCAACTTCAAGCATCGATACCCGTACAGAGAGCATTGTTCAGCAGGGTATGGACAACCTGATGAAAGGTCGTACCGTATTTGTTATCGCGCACAGACTTTCTACGATCCGGAACAGCGATGCGATCATCGTTCTGGAACACGGAAAGATCATCGAGCGAGGTGACCATAAGGACCTGATCAAACAGAAGGGAACTTATTATCAGCTTTATACCGGTAAACTGGAACTTTCATAAAAAAATAAAAGATTACCATACGACAAAGAGAAATGGCAGATGTTCTGTTCATACAGGACTGAAGCCATTTCTTTTTTTGCATATGTGGAAGGAGTGAACGGTTCCTTCTGATTCAGTTTTATGAAACAGAAACGAAAACAATTTCATATATTACGCACAAAAAGATATTGAAAATATTATATAAAACGCCAGTTTACAAATATATCGACAAGAAATATAATAAAATTAATGAAAACGATTACATATTAATATAAAAGGGAGAAATGAAAGATCTATGAAACCAAAAGCTATTTTTCTGGATATTGACGGAACACTGACAGAGCCGGGAACCAATGTGCCTCCGGCTTCTGCCCTGGAAGCGATCAGGAGAGCGCAGGAAGCAGGAAATTATGTTTTTCTCTGCACAGGACGCAATTATGCAATGCTGTCCCCGCTTCTGAAATACGGATTTGATGGAGTTGTGGCAAGCTCCGGCGGTTATGTGGTGTGCAGGGACGAGGTGATCTATGACAGCCCGATGACAGACGAGGAGCGTGACCGCATGAGCCAGCTTCTGAAAGAAAACGGGATCTTCCGGACGATCGAGTGCGTGGAGGGAGCTTTTACAGATGACGGCTTCAAGAACTTCCTCAGAGAACATGCAAACGAAGGGGGAAACAGTGAAATGCTCCGCTGGCAGGAACAGATCGAGAAGAATCTGAATATCTTACCAATGGAAGCTTACAAGGGGCAGGCGGTATACAAGATGGTCGTTATGAGCCCGTCTATGGAAAGTCTTGAGATCTGCCGGGAAGAACTGAAGGATGATTTTTCCTTCTGTATCCAGGAGCCGAGAGGCGGGTTTGTAAACGGCGAGATCATAAGCCGCAGATTTGACAAAGGAACCGGCGTGCTGAAAGTATGTGAACATCTGGGGATTTCCCTGGAAGATTCGGTCGGCTTCGGCGACAGTATGAATGACAAGGAAATGCTGGAAGTCGCAGGATTAAGTGTCTGTATGGAAAACGGCAGTGAGGAGATGAAGAAAATTGCTGACGTGATCTGCCCGTCCGTGACAGAAGATGGAATAAAAAAAGCATTTGAAAAATATCATTTAATGTAGTGCTTTTATGCGGTCCTTCAAAGACTGCATACAGGAGGTGAAAACGATTACAGAAATATGCACAAAAATGACCTTTGATGTTTGGCTGAAATGCCAGTTTACAAATGAAACAAAAAGGGTTATATTAAAAATACGAAATGTAAACGATTTCACACAAGAGCGCAAAGCAAAAACAAAGGAAAGAGGGAGAGAAAATGGCAATGGATTATGCAAAGTGTGCAAAAGAAATCTTTGATACCGTTGGCGGCAGATCCAATCTTGTAAGTGCGGCACATTGTGCAACGAGACTGCGTCTGGTAACGGTAGACAACAGCAAGATCGATATGAAGAAACTTGAGAACATCGATGGTGTGAAAGGTGTTTTCAGTAACAACGGACAGCTTCAGCTCATCATCGGAACCGGCACAGTAAATAAGGTATACGATGAATTCCTCAAGGTCAGCGGAATGACCGCAGCGACCAAAGAAGAAGTGAAGGCAGCAGCGGCAGCGAAACAGCCGGTATTCAAGCGGATGATCAAGGCACTGGGAGATGTTTTTGTGCCGATCCTTCCGGCAATCGTAGCATCTGGTCTTATGATGGGACTGGTAGAGGCACTTGGTAAGGCAATGCCTGCATTTGCAGGAAGCGACTGGTATGGGATCCTTGACCTGTTTGCAAACACAGCATTTACCTTCCTGCCGATCCTGATCGCAGTATCTGCGGCAAGAGTATTCGGAGGAAATATTTTCCTGGGCGCAGTCATCGGTATGATCATGATCCACCCGAACCTTATCAACGCATGGTCTGTAGCATCTATGGATGCGGCTGATATCCCGGTATGGCATCTGTTTGGATTTTCCATCAGACAGGTTGGATATCAGGGTCATGTAATTCCTGTCATCATCGCAGTATGGATCATGTGCAAACTGGAGAACTGGCTGCATAAACATGTTCCGGAGATGATCGACCTTTTTGTAACGCCACTTTGTACCGTACTGATCACAGGTTTCCTTACCATCGGACTGATCGGACCGGTATTCTCCACAGCAGAAACTTATGTACTTGAGTTTGCATCATGGATCATCACAGTAGGACACGGAATCGGTGCAATGATCATGGGCGCGATCTATCCGCTTACTGTAGTCTGCGGTATCCACCACATGTACAACGTGATCGAAGCAGGTATGCTTGCTTCTGACGGCGTAAATATCTGGATGCCGATCGCATCCGCAGCAAACTTCGCACAGGGAGCTGCCTGCCTCGCAGTCGGCCTCAAAGCAAGAAACTACAAGACAAAATCAATCTCCATCCCGTCTGCATTATCCGCAGCACTTGGAATTACAGAACCGGCGATCTTCGGTGTAAACCTTCGTTTTATGAAACCTCTTGTATGTGGTATGGCAGGTGGTGCCGTTGGAGCCCTGCTTGGATCCATTTTCCACATTGGAGCAACTTCTTACGGAGTTACAGGAATCCCGGGATTCCTTACCACACTGGATTATTCCGCACAGTATGCGATCATGCTGGCAGTTTCCTTCGCAGTAGCATTCACACTGACCTGGTTCACCTGGAAAGAAGACCCGGAAGATGCCAAAGTGACAGTAGCAAAAACAGATGACGCTCCGACAGCAACAGAAGAGACAGCAGAAGAAGTAATGGTAGACGGTACAGCAAAGAAACTGTATGCACCGATCCAGGGAACCATTATTCCGAGAAATGAGATCCCGGATGATACGTTTGCAGCAGGTGTTCTCGGTGACGGTGTCGGAATCGACCCGGAAGAAGGCGTTGTCGTGGCTCCGTTTGACGGCGAGATCTCTTCTGTAACAGATACAAAACATGCAATCGGTATCACAGGACCGGCAGATATGGAAGTCCTGATCCATGTAGGTGTTGATACCGTAAACATGAAAGGTGACGGATTTGAGCTTCTGGTAGAAGAAGGACAGAAAGTCAAAGCAGGCCAGAAGCTGATGACTTTTGACATCGCAAAGATCAAAGCAGCCGGATACAGCCCGGTAGCGGCAGTACTTCTGACAAACAGTGATGATTATCCGGAATTCAAAGTAGTAAAGACAGGAAAGACCCAGAGACTGGAAGAAGTCTTTACCGTATAAAATTAAATAATAAGTAAGAGAAGGCACTGTCAGATTCCTGGATTAGATCCGTATTTGACAGTGCCTTTTTTTCATGAAACGTAGTAACAAAAGCAAAATTGTGTTATACTACAACAAAGGGGAAAAAGCATGAATATAAGTGAAATAGCAAAATTAGCAGGAGTGTCCAGTGCGGCGGTTTCCCGTTATTTTAATAACGGATATATCTCAGAAGAAAAGAAAGAGGCGATCCGCAAAGTCGTAGAGCAGACAGGCTATCGTCCATCCGTACAGGCACAGACACTCCGTACCAAAAAAACAAAAATGATCGGTGTGATCGTACCAAAGATCGCATCCGCATCCATAGGCAAGATTGTCGAGGGAGTTCTCTCTGTCCTGAATGAGAGCGGCTACCAGATGCTCCTTGCGGTGACACAGAACGATCCGAAGAAAGAACTGGAATATCTTTCTGCTTTTAACGACAAGCAGGTGGACGGCGTGATCCTCGCTGCGACAGTAGTGACCGCCGAGCATAAGAAGATCCTTAAGAACCTGTCTGTACCGGTGATCCTGGTAGGACAGCAGTATTCCGGCCATTGCTGTGTGTATCATGATGATTATCACGCTACCAGAGATCTCACAGAAGCCGTTCTCGATATGGGAAGGAAAAATCCGGGATATATCGGCGCGATCATGCAGGACAAGGCAGTTGGCGCAGAACGTTTTGGCGGTTATGAAGATGCCGTAAAAAAAGCCGGCATAGAGAAGGCGGCACAGCAGACGGTGATTTCTGCATTTACTTCTGATTCCGGTTATGAGAAGGCGGGAGAACTGCTTGCGAAGTATCCGGAGCTTGATGCAGTCATCTGTGCGACAGATACCATGGCTGCCGGAGCCGTCCGCTACCTGAGAGAGCATGGAAAGAAAGTCCCGGAGGATATCCTGGTTGCGGGACATGGAGATTCTGAGATCGCGAGAGTGATCACACCGCCGATCCCTACCGTGCATTTTTCTTATGAGAAGAGCGGTGAGATGGCAGTGGAGATGCTGATCGAAATGATGGGGCAGGGTGAAACAGCGGTCAGAGAGGTGAAGCTTGGCTATTCTCTGATCAATATATAATAAAAGAAATGGGGTGCGTTTTTTGCTGAAAACATGGATACCGGGAGAAGCTCCCGAGAAAGAAGAACTGAAACAGCAGCTCGATGCGGCAAGAAAGAAACTTTATGATCTTCAGATGAAGATCAAGGAGCACAAACTTCCGGTGCTGGTGCTTTTTGAGGGATGGAGTGCCGCCGGCAAGGGCAGTATGATCGGCAAAGTGATCAAGAACATCGACCCGAGATTTTTTAAGGTGGCGACGATGTCAGCTCCGTCGGAGGAAGAACTGCGCAGACCATTTCTTTACCGCTACATGTGCCAGATCCCGGAGCAGGGCAAATTTACTTTCCTGGATTCCGGATGGATGGAGCAGACGACGCAGGAAGTGCTTCGTAAGGAACTGACCGGAGAGGATTATGAGAAGCGGATCGAGAGCATCCGTCGGTTTGAGCGTCAGCTCACGGATAATGGATATCTGGTGCTCAAGTTCTTTATGCAGATCGACAAAGAAGAACAGAAACTCCGCATGGACAAGCTGTGTTCCAGTCAGGATACACGCTGGAGAGTATCAGAATTCGACAAATGGCAGCAGGAACATTACCGCAAATGCGAGAAGGTCTATGACCGTTATCTCAGGGATACGAATGCATCGACTTCTCCATGGTATATCATAGATGCAAAGGATAAAAAGTGGGCAGAATTACAGGTGATGGATACACTGGTAAGCAGTATTGAAGTTGCCCTCCAAAACCAGAGTCATTCCGTTCCGATCCTTCAGAATATCTTCCCGCTGGTAAAAATGCCGAAACTGGCAGACGTTGAGCTTACCGGCAAGACGATCGATGATGAGGAATATGACAAGGAACTTAAGAAACTCCAGAGTAAATTAAGTGAACTCCACAACCGTCTCTACCGTAAACGGATCCCGGTGATCATCACATACGAAGGATGGGATGCTGCCGGCAAGGGTGGAAATATCAAGAGGATCACAGGCGCACTTGATCCACGCGGATATGAGGTGCATCCGATCGCCAGCCCGGAACCACACGAAAAAGCCCGCCATTATCTGTGGCGTTTCTGGACGAGACTTCCAAAGGACGGCCATATCGCAATTTTTGACCGCACCTGGTATGGCCGTGTCATGGTGGAACGTCTGGAAGGATTCTGCAGCGAAAACGACTGGAAACGTGCGTACAATGAAATGAACGAATTTGAGAAAGAACTGTCCGACTGGGGAGCTGTGATCATCAAATTCTGGGTTCAGATCGACAAGGATACACAGCTTGCGCGGTTTAATGACCGTCAGAACAATCCTGAGAAACAATGGAAGATCACGGATGAGGACTGGAGAAACCGTGAGAAATGGGATCAGTATGAGGAGGCGGTTAATGAGATGCTCAAGAAGACTAGTACGGCTTATGCGCCGTGGCATATTCTTGAGTCGGTGGATAAGAGGTATGCACGCATTAAGGCGCTCAAAATTGTGATTAAAGAGTTGGAAAAAGCCCTGAAATAAGGGCTTTTTTGATGTTCTTATTATACTTGTTTTTTATTATTTCCTTTAATCCTGGGGATTTGGATGCTTGGGAGCAGAGCAAACCGCGAAGGGACTTCGCCAGTCCCCTCGCCACCCCTCGGCTGGGTGTTTGACGGAAATTTGGTCGTGTGGGGTGCTCTTTGAAAAATTCTCCTGGTGCAACAAGTCGGGAGACTTTCGTATAAATGGGATTCCAATTTGCACCGTGGCTCTGGGTGCCTGCGTCTGCAACATGCAGGGGGTTCTGAGGACAGCCACATTATTGTTTTGAGGGATTGGGTGCGTCGGCGGGGGTGGTGGTACTTTTTTTAAGTCCCTGCCGGCTTTTATTAGCATGTCCCACCGGGGCACACAAATCCAGCGCCAACCAACAGTATAAAAAAATAACAGACCCCTTCCTCACACAAAAGAGAAGAATCCTGTCATTCCTATATACTACGATATCATTCAGAGGCGAGCATGACAGTGTTTGTGGCATTTTAAGTCCCTGCCGACTTTCATTAGCATATCCCACCGGAGCACACAAATCCAACCTCCACCAATAGTATGAAAAAATAGCAGGACACCTTCCCCATACAAAAGAGAAGAATCCTGCTATCCCTATATACTGCAATACCATTCATACGAAAGCTTCCCGTCCTGAAACACCAAGAGAATTTTTCTAAGGGTTCCCCACAAGACAAAATTCCCGTCAAACATTCAGCCCAGGGGTTGTCAGGGGACGGGCGACGTCCCTTGACGGTTTTCATATATCCCAATATAAAAAAGCCTCCAGGGAAATTTCCCTAATAAAAAATGTCAATACAAATCGACGGGTCCAAGGGCAGTACCCTGCTGTCCTACGGCTCCATAAACTTTTTTAGTTCATCCATAAAAGTACTAACATCCTTAAACTCACGATACACCGACGCAAACCGCACATACGCAACAGCATCGAGATCCTTCAAATGCTCCATAACGATCTCGCCGATGCGAGTACTGGAAATCTCCTTATCCGCGCTCTCAAAAATAGACCCCTCGATGGAGTCGATCATAGACTCAATCTTCTCGATAGGGATCGGGCGTTTGTAGCACGCACGAAGAACACCGTCCTGAATCTTGGAACGGTGATAAGCTTCTCTTGTCTGATCCTTCTTGATGACACTTAATGGAATAGTCTCAACCTTCTCATAAGTGGTAAATCTCTTGCCGCAGGATTCACACATCCTTCTCCTGCGGATCGCATTGGTATCTTCGACAGGTCTGGAATCAACGACCTTGGTATTATCCTGATTACAAAATGGGCATCTCACGGTATTATCCCTCTTTTCCCTTTTATGGGCTAATTATACTGTATTTTTTTGGGTAATGTCAATAAATTACAGTGTATATTTACGGCATTTTATGCATATATTTTTGAAAAAAATGGTGTCCGTATGCGTCTTTGCGAATTAAGGCAAAAAGAGATCATAAATATCCGCACCTGCAGGAGTCTTGGCTGTCCGATCGATCTGGAATTTGATGAAAGAAGCGGAAAGATCACAGCGCTGATCGTTCCCGGACCTGGCAGATTCTGCTGTTTCTGGGGACGGGAAAGTGAATTTATCATCCCCTGGAGCAGCGTCCGTCAGATTGGAGGAGATATCATCCTGGTGGAACTCCCGGAAGAAAAATGTCCTCACAGATAGTACCTTTTGCAAAACTGTCAAGGACTTATATTTTTTATATTTTTCGCAAAAAAGAATATTTCATATCCTCCCTGAGAATCATCTTTAGTACCAACTGAAATAAGGAGGATATTTCGATGGCACTAAACAAAGTTGAGATCTGCGGAGTGAACACAGCCAGTCTTCCAGTTCTGGCTCAGGAGGAGAAGGAAGAACTTTTTGAAAAGATAAAAGCCGGTGATAAGGAAGCGAGAGAGCGCTACATCAAGGGAAATCTGCGGCTTGTCTTAAGTGTGATCAAACGATTTCAGAACAGCAGTGAAAATGCGGATGATCTTTTTCAGATCGGCTGTATCGGACTTATGAAGGCCATTGATAATTTTGACACGACTTTGATGGTCAAGTTTTCTACTTATGCAGTGCCAATGATCATAGGGGAGATCCGGAGGTATCTGCGGGACAACAGCAGTATCCGTGTCAGCCGTTCGCTTCGTGACATTGCGTACAAGGCAATCTATGCCAAAGAAAGTTACATGAAAAAGAACCTGCGGGAACCGACGATTGCGGAGATCGCAGAAGAGATTGGGATTGAAAAAGAGATGATCGTGTACGCCCTCGATGCGATCCAGAACCCGGTCAGTCTCTTTGAACCGGTATATTCTGAAGGGGGAGACACCCTGTATGTGATGGATCAGATCAGTGACAAGAAAAACAAAGAAGATCACTGGCTGGAAAATCTTTCGCTCAGAGAGGCGATGAACCGCCTCGGGGAGAGGGAGAGACACATCATTGATATGCGGTTTTATGAGGGAAAAACGCAGATGGAAGTGGCAGAAGAGATCGGGATCTCCCAGGCGCAGGTCAGCCGTCTGGAAAAAACTGCCCTTCGAAATATGAGAAATTATCTTCGTCCATAACAAAAGCTCCGGCATGAAAACCGGAGCTTTTTGAATATCAATGATTCGCAGAGGAGGAAATCAATTAAACAAGGCCCTGAGCGATCATTGCGTCTACAACTTTTTCGAAGCCGGCGATGTTGGCACCTGCAACGAAGTTGTCTGGCATGTCGTAACGTTTTGCAGCGTCATCGATCTTAGCGTAGATGTCTTTCATGATCTGATGAAGTTTGGCATCAACTTCTTCTGCTGTCCAGGAAAGTCTCTGGGAGTTCTGGCTCATTTCCAGTGCGGAAGTAGCAACACCACCGGCGTTGGAAGCTTTTCCAGGAAGGAAGAGAACGCCATTTGCCATAGCGTATTCTGTAGCTTCTCTTGTAGTAGGCATGTTAGCACCTTCTACGATATATTTGCAGCCGTTTTCAATCAGAGTCTTAACGCCGTCAACATCAAGTTCGTTCTGAGTTGCGCATGGAAGGTAAACATCACATTTGATGTTCCAGATTCCAGTACCTTCTGTGTAGGTAGCACCTTCTACACGGTCAGCATATTCTTTGATACGTCCACGTTTTACTTCTTTGATGTCTTTGACAACGTCAAGGTTGATTCCGTTTGGATCATATACATATCCGTTGGAGTCACACAGAGCAACAACTTTGGCACCAAGCTGAGTAGCTTTCTGGATTGCGTAGATTGCAACGTTTCCGGAACCTGTGACAACGACTGTCTTTCCGTCGAGGGAATCATTGTGAGCCTGCATCAGCTCGTTGAGGATATATACAACACCGTATCCTGTTGCTTCTGTACGGATGAGAGATCCGCCGTAGGTAAGTCCTTTACCTGTCAGAACGCCTTCATAGAGACCACGGATACGTTTGTACTGTCCGAACAGGAATCCAATCTCACGTCCGCCAACACCGATATCACCAGCCGGTACGTCTGTGTCAGCACCGATATATTTGGAAAGCTCTGTCATAAAGCTCTGGCAGAATGCCATAACTTCTCTGTCGGATTTGCCTTTAGGATCGAAGTTGGAACCACCTTTACCACCACCGATCGGAAGACCTGTCAGAGAGTTCTTGAATACCTGCTCGAAACCAAGGAATTTAAGAATGCTCTGGTTTACTGTAGGATGGAAACGAAGACCTCCCTTGTAAGGTCCGATTGCACTGTTGAACTGTACACGGTATCCTTTGTTGATCTGTACGTTCCCGTTGTCATCGATCCACGGAACACGGAAAGAGATGATTCTTTCTGGCTCTACCAGACGCTCCAGGATGGAAAGGCTACGGTATTTCTCCTCGTTACGGTCGATAACAACCTTAAGGGAATCCAGAACTTCTTTTACTGCCTGATGAAATTCCGGTTCACCAGGATTCTGTGCAACGACTCTTTCATAAACTTCTTCTGTGTAAGACATGACGATTTTCCTCCTCGTTTGTTCGCGTATAAAAAATAATAACGTCTTTGTGGGGCTTACAAATGCCCAGACACTATTATACACGAAAGTGGTAAAGTTGAAAAGGGGAATATTAATTTTTTTTATATCTTACTAAATTTGTATGAATATGACAATAATATCCGAAATTTTTTTATCTTGATAAAATGACCTGAATATGAGATTATAGTAAAAACTATGTAAAATCTCAGAGAGGAGTTGATAAAAATGAGAACATTTGACAAATCTGCCAAGCTAGATAATGTACTGTATGATGTAAGAGGACCGGTGGTTGACGAGGCGGCGAAGATGGAGGAAGAGGGTAAGGAGATCCTGAAGCTTAATATCGGAAATCCATATCCTTTTGGTTTCTCAGCTCCTCAGGAAGTGATCCTGGACATGCTGAGTAATATCCGCACTTCACAGGGCTATTCGGATTCCAAGGGTATTTTTTCTGCCCGCAAGGCGATCATGCAGTATGCACAGCTTCGCGGGATCCCGAATGTGACCATGAATGATATCTATACAGGAAATGGTGTCAGTGAACTTATCAGCCTGTGTATGCAGGCACTTCTGGATAATGGAGATGAGATTTTGATCCCGGCACCGGATTATCCACTGTGGACGGCGACTGCGACACTGGCAGGAGGCAAGGTCGTACATTATATCTGTGACGAGCAGTCTGACTGGTATCCGGATATCGAGGATATCAGAAGCAAGATCACGGACAGGACCAAAGCGATCGTTATCATCAACCCGAATAACCCGACAGGTGCTGTCTATCCGAAGGAGATCCTGGAGCAGATCGCGCAGATCGCCAGAGAGAAGGAACTGATCATTTTTTCTGATGAGATCTATGACCGTCTTGTCATGGATGGATATCAGCATACTTCGATCGCATCTCTTGCACCGGATGTATTCTGCGTGACATTTTCCGGACTTTCCAAATCCCATATGATCGCAGGATTCCGTATCGGCTGGATGATCTTAAGCGGAGCCAAGGAGCGTGCGAAGGGTTATATAGAAGGTATCAAGATGCTTTCTTCCATGCGTCTCTGTTCCAATGTGCCGGCACAGGCGATCGTACAGACTGCCCTCGGCGGTTACCAGAGTGTTGCCGAGTATGTGAAACCGGGTGGAAGAGTTTATGAGCAGAGAGAGTGCATTTATAATGCATTGAAAGATATCCCGGGAATCAGCGTTGTGAAGCCGCATGCGGCATTTTATATTTTCCCGAAACTGGATGTGGAGAAATTTAATATCACGGATGACGAGCAGTTTGCACTGGATTTTCTGCATGAGAAGCAGGTGCTTCTTGTACCGGGCAAAGGCTTCAACTGGGGTGCACCGGACCATTTCCGTGTAGTTTATCTGCCGAATACAAGGCAGCTTGAGACTGCTTCACAGAAACTTAAAGAATTTTTGAGTACCTATCGTCAGGGCAGATAAAAGAAAGCCTGGCAAAGGCAGCGTACATTTTTGGGATAGACCAAAATGAGTTTTGATGGTATACTGTATCTACTGTGTTGTAAACGATTACTGCGAACAGTAACGTAAAACTACGGTAACAACGGGGAGGGAGTTTGATCGAGAAAAAACAAAGGACTTGAAAGGAGACTTACAATGGCAGGATTTAATATGAAGGTAACACCGGAGATCGAACAGCTTACAGAGGCATGTAAGGACCACACTACGATGGATCTTTCTTTATATGGTAAGTATGATGTCAAGCGTGGTCTGCGTGATATCAATGGTAAGGGTGTTCTCGCCGGACTGACCCAGGTGTCCAATGTACAGGCGGTCAAGGTTGTAGACGGTAAGGAGGTTCCATGTGCAGGAAGCCTTTACTACAGGGGCTACAATATCAAAGATCTCACGAACGGTTTTGTTCAGGATAACCGTTTTGGTTTCGAAGAGACTACATATCTTCTTCTGTTCGGTACTCTGCCGAATGAGAAGCAGCTTGAGGATTTTAAGGAACTTCTGGCAAATCAGCGGTCACTTCCGCGAAATTTTGTCAGGGATGTCATCATGAAGGCACCGGGACGTGATATCATGAATGCTCTGTCAAGAAGTGTCCTTACTTTGTATTCTTATGACAATAATCCGGATGATATTTCCTTACCGAATGTTCTGAGACAGTGCCTGAATCTGATCAGTATTTTTCCACTGTTGTCAGTTTATGGTTATCAGGCGTATAATCATTATGTAAGAGGCAAGAGCCTTTATATCCACAATCCGAAGAAGGAACTTTCCACAGCGGAAAATATTCTCCGTATGCTGCGCCCGGATAAGAAATACACAGATCTGGAAGCGAAGATCCTGGATCTTGCCCTGATCCTTCACATGGAGCATGGCGGTGGTAACAACTCTACATTTACCACACATGTTGTGTCTTCATCCGGAACAGATACCTATTCCGCGATCGCGGCAGCACTTGGTTCCCTCAAAGGACCAAAGCACGGCGGTGCCAACATCAAGGTTATCCAGATGTTCCAGGATATGAAGAAGGAAGTCAAGGACTGGGAAGATGAGGATGAGGTAAGAGCATATCTCAAGCGTCTCCTTCATAAGGAAGCCTTTGATAAGAGAGGTCTGATCTATGGTATGGGTCATGCGATCTATTCTGTTTCTGATCCGAGAGCAGAAGTCCTTCGAGGTTTTGTAGAAAGCCTCGCGAAAGAAAAGGGGCGCATGAAGGATTACAGACTGTACTCCATGGTAGAGTGGATGGCTCCTGAAGTTATCGCAGAGGAACGACGCATCTATAAGGGTGTCAGCGCGAATGTGGATTTTTACAGCGGCTTTGTTTACAGCATGCTGGATCTGCCGCTTGAGCTGTACACACCGATGTTTGCGGTTGCCCGTATCGTGGGATGGAGCGCACACCGTATGGAGGAGCTGATCAACACAGACAAGATCATCCGTCCTGCATACAAGAACGTGCTTCCGGCAGCGGAGTATGTACCGCTTAAAGAAAGATAGACAGGAGAAGAAAATGTTCCGATGTTTTTTTCCGGATGAATATGTGGATTCCACATATATGATCGATTTTGAAAAACTGTATCAGGAGGGATACAGAGGTCTGATCTTTGATATTGATAATACACTTGTACCGCATGGGGCACCGGCAGATACTCGTGCGATCGCACTGTTCCGGCGGCTTAAGAAGCTGGGATTTGGGTGCTGCCTTTTGTCCAACAATCAGAAGAAGAGAGTGGCTTCTTTTAATGATGCGGTCCAGGTGAATTATATTGAGAACGCACACAAGCCTTCTGTGCGGAATTACAACAGGGCAATGGAGATTCTGGGTACGAATACTGAGAATACCATTTTTATAGGAGATCAGCTTTTTACCGATGTATACGGAGCCAAGAGAGCTGGCATCCGCAATATTCTGGTCAAGCCGATCGATCCGAAAGAAGAAATCCAGATCGTGCTCAAGCGCTATCTGGAAAAAATAGTACTATACTTTTATGAGAAAGAGGAGGGGATTTCATGAACCATGTGGTGATCATCGGGTTTATGGGTTCAGGTAAAACAAGAGTAGGAAAACAGCTGTCCAAGGATCTGGGGTTATCATTTGTCGATCTGGAGAGACTGATCACAAGAAAGATGAACATGTCTGCCAGAGAGATCTTTCAGCGGTTTGGTGAACCGTATTACCGTGCACTGGAGACAGTTGCACTCAAACAGCTTATTCAGGACAATGAACGCAGAGTCATTTCTCTGGGAGCAGGACTTCCGCTTCAGGAGCAGAATGAGAAATATCTCAAGGAGCTCGGCACAGTCGTTTATCTGAAGGGTTCACTGGCAACTCTCAAGAAACGTCTGGAAGGTTCCAGCAAGGATCCGATGCTTGACGGTGATGACCGCGATGAGAAGATCAAGAAGCTTCTGAAACAGAGAGATCCGGTTTATCAGAAGTTTGCAGACGTTACGGTTGTTACCGGAGAGAAGCCATTTGAAGAGCTGATCAAAGAAATTGAAGAGAAATTAGCTGCACAATAAAAAAAGTAGTTGAAAAATCTTCATGTGTATTATAAAATAATTGATAGCGACAACATAAGAAGGAGGAAATTAAAATGATTTCAGCAGGTGATTTCAGAAACGGTGTCACAATTGAAATTGAAGGAAATGTATGTCAGATCGTTGAGTTCCAGCATGTAAAACCTGGAAAGGGCGCTGCATTCGTAAGAACAAAATATAAAAATATCATTACAGGAGCTGTACTGGAGAAATCTTTCCGTCCAACAGAGAAGTTCCCGCAGGCACGTATCGACCGTGTAGACATGAGCTATCTGTACAACGATGGAGACCTTTACAACTTCATGAACGTTGAGACTTATGACCAGGTTGCACTTACCAAAGAGCAGGTTGGAGATTCTCTCAAATTTGTTAAGGAAAACGAAGTAGTTAAAGTCTGCTCCTGGAACGGAAACGTATATGCAATCGAGCCGCCTCTGTTCGTAGAGCTTGAGGTTATCGAGACTGAGCCAGGATTCGCTGGAAACACAGCACAGGGTGCTACCAAACCGGCAACTGTTGAGACTGGCGCACAGGTAATGGTTCCTCTGTTTGTAAACCAGGGCGACAAACTGAAAATCGATACAAGAACAGGTGAATATCTGTCTCGTGTATAATTAATAGGAACGAACTGCTACTGTGAACGCAGTGAGCAGCAAGTAACGATACCACCGGAGAGATTCGGTGGTATTTTTTTATAAAAAAGGAAGAGGGCATATTATGGAATACAGAATACTTGGAAAAACAGGATTAAAGATCTCACGTATGGGATTTGGAGGAATTCCGATCCAGAAGATTGATGAGGAAGGTACAAGAAAGCTGCTTCACGAGATGATGGAGAAGGGAGTCAACTATATTGATTCTGCGAGAGGATATACTGTCAGCGAGCAGTATATCGGATATGGTCTGGAGGGAATTCGTGATAAATTTGTGCTTGCGACCAAATCCATGTCCAGAACAAAAGAAGCAATGGCAGCGGATATTGAGACAAGTCTTGGAAATTTCCGCACAGACTATATCGACCTTTATCAGGTACACAACCCAAGCATGGAACAGCTTGATCAGGTGATCGGCGAGGGCGGTGCACTGGAAGCTCTGATGGAAGCGAAGGCAGCGGGCAAGATCGGACATATCGGACTGACTGCACATTCTACAGCTGTTTTTGAGCGTGCACTGGGACTTGACTGGGTGGAAACGATCATGTTCCCATACAATATCGTAGAACAGCAGGGCGCAGAACTCATCCATAAATGCGCAGAGAAAAACATAGGTTTTATTGACATGAAACCACTGGCAGGCGGCGCGATCGAGGATGCGACCCTGGCACTTCGCTATGTCTGTTCCAATCCTGATGTGACTGTTGTGATCCCGGGAATGGCAGAAGTCCGTGAACTGGAGCAGAACCTTGCCGCATGTTCCAATACAGAGCCACTCACCGACGAAGAATTAAAAGCAATGGACAAAGTCCGCGAACAGCTTGGTACCGATTTCTGCCGCAGATGCAATTACTGCGCACCATGTACCGTTGGAATCAACATTCCAAGCGTATTCCTGTTCGCAGGCTACCTTCAGAGATACGATCTCGCAGACTGGGCAAAAGACCGTTACAGCACACTGAAAGTAAAAGCTTCCGCCTGCATTGGCTGTGGCAAATGCGAGCCAAGATGCCCGTATCACCTGCCGATCCGCGAGAAACTCAAGAAGTGCGCGCAGGATATGGGAGAATAAATCTGTTTTTTACAGAAGAAAATCAAGGGAGATACAAAAATGTTCAAAGATATTGTAAAAGCAAGCAGAAGCTACAGAGGTTATGACGAATCTTATCGTTTTAGCAGAGAAGAGCTGGAAGATTTCGTGGACTGTGCGCGTTTTGCGCCATCCAGTGTGAATGCGCAGCCGTTTCGGTATTATCTGGCGTGGGAGAAGGAGGAGGTTGACCGTATCCAGAAACTGACAAACTGGGCGAGAGCACTCCCTGAGATGCAGCTTCCACATCCGGGAAAATGCCCGACCGGATTTATCATCATCTGTCAGGATCTGAATCTCGGAGCTTCTATCCCGAGATACCAGAAGGATGTTGGAATCGTTGCACAGACCATGCTTCTCGCAGCAGCTGAGAAAGGGCTCGGCGGTTGTATGATCGGAAATTACAATGCAGATTCCGTCAAAAAAGAACTGAGTCTGGCAGAAAATCTTGCCCCGGTACTGATCGTAGCGTTTGGCAAACCGGCAGAAGAGATCGTGATCAAAGAGATTGAGGAAGGTGAAAGTATCGCCTACTATCGCGACGAAAACGATGTACACTACGTACCAAAACGCAAACTGTCAGATATCCTCATAAAGAAATAAATTACAAGAGATGAAAGAATAACCCATTCCAGAGCTGACACAGTACCGGGATGGGTTATATTATTGAAATTACTTTTTCCTTAATTTTCCACAAATTTTACACAAACCTGCGCTGGATTTGATTTTGATGCAATATAGTAGTCGGGAAAGTGTAAAAAGAGAAAAATTGTGGAGGATACAAGACGATGAAACAGGAAGTCTACATGAACCGGGAATTATCCTGGCTGAAATTTAATGAACGAGTACTGGAAGAGGCAGAAAACGAGCAGGTTCCGCTTGCAGAGCGTCTTTCTTTTGAGGCAATATATCAGAGCAATCTGGATGAGTTTTTTATGGTGAGAGTGGGTTCTCTGCTCGACCAGATGATCCTCTCTGGAGATGTGCGTGAAAATAAAACAAATATGACACCGAAGGAGCAGATCCATCAGATCCTCAAGGCAGTCCGTAAGCTGAACATCCGTAAGGATGCAGCGTATGAGACACTGATGGACAAGCTGGAAGAGATCGGTGTCAGCATGGTCGATTTTCACCGCCTCAGCATAGAAGAAAGTGCGTATCTGGAAGTGTTCTTTGACTCGGAGATCCTGCCTCTTCTTTCACCTACGATCGTGGGAAAACGCCAGCCGTTCCCATTTCTGAAAAACCGTGAGATCTATGCCGTCTGTGTATTGCAGACAAAGAGCGGAAAGGAAAAACTCGGCATCGTACCGTGCAGTAAAGAAGTTTTTCCGGAACTTGTAGAACTGCCGACGAAAAACCGCTTCATGCTTGCGGAAGAACTGATCCTGCATTTTCTTTCCAAGGTATTTTCTGGTTACAAGATCCTGTCAAAATCTCTGATGAGAGTCACAAGAAATGCAGATATCGATGCAGATGCGCTTTATGATGAGGATCTCGATTATCGTGAATTTATGGTGGAATTGATCAAAAAAAGAAAGAAACTGGCACCGCTCCGCCTGGAACTGTCCAGAGATATGGACGATACGATCGTAAAAACACTCTGCAACTATCTGGATCTTGACACCAGACAGGTATTCCGAAGCTTTGCACCGCTGGATCTGTCTTTTGTGTTCCAGTTACAGGACCGTCTGCGTACAAAACCGGAACTGTTCTTTGAAAAAAGAATCCCGCAGCCATCACCGGAGTTTGATCTGGAGAAACCGATCCTTCCGCAGATCAAAGAAAAAGACAAACTGCTTTCTTATCCATTTGAAAGCATGAAACCATTCCTTCGCATGCTTCATGAGGCCGCAAACGACAAATCCGTCATTGCGATCAAGATGACCTTGTATCGTCTGGCACGTCAGAGTAAAGTCGTGGAGGCACTGATCGAAGCTGCTGAAAACGGCAAAGAAGTTTTTGTCATGATCGAGCTGAAAGCCCGCTTTGACGAGGAAAATAACATCGAATGGTCCAGAAGACTGGAAGAGGCCGGATGCCGCGTGGTTTACGGCCTGGACGGATACAAAGTGCATTCCAAACTGTGCCTGATCACACGAAAGACAGACGCCGGAGTAGAATATTATACACAGATCGGAACCGGAAACTATAATGAGAAGACCAGCCGGCTTTACACAGATCTTTCCTATATGACATCCCGCGTAGAGATTGGTCTGGAGGCGGCCGATGTATTCCAGGCACTTGACAAGGGTGAAACCGTAAAAGAGACCAGACATCTCCTCGTAGCACCGAACTGCCTGCAGAACAAAGTACTTACAATGATCGAAGAAGAGATCCACCGTGCAAAGGCAGGAGAAGAAGCCTATATCGGACTCAAAATGAACTCTCTCACAGACAAAAAGATCATCGACAAACTGATCCGTGCATCAGAGGCAGGTGTAAAGATCGACATGGTGATCCGCGGTATCAACTGCCTGATCCCGCAGGCTCCGGGCAGAACCGACAACATCCGCGTGATCAGTATCGTAGGACGTTTTCTGGAACATTCCAGGATCTATATTTTTGGCTGTGGAGAACGCAAGAAGATTTATATCGCATCCGCAGATTTTATGACAAGAAATACAGTCCGCCGTGTCGAAGTAGCCACACCGATCTACGATCCTGAGATCGCACAGCGCCTGGAAGAGATGTTTATCACCATGCTGAGCGACAATCAGAAGGCACGTGAAGAGGACGGAGAAGGCATGTATCATCTCGTATACAGACAGGAGGATACTCCGCTGAACTCACAGGAATTTTTTTACAAAACTGCCTATTTGCAATCTTTAATGTAGAGTTTGAACCTCAGTCAAGAGCAAATAAAGGCGGTGCTATCGGCATTGATGTAGGTATTAAGGAGTTTTACTCTGACAGTAATGGCAATGTATTAAGCAATCCCAAATATTTTGAAAGATCAATACACAGGCTCATCCGCGAACAGCGGAGGTTGTCACGGAAACAGAAAGGCTCAAATAACCGTGATAAACAGCGTAGGAAAGTTGCCCTGATCCATGAAAAGATCACAAACCAAAGAAATGATTTCTTGCAGAAACAGTCTACGATACTGATACGTGAAAACCAAACCATCTGTATTGAGAAACTGAAAGTAAGAAATATGATGAGAAATTATAAACTGGCACAGCATATCAGTTCCGTATCGTGGAGTAAGTTTTTTGATATGCTGGTATATAAATCTAAGTGGTATGGGAACGATGTGATAAAAGTGCCGACCATGTATCCCAGCAGTCAGACCTGTTCTTGTTGTGGATTTAAAAACCCACTTGTAAAGAATCTGGCAGTCCGTATATGGGAGTGCCAGAGCTGTCACACCATGCATAACAGAGATATTAATGCAGGTATAAATATACTAAGGAAAGGATTGCAGATGCAGTTGGCATAGATTATCTATAAAACTGTACCGTAGGGCATACGGGAACAGTATAATCCAGCTTGTGGACACTGTGTAAGACATAGCAATATCTTTGGATATAAAGTTTGTGCAGTAGTGGAGGAAGCAAGAATCCCTGAGGTTTGATTGTGGGGAATGCCAAAACAGCATTCTTTTTGAAAGATCACTGGTGTAGCTTTTATACAGACCAAAAATTGACATTTTTCAAACTGTTACATAAAAAACTGCCGACATAACGGCAGTTTTTTGTACTTTTTTTGACTTGTTCTGACAAAAAAAGATGTGCTATAATAGACGGCAGTTGAATTTTTTTAGGAGGCGAAAAAAGTGAAATATCTGAGACAGTTTGGAATCATCCTTGCTGTGACCTGTGCGGGGGAGATCATGAAATATTTTATCCCGCTTCCGATACCGGGCAGTATCTATGGACTGATTCTGATGTTTGTGCTTCTTTTGACAAAGGTGATCAAAGTAGAGCACGTAAAGGAGACTGGTGAATTTCTGATCGAGATCATGCCGCTTATGTTCATTCCGGCAGGCGTTGGTCTGATCACATCCTGGAGCCAGCTGCAGTCTTTTCTGGTGCCGCTCCTGGTGATCACAGTCGTATCAACGTTTGTGGTCATGATCGTTACAGGAAAGGTTACAGATTTTTTGATTTCCAGAAAAGAGGGGAAGAAGTAAGATGGACAATTTAATCATGAGTTCGGCAACGGTAGGGATCGTGATCAGTCTTCTGGCATACGAGATCGGACTTGCAGCACAGCGCAAGTGGAAGCTGGCAGTATTAAACCCGCTTCTGATCTCTATCGCGATCGTGATCGTATTTCTGGTAGTATTTCATGTTGACTACGAGAGCTATAATATGAGTGCAAAATACCTGAGTTATCTTCTGACACCTGCAACGGTCAGCCTGGCGATCCCGCTGTATCTGCAGCTTGACCTGCTCAAAAAGAACATCGGGGCGATCTTTGGCGGAGTTATTTCAGGCGTTATCGCAAGTCTTGGAACGGTATTTGTAATGTCGATCGTATTCGGTCTGAGCCACAAAGAATATGTGACCATGCTCCCGAAGTCTATTACGACAGCAATCGGTATGGGCGTTTCTGAGGAGCTTGGCGGATATGTGACGATTTCTGTTGCAGTGATCATCATTACAGGTGTTCTTGGAAACATGTCTGCAGAATACATCTGCAAACTGTTCCGCATCAAGAGTCCGATCTCCAGAGGACTTGCGATCGGTACAGCATCTCATGCGGTAGGTACAGCAAGAGCAATGGAGCTTGGAGAAGTAGAGGGAGCTATGAGCAGTCTGGCGATCGTTGTGTGCGGTCTGTGCACTGTCGTTGGAGCTTCGATCTTTTCCTATCTCTGGTAAAATAAAAAGTAAAAGACATCGTAACTGTTCAGTATCCTCACAGTTACGAGTCAAAATGCATTCCAAATCACCTTCGGTGATGGCATTTTGACTTGTATGTCTCGGGATTTTGGCAAAAACATGCCAAAACACCTCGCGGGATATTACCTACTGAATAGTTGCAAGACATCAAAAAAAGAAACCGTGGAATCCAGTTAAAAAGGATTCTGCGGTTTCTTTTTTGTTGTTTTGAAATGATTGCTGAAATTTTTATTCAGCCATTTTTTTCTGAACCAGTTCGAACTCGTCTGTGATCTCTTTGGATGGAGCTTTGGTAGCAAGGCTTACTACAAGGATCATCACGCAGGAGATCAGGAATGCCGGAAGGAGTTCATAGAAGTCCAGGAAAGAAACATTCGGACGGACCAGATATTTCCATACGAATACCATAACGCCGCCGGAAACCATTCCCGCGAGAGCTCCCTGCCAGTTGGTGCGTTTCCAGAACAGTGCAAAAAGCACGACTGGACCGAATACAGCACCGAAACCTGCCCATGCAAAAGATACGATGTTGAATACAGAGCTGTCCGGGTTGCGTGCGATGATGACTGCAACTACAGCAATCACAAGTAGAGTAACACGGTCAGCGAGCATGGTCTCCTGTTTCTTCTTATTCTTCAGGACTGCGCCGAAAAGGTCGGAAGAAACAGCAGAAGAAGCAGCCAGAAGCTGTGAATCTGCGGTGGACATCGTAGATGCCAGGATTCCTGCCAGGATCGTACCGCCGAGCAGTGCCGGAAGTACACCATGTGTGCTCAAGAGATCTGCGATCTTGACGATGATGGTTTCTGAGTTAGCTCCATGAAGCATTTCCAGTTCGCCGGCTTCTGTCATTCCAAGACCGATGACACCGATCATAACGGCAACTGCGAGGGAAATCACAACCCAGGTAGTAGCCACTCTTCTGGATAAGGAAAGTTTCTTCTCATCTTCGATCGCCATGAAACGAAGAAGGATGTGAGGCATTCCGAAATATCCAAGTCCCCATGCCAGCATAGAAACGATGTTGATGAGCGGATAAGCTGCTTCTGTGCCTGTTTCCGGGTTGTAAGTGGTCATCATGGTAAGGTATCCAGGCAGTGACTTTGCGTGGCTGATAACTGCGTCAGGACCGCCTGCAACAGATACTCCGAAGCCAAATACAATGATCAGTGCGATGGACATGATGATGCTCTGGATAAAGTCTGTGGTGGATGCCGCAAGGAATCCTCCAAGAGTCGTATATCCGACGATGATCAGTGCACTGATGATCATGGCAGTCAGATATTTTACTCCGAACAGACTGGAGAACAGTTTTCCGCAGGCAGCGAAACCGGAAGCTGTATATGGAATAAAGAAGATTACAATAAAAATAGCTCCGATCGACTGCAGGATCCTGCGGTCGTCCCTGAAACGATTACTGAAAAAGGACGGTAAAGTAATAGAGTTTCCTGCTACATGGGTGTAGAGACGGATTCTCTTGGCTACGATTTTCCAGTTAAGGTATGTACCGATTGCGAGTCCGATCGCGGTCCAGCCTGCGTCTGCGATACCGGAAAGATATGCAAGACCAGGAAGTCCCATAAGGAGCCAGCTGCTCATATCGGAGGCTTCTGCACTCATTGCGGTTACCAGAGGACCAAGCTTACGGCCGCCCAGATAAAAGTCTGAGGTATCGTTGTTCTGCTTGGAACAGAGATATCCGACAAAGAGCATTGCACCAAGATAGATAATGATCGCAATCATGATACAGATGTGTGCTGTTGTCATAAATTCCTCTCCCTTCTGAAGTTGAAATGCATATTTATACATCGTTGATATGCACATACATACAATATTATTAGAAAATCCTTCAAAAGTAAAGAAATTTCTTCTCAATAAAAGCACAGGTTTTATGAAAAAAACAAAAACACCCAAAATCGCCGCAAATCCTCATAAAATAAGGCTGAAATTGAACAGGAATGAAAAAGATTTGTCGAATTTTTCAATAAATTGTCAGACGAATTTTGTTGACGTTTGGCGGGATTCTTTATAGAATAAGGGCGAAACCTATAGTATTGCACAAACGGAGGATAGAAAATTGGAAAAAATGACTGAAGTTGCAATTGTGAATTGCATCGAAAAAATGATGACGGAAAGGAGAGAAAAAATACTCGAATCTGATGAATACATCAGACAGGACGTAGACGATCTGAAAGAGCTGGAAGAAAGATACGCCGGCATGAATCTTCCTTACATGGTCAGAAGGGTGATCGATGACTATATCGCCTGCCTGGAATCAAAGAGTGAAAGATATGCAGATCTGTCTTATGTCAGGGGTATGGGTGATGCGATCTTCCTGCTCAAAAACATCGGTGCTCTCGGAAACCCGGAAGCACTCAGCGTAAATGCGGAATAACTAATGAAACAATATCGTTTATGCAATAAAAGAGTATATTTATTTTATATTTAAAAGGCATAGCCGGGGAAATCCGGTGACGCAAAACTATAGGGTCTAAGCAAATGAAACAAATGTATGACAGCCAGTTGCACCTACAAGATATATATATATCTTTTAAGAATCAGGAAAAAAGAATTACATATTCAGTAATACAAAAGATAACAAAAAGCTGACGCACATCTCCGTAGGTTTCGAAAGATGTGCGTCAGCTTTTTGATGCCATAAAATGGACCTGAGGGGAATCGAACCCCGATGAACAGCTGCAAACCCTTGATTTTACAGGCTTTTTTTATGGCATAGTAGTCAAAGTAGTCAAAATAGTAATCAGAACGTATGTACGTTCAAAATAAAACAAGGAGGAAATCCTGCATATATGACAAATAACAGGATAAAACAAATGAAAAAATGCTATTACACAATACAGACGTAGGCTCATAGATTATCAGTGGAAGAATGCTGGTGGTTTATGAGCCTTTTTTTACTTTTTATTCTGGATCAGACAGTCCCGGAATGGATGGATCAGCAAACCCGGCAGCAGGAATGATGATCTGGTATATGTCTTTGCGAATGACTTTGTATTTTGCCCTAAAATCGGTTCTATGCCAATAGATGGAGAATTTTTAGCCAGAAAAGTATAGAAACGCTTCTAGGAGAAAATGCGAGGTGTAGAGGGGGATTAGTTATTTCTTGGAATCTACTTGATTCTGATTTTAAATTGTCTGGCTTTCGGCTTCCGGGAGAGCATTAGTACTTCGTAGAGACCATCTTCGGTGAGGAACCAGTATTCTGTATTGATCTGGAGTACACCGCCTTTATTGTAGGCGGGGTTGAAGATCTTTATTTTTTCTTTCACATCTACATTTTTTAAGAACACATCCATTTTATAACTTCCATCTGGACGCTTACTATAATCAATCCACTCCGCTACATCTCTAGCCAGGAATAATGGATTTTCTGGTGTTCCGAATACTCTGACGGTCTTATCAAGAAATTCTTCTTCGCGGAGAAGTGAGAGAGCGGTGGTGGTGGACTGAGAAGAAGCAACCTTTAATATAACCCCCGGTCTTGCGGATAGTAGGAAGTACTTCAGCTGTAACCCAACGCTTGAACTCTTTGGCTTTCTCAAGTTTGCTGCCGAGTATGAGAGAGTAAAGGCCGGATTCGTTGATGATAGTAGTTTCTTGAACTCCAGTAGAACACCCGCCCTGAATCGGGGCATGTGTTTTATCTTCATCAGCTACATGTGTTGCGATGGCATTTCTAGCTTTTGCATATCCGAGAGCTTCAGCTACATCCTTACCCACAAACCACGGTTCTCCCTCGATCGTAAGAGTACGAAGATTACCGAACTCTGGATGAAGAGAAGAGTTAAAGATCTGGATCTGCGGTGGAAGAGTAGGTGTAGGTGCTTTGGATGGGCAAAATAAACAAAAAATTAGAAATAGATTTGGTAGAACTAATGAAAATGTCAAGGAAGTCTTTACAATATGGAACGAACGTGCTATTGTTATAGATAGTCTGTAAGGTTTAATCGCCGGACGGATGGTATATGCTCAGGACATGTTTAATCGCAAAGAATGAGTGATGAGAGAATATTGTACATTGACAAATAAGAAATCTTTTAGAGTTAGTGATTCATCATGGGAAGATAGACTGCCTTATTGGATGGTCGCCAACACTAAAGTTCGGAGATATCTTCATAATATGCAATTAGTAGCTACAGGTTACTGAACTCACTTTCCTGTCGGTAAGAGGGTATGGTTGTTTTATTATGTCATTGACTGTTAATAGATTTTAGTTGATGATTTATTTTTTACAGAAAAATAAATTCAGAATATTCTTGAAATTTATAGAAATATTAAATAATACAGGAGGAAGATACATTGTTTTGTGTGATACAAGAAATTAAATGTAAAAAAAGTAATAAATATGGATACCCAAAAGAAGTTATAGTGAAAAGTACGGAAAGTGAAGTTCGTGGGAAAGTACAAAAAAACTATGATCTTGTCTACAGTGATGAACGCTTTGAAAGACCTGTTAAAAAATCTTATAAAATTAGTGTGCAGGAAAGTTATCGAGAAAATGGTAAAGTCAAAAAGCGGCAAAGCGTAATTTGTACAGTAAAATATTATGATCTGGCACTGGGAGATTTTAACCTATACGAATGGGCTGAAGAAGCCATTATAAAAGTTGCCGAAAAATTTAACGTTTCCGAAGAGAAAATTTGGGAGTTGGTTGAGGAAAAAGTGAATAGATTGGAAGATGAAGTGCAGGTAGAATTTCATAGTACAGAAGAGTATTTGGTACATGAAAAACACGAAGAAATGATTTCAAATTATTATAATGCGAAGAATAGCTTCAATAAAATGTGGGGAACGCCTGAAGACCGAAATCCATATGATAGATGCTTTGATATTAATGGAGAGATGAAGGATTTTGAAGAATATGAAAGAGTTGTCAATGAAGCTATGAATGGTTTTGAACAACGTCAGAAACAAAAACGTAGTTACCAAAATCAGAAAAATGGTAACTACGCGGAATCTGAGAAGAAAATGTTGAAGAGTTTCTACGTGATGTTATCTCATAAATTCCATCCAGATAATAACCCGGACAAAGATACCACGAAAGAAATGCAATTGCTGAATAAATTAAAGGCAGACTGGGGAGTGTAAACTCTTCCAGAATATTTCGTTCTACATATTTACAATTATGCACAAGAAGCGTATAATTCGGTATAACGAAATTGTGAAATATGTGTGAAATGTGTGTAAAATCCTAAGGCTTGAAACAAAAGATCAGGAGATTGCAGAGTAACACAAAATTATTTTACGGAGGATAAAAGCGTATGAGCAAATTGGCAAAGAAATTATCTGTTTATGCTATGTCAGGAATGCTTATCTTTAGTGCTGTTCCGGGAACTGTACAAGCACATTCGGGAAGAACCGATGCAAGTGGAGGACACCATGATAATAAGAATGTAAGCGGTCTGGGATCGTATCATTATCATTGCGGTGGTTATCCAGCACATCTGCACAGTGGCGGTGTATGTCCTTATAGTAGTTCTTCGTCTTCCAGTGCTGAAACTGTTAATGTATCATCTGGAAGCGGCGGTGGAGCTTTTATAGGTGGTGGATCTTTTAAAGGTGGAGCAGCAGATTCATCAACTACAACAAGTACAGCGGCAGCAGCATCTTCTAATACAGTGCAGCTGAGTTCTGGAAATAGTGTAGCAATATCCAAAGATCTGATAAAGATTGTTCAGGATGTTCTGAATCAGAAAGGCTATGATTGCGGCACACCAGATGGAATAGCAGGTAGCAAGACCAAAGCAGCGTTGCAGAAATTTATCTCAGAGAACACTTCTGATGATACAGACAACAAGATTGTAAAAATGATTGCTGAAGGGTTAGGGATAAAATAAAAGTGGGAAGGTAGAAGATGATATGGCTCTTATAATTTGTCCAGAATGTGGTGGGAAAATTTCTGATCAGGCAGATAAATGCATTCACTGTGGCTATCCGTTAAAAAAAATAAATGAGATTTCTTTAAAATGTGATAAAGAAAATAATATGTATGTATATAAGAATAATTTATATAATTTAACAGAATTAGTAAATTATTTAAAAAATAATACTTTTGCAGAATATGAAATGGATTTACCTACTTGGAAAGAAGCTAGATCAATATTGAAAAGAATTTGTCCGGTTATTAGCGAAGGTGATCGTTTAATAAATTACATTAAAATGAATCGAAGCATACCTGATAAAGAATTAAAAAATACAACTAATAATATACATTACGCACAACCAACCCCTCGCCCATCCACACCTGCCAATCAAGTCACATGTCCGAAATGCGGTTCCGTTTCAATCACAACAGAGAAGAGAGGCTTCGACCTCATGTGGGGATTCCTGGGATCTGAATGGGTTACATACAATGTATGCCAGAAGTGTGGACACAGGTGGAAGATAGGGAGATAGGAGGATAGAAGAACAATGTTAAATAAATGCCCTCAATGTGGTGCAGAAAGTAATACTTCTGTAGCAAATTGTGAGAAATGCGGATTTAATAAAGTAAAATATGTGAGAAGGTTGGCAAATACAACATTTTCAATGTCGGAGGATGAAAGAAAAAAATACATTTATGATGATATTAAAATGCCGATGAATCCTGACAGTCTTGCGAAGAAATCAGAGGATAAAATAAAAGAAGAAGTAAGAAGAAAGAAAAAATCTCCTGAAAGAATATCAGCACTGGCTTGTGTTGTAGGAGGAGGTATGGTGATAATTTTTTCTTGTTTAGATTTTTCAATATGGTGGCTTTTATTTGGAGCAATTGCGGTACTTGTAGGAGGTGCGATGTTATATGAACAAAATCAGACTTTTAAATCAGAACCAATAATGACTCAAACAGAATATGCAAAAATGCTGAAAAATTACAAGTATGCAGAGAATAGTTTTGATGCATATAAAAAAAGTTTAACTGAAAAGATAATGGTAGAAGTAGACAAAGAAATTGCAGATCAAGAAAAACAACAGCAAAGAAGAAAGCAGGAGAGAGAAAAGGCAGCAGAACACAAAAAGATGCAGGAATATTATAATCAACCAATAATTCCGTGTCCGGCATGTGGTAAGGACATTTCTACAGAGGCAGAATCTTGTGTGCATTGTGGTTATCCTTTACAAAAAATGCTTATAAAAGAAGGGTATAGAAAGGGTGAAACCAAGAAAAAAGAAGTTCAGGAAAAACCAAAGATTGTTGTTAATAATATAGTCAAATGTCCGAAGTGCGGATCTACAGCGATTACTACGGAAGAGAGAGGATATTCTTTATGGATCGGCTGGTATGGTGCTAATGAGAAGAAGAACTTGTGTCAGAAATGTGGCTATAAGTGGTGGCCGGGGAGATAGTCACATCATCAACCCCATAACAATCTACACCACCGGGTAGCAGCGATAAGATCCTAGGTAACCAGAATCACGATCAATCCGACAAAATTTTAGAGAGAAACATATCAGAGGGAGGAAATTGAGTTTTCAGTTGCCTCTCTTTTTGGTCAGCTTTCGTATAGATCATTGACA
>OLQV01000454.1_pt1 | contig 38904 bp, 32 predicted proteins | sample 1672371 | NCBI WGS metagenome assembly OLQV01 (sample SAMEA3136676, study PRJEB25190) | human gut metagenome
CTCCGTTCTTTTCGCGCATTTCCGCACGTTGTAGGGGTCGGCGTCCTCGACGACCCGGGCCGTTTGCCGCTGCCGAGAAGCTCCTGCGGGCGAACAATGTTCGCCCCTACAACCCAGCCCTAAAACAACAGCCGCCCTCTCAGGTTTGACGCCTGAGAGGGCGGCTGTATTTCTATCAAATGATTACTGCATCAGCCCACACACCAGCTGTGCATAGGCAACGGGGTCCTCAATGGGCAGGCCGGCGATCAGCAGGGCTTGGTCATAGAGCAGCTCGGCGTACTTGGCGACCTTATCGGTGTCGCCCGCGGCGTGGGCAGCCTTCAGGGCGGCAAAGACCGTGTGGTTCGGGTTCAGCTCCAGCACCTTCGTGCTCTCGACGCCCTCCGCGTTGGGCATGCGGCGCAGTACCTTCTCCATCTCCATCGAGATACCGCCCTCGGCAGACAGGGTGACGGGGTGTTCCTGCAGGGTCGGATTGACCTTAACCTCCTTGACCTTGCCGTTCAGGTCCTTCTTGATTTCCTCAAACAGGTCCTTGTTCTCGGTCTCGGCAGCCTCGGCGGCCTTCTTCTCGTCCTCGGTCTCCAGACCCAGGTCACCGGAGTTGATGTTCTTAAACTCCTTCTCCTTGTAGTCGCGCATCATCTGCAGGCAGAACTCATCCACATCCTCGGTGCAGAGCAGCAGGTCGTAGCCCTTGCTCAACACCAGTTGGGCGTTGGGCAGCTTGCCCAGACGGTCCGTGTCGTCACCGGCGGCAAAGTAGATGCACTTCTGATCCTCGGGCATCTTCTCGACGTACTCGTCCAGCGTGACGAGCTTTTTCTCCTTGGCGGAGTAGAACATCAGCAGGTCGCCCAGCAGATCCTTGTGCATGCCGTAGTCGCCGTAGATGCCGAACTTGATCTGGCGGCCAAAGTTCTTCCAGAAGGTCTCATACTTCTCGCGGTCATTGACGAGCATCGCGTGCAGCTCGTTCTTGATCTTCTTTTCCAGAGAATTGCGCATCAGCTTGAGCTGGTTGTCCTTCTGCAGCGTCTCACGGCTGATGTTCAGACTCAGATCCTCGCTGTCCACAACACCCTTCACAAAGCTGAAATAATCCGGCAGCAGGTCGGCACACTTCTCCATGATCATAACGCCGGAGGCATACAGCGCCAGACCCTTCTCGTACTCCTTGGTGTAGTAGTCGTACGGGGTCGAGCCGGGGATGAACAGCAGCGCGGTGTAGGTCGCCGTACCCTCGGTGCGGCTGGTGATGACGCGCAGCGGGTCGGTGTAGTCCATGAACTTGTTCTTGTAGAACTCGTTGTAGTCCTCGTCCTTGACCTCGTTCTTCGGGCGCTTCCAGATGGGCACCATGCTGTTCAGCGTTTCCAGCTCGGTGTAGGTCTCGTACTCGGGCTTGTAGTCGTCGCCCGCGTCCTCCGGCTTCGGCTTCTGGCGGGATTTCTCGCGGTACATCGTGATGGGGAAACGGATGTAGTCGCTGTACTTCTTAACGAGGTTTGCAAGCTCGTAATCCTCGAGGTACTCGCTGTACTTGTCGGTATCGGTGTCGTCCTTCAGCACCAGAATGATCTCGGTGCCGACGTCCTCCTTGTCAGCCTCGGTCAGAGTGTAGCCCTCGACGCCGGTGGACTCCCACTTCCAGGCCGTGTCAGCGCCCTGCGCGCGGGAGATGACGGTGACCTTTTTGGCCACCATGAACGCGGAATAGAAGCCGACGCCGAACTGACCGATGATGTCGATGTTATCGCTCTGGTTCTCGGTCTTGAAGTCAAGGGAGCCGGACCTGGCAATCGTGCCGAGGTTCTTCTCCAGCTCCTCCTTCGTCATGCCGATGCCGTTATCGGTGATGGTCAGCGTGCGGCTGTCCTTGTCGGGCTGGATGTGGATTTTCAGGTCGTCCTTCGTGATGCCGATGGACGTGTCGGTCAGGCTCTTGAAGTAGCGCTTGTCGCAGGCGTCCGATGCGTTGGAGATCAGCTCACGCAGGAAGATCTCGCGGTTTGTATAGATAGAATTGATCATCAGGTCAAGCAGCTTTTTGCTCTCGGCCTTAAACTGATGCATAGCCATGGTAGAAAACCTCACTTTATACAAATGAAATTAGCACTCGTTTATTTCAACTGCTAAAGTTAGTTTAGCACTCTTTTTGATAAAGTGCAACCCTTGCGCAGCATTTTAACAAAAAATTTAAATTCAGGGCTTTTCAAACGTGGAAATTTGCGGTATGCTAACAATATATAAGGTGTTCTGTTAAACAGCGCGGCAGGGGCCGGGCTTGCCCGTGAATGTCTACCTGCGTACAGCTGCGGGCCGCATATAGGCGGCCCCTACGCCCTGCCGACAAAAAACGATCCCTTACCATAGAAATACCATAGAAAGAGGAATCCATCATGCAAATATACACCCACACTCTCCCCGGCGGCGCACAGCTCATCGGGTATCTGCGCGATAGGACCGTCGAGATGCCTGCCTTCAACACCCGTCCGGCCATTCTCATCCTGCCGGGCGGCGGCTACGCCTGGTGCAGCAGGCGTGAGGCCGACCCCGTTGCCATGCAGTTTCTGCAGGCTGGCTATAACGTCTTTACCCTCTATTACACCTGCAGAAGTGAGGAGACCGTGCCCGCGCTGCGTTGGCAGCCACTGATCGATGCTGCCGGGGCGATCCTGCATATCCGCCGCAATGCAGAGCAGTTCGGCACCGACCCGGCGAAAATCGCCATCTGCGGCTTCTCGGCGGGCGGCCATCTGGCGGCGTCCACGGCCATCCTGTGGGACGTCGAGCCTGTGCAGACCGCCCTTGGCATCCACGGCACCGAGGCCCGCCCCGATGCCGTTGTGCTGGGCTATCCGGTCATCACGGCGGGGGAATACCGCCACGACGGCTCCATTGTCAACCTCTGCGGCGATGACGCCGACCTGCGCGCCACAATGAGCCTGGAAAACCAGGTCCGCGACGGTCTGCCGCCCTTCTTCGTCTGGCATACGGTGGAGGACCCGTCCGTTCCCGTGCAGAACTCTTTGATGCTTGCCGGTGCGCTGACAGCCCATAAGGTCCCGCTGGAGCTGCATCTTTTCGCCCACGACGGCCACGGCACAAGCACCTGCACGCGGGAGGTCAACACCCCCAACAAGCACAACAGCGCCTGGGTGGCCCTCTGCACGGACTGGCTGGCCGAAACCTTTGATTTTCACCTGTAACAGGAGATGACAAAGCATGAAAATCATGTTTTACGCGCTGCGCCCCTTTGATGAGCAGCAATACTGCGAGTCCTACAAAGCCCGCTACGGCATCGACTACACCGGCACGCCCGACGTGCCGCGCCCGGATAACCTGCATCTGGCCGAGGGCTGCGACGCCGTCAGCACGAACCCCTGCGAGATACGCCCTGAATATTTGCAGACATGGGCTGAAATGGGCGTCAAATATCTGCCCTGCCGCAGCATCGGCTATGATCATATCCCGCTGGACACCGCCAAAAAGCTGGGTCTGCGCATCAGCCACAGCCACTACCCGCCGGACGGCGTGGCCAACTATACGATCATGCTCATGCTGATGTGTACCCGCCGCATGAACGAAATCATGCTGCGCGCCAACGTGCAGGACTACTCGCTGCCCGGCAAGATGGGCCGCGATATTTCCGGCTGCACGGTGGGCGTCATCGGTACGGGCAAGATCGGCCAGACGGTCATCCGCCACCTGAGCGGCTTCGGCTGCAAGATTTTGGCCTACGACCTCTACCCGAACGACGCGGTCAGGCAGTACGCCGACTACGTCACGCTGGACGAGCTTTACGCGCAAAGTGACATTATCACGCTGCACACGAACGCCACGGCGGAGAACCACCACCTCATCAACGCCGGCGCCCTTGCAAAAATGAAAGACGGCGTGCTGCTCGTCAACACGGCGCGGGGCACGCTCATTGACCCCGACGCGCTGATTGCCGGGCTGGAAAGCGGCAAGATCGGCGGTGCGGGCCTCGACGTCATTGAGGATGAGACCGGTATTTACTATTACAACCGCATGGGGCAGGCCATCCCGAACCGCGAACTGAACCTGCTGCGCAGCTATCCCAATGTCATCGTCAGCCCGCACACGGCGTTTTACACCGACGTCAATGTCGCCAGCATGGTGCAGAGCCCGTTTGAGGCGCTGGACGCCTATGCCCACGGCCAGCCCTACGCCGGTGAGGTGCAGCTGTGATGCCAGCCGTTGAGCCGGGCCGCTGCGGCGAACACTGGGACGACTGCCCGCGGCTGGCGGCAGGGGACCGCTTTGACTTTGCCTGTGCGGGCTGCGGCGACTGCTGCCGCCAGAGGCGCGATCTGGTGCTGTCGGGGTATGACCTCTACCGCATTGCAAGGCGGCTTAGCTTGCCGCCCCGTATCGTGGCGGCGGCGTTCTGCAAAAGCTACCTTGCGCCTGAAAGCTGCCTGCCCGCCCTGCGCCTGACGCCGGACCCCAAAACCGGCAACTGCCGCTTTTTTGAGGGCAGCGCCTGCACCATCCACGCCGCGCGCCCGCTGGCCTGTGCGCTCTACCCGCTGGGGCAGAGCATCGACACGGTGACAGCGCAGATGGAATATTACGTCCAGACGCCGCTTTGCGGTACACGGACAGGGGAGGCACGGACGCTGCAGGACTATCTGCAGGATTCCGCCGTGCTGGACCGCGCGGGGGTGGATGCCCGCTGGGCCATCGTCTGCACGCAGCTTTCCCACCGGTTACAGGCCGCGGGCGGCACGGATAACCCCCGCTTCTCCGCCGCTGTCAGGCGTATGGAGCGTGCCCTCTACTACGACTACGAGCTCGGCGACGACTTCTACCCGCAGTTTTGTCAAAACATAGAAATTTTAATGCCGCTTTTGGACAGGATGCTGTAACCGAATGGTTTGTAGGGAAGACATTCCTGCCTCCCGTGCACCTTTCCACCGCCGCCAACGCCCCGGAGAGATAAATCCCTCCCCTACAAAACAACAACAAAAGCGCTGTGACATTTTCAAACAGTCACAGCGCTTTTCCTATATTGCTTTGTAGGGGCCGCACATGTGCGGCCCGCAGCCTGAAGATAACCGCGCATCTGCGGGAAAGCCGCGGGCCGGTCATGCCCGGCCCCTACGTGTAAATCAGCAGATAAAGAATCCGCCTCTGCCGCCGCAGCAGCACCAGCTCAAAATATTGCACACCAATAAATACATCCAGAACGACAGACAGAAAGACCCCGGGCTGCCGCTGGGCTGGGCGTAAGGCTGCTGGTAGCTTGTGTAGCTGCGGCCCGGGCTTTGCAGCTGATCCAGTAGGTTTTGATAAGCGTAGTTGTTCGGCTCCATCGAGACCGCCGTCCGGGCCTCCTCCTGCGCGCGGATGTTGTTGCCAAGCCCCTGATTGGCCAGCGCGGCGTAGTAGTGCCACTGGGCCGTGCGGTTGGCAGCGGGGATGCCGTTCAGCGTGTTCATGGCCTCCTCATAGAAGCCGCTGCGGATGTAGTTTGCCGCGGCACGCAGCTCTGGGTCACCAGCAGCGCTGCCGTAGCTCTGCCGCCCGGACGAGCCGCTTGTGCTGTAATACCCAAACCCGAACGGTCCAAAGCCAAACCCGGCCCCGCTGAACGGGTCCTGATACTGCTGGCTGTAGCCGCTCTGGCTGCCGCCATAGCGCTGCCCGCCAGCACTGTAAGACGCCCCGCCGCCCTGCTTGATGCGCATGATCTCGCTGTAAGCGGCCTGTACCTCTTTAAAGTGCTCCTCCGCCGACGGGTCATCGGGGTGCAGGTCGGGGTGGTACTCCTTGCATTTTTTGCGGTAGGCTTTTTTAATCGTTTCGTCGTCGGCACTGGGGGTGATGCCCAATACACTGTATGGATCAGTCATGGCGCTTTGCCTCCCTGTGCTTGCGTACCAGCGCGTATTTGCTCCACACGCCGGAATAGATCGTGTTGTACAATAGCTTCCCCTCCGGGGTGTCCTTTAAAATCGGCAACATCTCAAACTGCTGTGCGCAGCGGCCCATCTGCTGGGTCAAAAGCTCGTGGCAGCGCTGCTCATAGGCGGCGGGCGGCAGCTCGTCCGCCAGCTGCTGCAGGGCGTTGAACTGCCCGCGGCGGCTGTCCTTTTCCAGATCGTCGTAGGCGTCCATCAGGTAAATGAACGCCCCCAGCCCATTGCCCATGCCGCGCAGCGCCGGGGCCCAGATGTCGTCGCGGCAGGCGAACACCTCGCCCAGCAGTGCGCCAAAGGCGTTGCACAGCGCATCCAAATCGTGGCTGCCGGCGCTTTCCAGCGCGTTCAGCCTGTCCAGCTGTGCGGCCATGGTCTGCAGCTGGCGCGGCCAGCGCTCCCGCAGGGCGGGCAGGCTTGGCTCCAGCTTTTGCGCCTGCGCCAGACTGGCGCGGCGGTGATCGTCCTGCCAGTCATCGAGAAAGTTGTAGTACGCCAGCGCGGCGGTCATGTCGGCGGCGTAGTCCAGCAGCTCGTTGTCCGCGCGGGGGCGTTTTTTCAGTGGGTGGGGCACGCAGCGGCCCTCGGAAAAGGCTGTGGGCGTGTCATACAGTGCTGTCAGCAGAATGGCGACAAATGCCATGTCATAGCTTAATGCCAACTGTCCGGTGCGTCCGTAGCGGCGGCCCAGCGTCCGGCACAGCCCGCAGTAGTAAGCCTGGTAGCGGTCCATCTCGGCGTCTGCCAGACCCTTACGGTAAAGCGTAACATATCCGAACATCGCGCGTCAACTCTTTTTGATGAACTGATGGCCGCACTTCGGGCAGGTGATGCTGATCTTGCCGCGCCCACGGGGCACGCGCAGCTGCTGGCCGCACTGGGGGCAGCGGTAGTAGTGATAGTCCTTGCGCTGCTTGAACCGCACCTGCTGCTTGCCAAACCACGTGGTAACGCGGTTCTGGTAGGAGAGATATTTGAGGTTTTCACTGTACCGCTTGCGGGTGTTGCGGCTCAAAATGCGAAAATAGCTGTAGACGATGGCCGCCAGCCCCAGCCAGTACAGCACCGGCGACACCCACGCGCCGATGACAATAAGGATAAGCGACGAAATACACAGGAAACCGCCGAACTGGTCGAACCCATATCGGCCCGCCATAAACCGCTGAAACCAGCCTTTCATGTAAAAACCACCTTTTTGCGGCAAAGCCGCATTGCTTTCATCGTATTATTATGGCACACAAATATGGGCAAATCGTGAACAAGCGGGGAATAGAGTTTGAACAAATACTACTTCCGTCCGCCGGTCAGCACATCCAGTGCTTTCGGGCAGAACCGAGAAAGCATGGTATGCAGCGACCAGGCCAGGCACAAAATAGCAAGCAGATACAACACACGTCCCAGTCCATTGATGAGTGTGGCAGGCGAAGCCGGGTATACCACGTACATCAAATCGCGGATCGGATGCAAGAAGTGCTTGAGCAATGGCTGATGCAGAGCGTACACAAGGAACGACAAGTGATAGACTTTTCTGTCACACAGGGACTCCGGCATAGGCAATAAGAACAGCGCGAACAGCGGAAGTACTTGCAGCGTTATGAGCGAGAAAAAGCCAGAAAACACGGCGTCGGCAGAAAATGCAGCCAAAAGCGCAGCCAACAGAAAGCGTAGATTATCTATCTCCGATGCCTGTGCGCAATAAAATCCGAAGTAAGCGCCCAAAAGATAGGACGGCATATAGCGCAAAATATTATTGACATAGCTATATTGGCAGAAAGCCGAGACAAAATCTGCGGATTGCAGCCAGTAGAAAAACAAAATTGCCGCGAACGTAAGGCAAAAGCCAAGACAACGACCTGCACGCTCGTAAATAAGCAGAATAACAGGGGCAAGCAATGCCAGCAGAAAGACCGCATAGAGATACCACAGTGCGCCATCCGGCGGCCATTGGTCAAGAAGAAAGGTCGTTTTCAGAAATTCGCGTTTGGTCATGGCCTCATGGTGCAGCAGATTGACCGCAAAAGTCAAACACTGCCACGCCAGATAGGGAACCAACAGCGAAAAAGTGCGGCGCTTGACCTTACAGGCCCAGCCGCGCAGCGATAAATTCAGAAACAGCAAATAGCCAGTCACTGCAAAAAAATAGGACATGGCAAGTGTCGCGGTATTTGTGAAGAAGTTTGATATGGCATCAAAACATACATGGTCCAACCCAACGGACGGAACAGCCGGGGAAGGGCCGCAGTGATAGAGAACGATGCCGCAGGTCATCACAAACCCCAGAAAGGATATGCGCCTGCTGATTTCCTGGTTCATGTAGGAAACTCCTTATTATTCAAATCCTCTCCAACCACTCATATTTCCTCGGTACGAGGTGGCCGACAAGGTGAAAACAAAACCCCTAGGTGCTGTCTCATTCCCAGACTAGTTTCACCACGCACTCCACGTGTTTTGTCCTCGGGAACAGATCCACCGGCTGGACCTCCACGGCTTTATACCCGTGCTCGGTCAGCCACTTGGCATCCCTTGCCGCTGTTGCGGCGTTGCAGCTGACCATGACCACGGTCCGCGGGGCCATCTCGGCAATGGCGGTCAGGGTCGCCTCGTCGCAGCCCTTGCGTGGCGGGTCTACGACGATCACGTCGGGACGCGCACCCTCGGCGGCGAGCTGGGCGGCGGCTGCACCGGCATCCTGACAGCGGAAGTCTGCCTTTTCCGCGTCCAGTCCCAGCCGCGCGGCGGTCTCCTTCGCGCCCTCGACAGCCTGCGGCACGACCTCAACGCCGACTAAGCGCTTGCAGTCCGCCAGCATCGAAAGCCCGATCGTGCCCATGCCGCAGTACAGGTCCAGCAAAAAATCGTCCGGCTTCAGCCCGGCGTACTCCCGCGCCTTGGCGTAGAGCACCTCGGCGGCGGGGGTGTTGACCTGGTAAAATTCATGCACACCCATCCGCAGCGGCACACCGGCCAGCGTGTCCTCAATGACGCCGGGGCCCAGCACGGTGCGGGTCCTGCGGCCCAAAATTACGTTCGTCCGCTCACTGTTGCGGTTGACCAAAATTGTCGTTAAGGCAAACTCTTTTTGCAGTGTGGCGCAAATTTCCGCCTCGTTCGGCAGACCGTTGCCGTTTACCACAAAGCACAAAAGCCGCTGCCCGCTGTGCCAGCCCTGACGCATGTACAAATGGCGCACGCGGCCCGTGTGGGTCTCCTCGTTGTAGGCAGTGATGCCGTTCTCCTCCAGCAGCGCACAGGCGCGGGCGGCCAACTCGTTCATCCACGCGGGCTGCAGCTTGCAGTCGGTGCAGGCCACAATGCGGTGGCTGCGCCCGGCAAAAAAGCCGGTCACAATATGCCCGTTCTCGTCGGTGCCCACGGGCAGCTGGACCTTGTTGCGGTAGCGGTCCGTGTCGGGTGCGCCCAGCACGTCCGGCACCGGTACGTCCAGCTTGCCCAGCCGCGCAAAGGCGTCCCGTACAAACTGGGTCTTGGCGGCGCACTCGGCCTCATAGCTGATATGCCGCAGCCCGCAGCCGCCGCAGGGGCCGGCCACCGGGCAGTCTTGCCTGACGCGGCCCGGCCCGGCGGTCAGCAGCTTCTCCACGCGGCCAAAGGCATAGGTTTTCATCGGCTTGACAATGCGCACCTCGGCCACGTCGCCGGGGGCGGTCAGCGGCACAAAAACGGCCTGACCGTCCTTGTGGGCCACGCCGTTTCCGTCATTGGAGAGCGCTTCAATCTCCAGAGTAATGATCTGATTTTTCGTAAAAGGCATGTCTGCTCCTTATAAATAGTGCGGGAAATGTTACGGGTTGATGGCCTGCGGTGCGGCAGGACCCTCCTTCTCCAGCGTGGCAAGGTACTTGCTCGGCGGCATGCCCTTGACCTTTTTGAACACGCGGGAAAAATAGAACTGGTCAAAAAAGCCCACAGATACGGCAATTTCCGCGATCGACAGGCTGGAATTCTTCAGCAGGCTGCACGCCTCGCTGATGCGGTAGCTTGTCAGGTAGTCAATGGGGCTCTGCCCGACGTTCGACATGAACACGCGGTACAGGTGGCTGCGGCTGACGCCGACGGCCTTGGCAATATCGTCCACCGAAATATCATGCGAGTAGTTGAACTGGATATACTTGATGGCGGCCAGCACGTACTGGCTGCTGGACGAGCCTACGTTGGGCATCGCCTCGCGGGCCTCCTTCATCAGGTGCGCCATAAAGATATACAGATAGCCCGTCATCAGGGCCTCGCACTGTGGCTCCGGCCCGCGGGACAGGTAGATGTTGTACAGCGCCTCCCGCACGGTCTGCGGGTCCTTGCAGTGGTGTACGGGGTGCGCGTCGGAGAACGGCGTCTGCTGCACCAGCTTGTTGGCACACGCGCCGTTGAAGCCGACCCAGTAGTACTCCCACGGGTCAGTCTCGTCGGCGGCGTAGGTGATGAGCTGGTTCGGCTTGGCCAGGAACAGATCGCCCTCCTGCAGTGTGTGCGAGGCCCCGTTGACCTGATACACACCCTTGCCCGCCACCACCAGATGGATCAGGTAGTGGTCGCGCACGCCGGGGCCCCAAGTATGGCCCGGCTGGCAGTATTCATGCCCGCAGTTAAAAATCGAGAGCTCGACGTTGTCGGTGTAGCTCTGCTTGTAGGATTGCTTCATCTCATTGATGGTCATGGCGGCACCTCGCTCGTGTGATATTTTTATTATACCAAGCTATTCATCAAAAGTCCATAAAAGAGGCGGAAAAAATGTTTGCTTTTTTTGCAGGATTTGCTATACTGAAAACAAGAAACCCGCAGAGAGCCGCTCCTTTGGCTGTCTGCCTAAAAACATAAGGCTCAATTTGTGCATATCTACGAAAAGAGCCGCCCGACAGGAAAGGTGAGTGGAATCATGGCAAATACCATAGAACTCAAACAGCAGATCGCACAGGGCGAATACGACGCCGCCTTTGCCAAGCTGTACGGTGCAGACGCCGTGCAGGAGCAGCGCAAGCGCTATACCGACCTGATCGACGAATTTGAAAAGAAATACGGCACCAACCGCACGGTGCGCCTCTATTCCGCCCCGGGCCGCACCGAGATCGGCGGCAACCACACCGACCACAACAACGGCGTGGTGCTGGCAGGCTCGGTCAACCTGGATATGGTGGCCGTCGTCTCCCCGAATGAGGAAAATGTCATCCGCGTCAAGTCCCTGGGCTTTGACAAAATTGACGACGTCGATGTCACCAACCTCGTCCCGCAGCCGTGCGAGGCCGAGCACTCCGCGTCCCTGATCCGCGGCGTCGCCAAGGGCATCGTGGATGCGGGCGGCAAGGTGGGCGGCTTTGACTGCTACACCACCAGCAACGTGCTGCGCGGCTCCGGTCTGTCCAGCTCCGCAGCCTTTGAGGTCTGCATCGGTGCCATCCTGCGCGGCGAGTACAACAACAATGACATGGAGAAGTTCAACCAGGTCAAGATCGCCCAGATCGGCCAATATGCCGAGAATGTGTTCTTCGGCAAGCCCTGCGGTCTGATGGACCAGACCGCCTGCGCCGTCGGCGGCGTTATCACCATCGACTTCAAGGACCCGGCCCACCCGGTGGTCGGCCAGACCGCCATTGACCTGGCGAAGCACGGCTTTGTCATGTGCATCAGCGATACGAAGGGCAGCCACGCCGACCTGACCGACGACTATGCCGCCATCCGCCGTGAGATGGAGAGTGTGGCCGAGCAGTTCGGCAAAAAGGTCCTGCGCGAGGTCGATGAGGACGAGTTCTACAAGGCTCTGCCTAAACTGCGCAAGGCCGTGGGGGACCGCGCCGTCGTGCGTGCGATGCACTTCTACAACGACTGCCGCCGCGCCGCCCAGCTCTGCGACGCCGTGCGCGAGGACGATTTTGAAACGTTCCTGCGCCTGATTATCGAGGGCGGTCACTCCAGCTTTGAGTTCAACCAGAACGCCTACAGCATCAAGAACCCGAAGGAGCAGGGCGTGCCTGTGGCCCTGGCCCTGAGCCAGCGCGTGCTGAATGGCCGCGGCGCGTGGCGTCTGCAGGGCGGCGGCTTTGCCGGCACCATTCAGGCGTTTGTGCCCGTTGACCTGCTGGACGCCTACAAGGCCGCCATCGACGGCTGCTTCGGCGAAGGCAGCTGCCACGTCCTGAACATCCGCAACTACGGTGCCGTGCCCGTGACGCCGGATATGTGAGCGCATAAAAGAGTGTAAATAAAGCCGCAGCTGTGCAGAAAACGCATAGCTGCGGCTTTTTTAGCTTCGTCGCGCAGTAGGGGCCGGGCATGCCCGGCCCGGAGGTTACCAAAAAGTGCTGTGTAGGGGCGCACAGTGTGCGCCCGCAGGTTGCCAAAAAAGTGCCTCGTAGGGGCGAGCATTGCTCGCCCGTGCCAGTTTTTCTTGTGAGAGATTTTAGAAAAAATGCGTTGCTACGTCAATTTGTAGGGGCGAACAATGTTCGCCCCTACAAACCGGCAGAATCAACAGGCAGCCGCTCCAAGAAGCCCCGTAGGGAGCGGTCTTGACCGCTCCGCATCCATCTTCCGCCGCCGCAAACACCCCGGGCGGATATGGAATCCGCCCCTACGCCGCAGGGGTTGGCGTCCGCGACGCTCCGCGGAACGCATACGCCCGTTCTCGATAGTCGTAGGGGCGGCATACATGCCGCCCGGGCACCTTCCGCCGTCGCAAACCGCCCACAAACAGCAGGCTACTTCATCCGCCGCTTCAAAAACCACATCCCAGCCAGCAGCACGCCGACCACCACCGCGGTAAACACGGCGTGAATCTGGATGCTCGTATACCACGGTGCGGATTGCAGCGCATACAGCCCGGGATGGGCGTGATAGTCCCAGCAGGTGTATCCCGTCACGCCCAAAAACACGCCGATCACACACCAGACGGCGGTCTTTAAAACTTTATACAGTCGATTCATTTCCCGTTCCTCTCCCAGATCAGCGCCAGCCCCTTGAACAGCAAATCAGCGTCATAGATGATCTTCCGCTTGCAGCAGGGCATAATGTACGGCGCTAACCCGCCGGTGGCGACCACGGTCAGCGGCTGGCCCAGCTCGGCCTCAACGCGGTCCGCTAACCCGTCCAGCATGGCGGCGGTGCCGAACATGGCCCCGTTGTTCAGCGCGGCGACGGTGTTCGCGCCAATCAGATGCTCCGGCGGCTCGGGCGCGATGGGCGGCAACTGCGCCGTGCCCGCGCTGATGGCCCGCAGGCTTGTCTGCACGCCGGGCACGATGAACCCGCCCAGAAACACCTTTTTGTCCGATATAACGTTGTATGTCGTCGCCGTGCCCAGATCCACGGTCATGCAGGGCAGGGGATAGTGCTCCGCTGCCGCAGCGGCATCGGCGATGCGATCCCGGCCCACCTTGGCGGGCTCGTCCACGGCGAAGGTCAGCCCGGTGTCCAGCGTGTAATTCACGACCAGCGCCTCGCGCCCGGTCAGCCGCTTGCAGGCGGCGGCCAGCACGCCGGTCAGCCGCGGCACGACGCTGCACACAATAACGCCCTCACAGGCGGTGGGGTCCACAGGCAGGCGCCGCAGCAGAAATTTCATCTCGGCGGCGTACTCGTCCTCGGTGCAGCGGGGGCGGGTGACCATGCGGGTCGTGAACGCAATGGTGCGGTGGTCCGCCCCGTCCAGCCCGCCAATGCAGATGTTGGAGTTGCCGATGTCAACTGCTAAAACCATAGTGAAGTCCTTTTTATAGATAAAAGATAAGAGATAATAGATAAAAAATAAGGTGGATCGCGGCGCTTTGCGCCACTCAAAAATATTATACGCATTTGCATAGAAAGCGTCAATCTGCTATAATGACTACAGCGTAATTTTGTTTTCGCCAAAGGCGAAAACTCCACTCTACTAATAAGGTGTTGATTTTTTATGCTGCTTTCCAACAAAACCGTCGTCCTCGGCATCACCGGGGGCATTGCCGCCTACAAAATGCCCAACGTGGCGCATGCACTCGTCAAGCTGGGCGCGGATGTACACGTTCTTATGACGAAAAACGCCACCGAGTTTATCTCGCCGCTGGTGTTTGAGACGCTGACCCGCCGCCGCTGCCAGGTCGATACGTTTGACCGCAACTTCCAGTACGACGTGGCCCATATCAGCCTTGCCAACGCGGCAGATTTGATGCTCATCGCCCCGGCCACGGCCAACGTCATCGCCAAGCTGGCCCACGGTCAGGCCGACGACATGCTGACCACTGTCACGCTGGCCGCGACCTGCCCAAAGCTGGTCGCGCCCGCCATGAACACCCACATGCTCGAAAACCCCATCACCCAGGATAACCTCAAAACGCTGGAACACTACGGCTTCACGGTCATCCCGTCCGGCTCCGGTATGCTGGCCTGCGGCGACGTCGGCTCGGGCCGCCTGCCCGATGAGGGTGTGCTGGTTGACTACGTCCTGCGGGAGCTGGCCTGCGCGAAAGACCTTAAAGGCAAAAAGGTCGTCGTCTCCGCCGGTGCCACGCAGGAGCCGATGGACCCCGTGCGCTACCTGACGAACCACTCCACCGGCAAGATGGGCTACGCCGTGGCCCGCGCCTGTATGCTGCGCGGCGCAGACGTCACGCTGCTGGCGTCCACCGGCTGCACGCTGCCGCCCGTGCCGTTTGTAAAGACCGTTCCGTTCACCACCGCCGCCGACCTGTTTGAGGCCGTCAAGGCAAACGCCATGGACGCTGACGCCCTCGTCATGGCCGCCGCCGTGGCCGACTACCGCCCGGCCACTGTCGCCGCGGACAAGGTCAAAAAGCACGACGGCGAGATGAGTATTGCCCTGGAACGCACCGACGATATTTTAGCCTGGGTCGGTGCGCATAAGCCGGAAAAGCTGTTTGTCTGCGGCTTCTCGATGGAGACCCGCGACTTGATTGAAAACAGCACGGCCAAGCTGAACAAGAAGAACATGGATATGATCGTGGCCAACAACCTGAAAGTGCCCGGCGCAGGCTTCGGCGTCGACACGAACGTTGTGACCATCATCACCGTCCAAGGCGTCACCGAGCTGCCCCTCCAGAGCAAGGATGCCGTTGCCGGTCACATTGCAGACGCGATTGCGGGAAAGTAAGAAACAGACCGCAAACGGCCAAAGCCCTTTCCCGAAACAAAAAAATCATACCCCCGCCCCCACCTGCATATTCATTTGTGAATCATGCAAAGGGGGCGTTTTTATGTGCGGAATTGCGGGGCAGGTCGGGCGCGACCCCCGGACCATCCAGCGGCGGTACGCGGCCTACTGCGCCATGCAGCAAACGCTGGCGCGGCGCGGGCCGGACCAGCGCGGTATGTACATCTGCGGCGCGGCGGCGCTCATCCACGCGCGGCTGGCGGTTGTGGATCTCGAAAACGGCCTGCAGCCCATGCAGCTGGACTGGCAGGGTGAAACCTACGTGCTGGTTTATAACGGCGAGCTCTACAACACGCCCGAGCTGCGCGCCGCACTGGCCGCCCGCGGGCACAGCTTCAACGGGCACTCCGACACCGAGGTACTGCTCCACGCTTTTGCCGAGTGGGGCGCAAACTGCGTGCCCAGGTGCAACGGTATTTTTGCGTTTGCTGTCTGGCAGCAGAACGCAGGTACGCTGTTTTTGGCGCGTGACCGCTGCGGCGTCAAGCCGCTGTTCTACACGCAGGCGGAGGACTCGCTGATATTTGGCAGTGAGCTGAAGACCCTGCTGGCGCACCCCGCTGTGCCGCCCCGCGTCGATGCCAACGGCCTGGCCGAGGTGCTGCTGCTTGGCCCCGGGCGCACGCCGGGCTGCGGCGTATTTCAAAATGTGCGGGAGCTGCTGCCCGGCCAGTACGCTGTCTATGAGACCCAAACCGCCCGCCTGACCCTGCACAGCTACTGGCGGCTTGAGGACCACGACCACCCCGACGACTTCGCCGCCACGGCCCGCAGGGTGCGCGACCTCGTCACCGATGCTATCGAGCGGCAGCTCGTGTCCGACGTGCCCGTGGCAACGTTTTTGTCCGGCGGGTTGGATTCCAGCCTGATTTCGGCCATCGCCGATGCGCATTTTACGGCGCAGGGCAACCAGTTGCAAACGTTCTCGGTGGGCTACCGGGATAACAAAAAGTACTTCCATGCGACAAAATTTCAGCCCGGCGCGGATGCACCCTACATCCGCAAAATGAACGACTTTCTCCATGCCAGGCACCACTGGGTCACGCTGGACACGCCGGAGCTTGTGCCCGCGCTGTACGCCGCGGTGGACGCCCGCGACCTGCCCGGCATGGCGGACGTGGATGCGTCGCTGCTCGTGTTCTGTCGGCATATCAAGCCCCACGCCACGGTGGCGCTGTCGGGGGAGTGCGCGGACGAAATTTTCGGCGGCTACCCGTGGTACCGCGACCCCACGGTGCGCGAGCGGTACGGCTTCCCATGGGCGCAGTCCACGGCCTACCGCGCGTCGTTCATCAAGCCCGGTGTGCTGGGCGGCATCGACCCGGCAGCGTTCGTGGATGAAGGCTATCGCGCCACGCTGGCTCAGACCTCCGTCCGCCCCGGCCTGCCCGCCGCAGAACAGCGGATGCGCCAGATGATGAACCTGAATTTCAAATGGTTCATGCAGACGCTGCTGGACCGCAAGGACCGCATGAGCATGTACAGCGGCCTCGAGGTCCGCGTGCCGTTCTGCGATTACCGCATTGCGGAGTATCTATACTCGGTCCCATGGGAGTTCAAGGACTATCACGGGCAGGAAAAGGGTCTCCTGCGCGAGGCCATGCGCGGCGTGCTGCCCGACGAGGTTCTGTGGCGGCGCAAAAGCCCGTACCCCAAAACGTGGAACCCCAGCTACCTGGCGGCCGTCTCGGCGGAGCTGCGCACCGTCCTGAATGACCCCGCCGCGCCGCTTCTGCGCATCATTCGGGCGGACGCACTGGAAACGCTGCTGGCCTCCGGCGCGGATAACCCCATCCCGTGGTACGGTCAGCTGATGACCACGCCCCAGACTATCGCGTGGTTTTTGCAGCTGAACTATTGGCTGGCAAAGTATAAGATGGAGCTGGTGTAAACTTGCGGCGGGGTGGGGGCACCCCGCCCTACGTGTATCATTTATGCGGGGACGTAGGGCGGCATGCCCTCATGCCGCCGTGCCCGTTCCCGCCACCACCGTAGGGACGGATTCCCAATCCGCCCGCGAACCTAACGTAGCCGCACACGGCCCGGGCACATATACAAGGCGCCCCTGCGTCACGCTGTATGTCACACAAACGCAAAAATAATTTATTTTCCTTCCCCATCTGTTCAAACCCGCCAAAACGTGCTATAATAGCCCAATAGGACTATAAATAGAGAAGGGAGTCTCCGCATGCAGCAGGAAACTGTCATCGTTCTGGATTTCGGCGGCCAGTATAATCAGCTGATCGCCCGCCGCGTCCGCGAATGCAACGTATATTGCGAGATTTATTCGTACCGCACCGACCTTGCCAAAATCAAGGCTAAAAACCCCAAGGGCATCATCTTCACCGGCGGCCCCAACAGCGCCTACCTGCCGGATTCGCCCACGATCGACCCCGAAATTTATAACTGGGGCGTGCCCATCCTCGGCATCTGCTACGGCAGCCAGCTGATGATGCACATGCTGGGCGGCAAGGTCTGCAAGGCACCCGAGCGCGAGTACGGCAAGACGCTGGTCGACTTGGACACCGCCAGCCCGCTGTTTGACACGCTGCCCGCGCAGAATGTCTGCTGGATGAGCCATAACGACTACATTGAGCAGGCCGCCCCCGGCTTTGAGATCGTGGCCCACACGCCCAACTGTCCGGTGGCTGCCGCGCAGGATAAGGCACGCGGCCTCTACGCCGTGCAGTTCCACCCCGAGGTCCTGCACACCGAAAACGGCACGAAAATTCTGCATAACTTCGTCTATAATGTCTGCCGCTGCGCCGGTGACTGGAAGATGGACTCCTTCGTGGAAAACTCCGTCAAGGCCCTGCGCGAAAAGATCGGCGACGGCAAGGTACTCTGCGCCCTGTCCGGCGGCGTGGATTCCAGCGTCTGCGCGGCCATGCTGGCCAAGGCCATCGGCAAGCAACTGACCTGCGTGTTCGTGGACCACGGTCTGCTGCGCAAGAATGAGCGCGAGCAGGTTTGCGAGGTCTTTGGCGAGGGCGGCCAGTTCGACATCAACTTTGTCTGCGTCGATGCCCGTGACCGCTTCTACAAAAAGCTGGCCGGTCAGGACGCCCCCGAGCGCAAGCGCAAGATCATCGGCGAGGAGTTCATTCGCGTCTTTGAGGATGAGGCTAAAAAGATCGGTGCTGTGGACTTTTTGGCACAGGGCACGATTTACCCCGACGTGGTCGAGTCCGGCCTCGGCGGCGAATCTGCCACGATCAAGAGCCACCACAACGTCGGCGGTCTGCCCGACTACGTTGACTTTAAGGAAATCGTCGAGCCGCTGCGCGACCTGTTCAAGGACGAGGTCCGTCAGGCTGGCCGTGAGCTGGGCCTGCCGGAGTACCTTGTCGCCCGCCAGCCGTTCCCGGGCCCGGGCCTGGCAATCCGTATCATCGGCGATGTGACCCCCGAGAAGGTCGCCATCGTGCAGGATGCCGACGCCATCTGGCGTGAGGAGATCGACAAGCTGCCCATGGCCCAGCGCCCGAGCCAGTACTTTGCCGCGCTGACCAACATGCGCAGTGTCGGCGTCATGGGCGACGAGCGCACCTACGACTACGCCATCGCTCTGCGCGCCGTCACCACGACGGATTTCATGACCGCCGAGGTCACGATTCTGCCGACGGAGACCATCACCACCGCCGCCAACCGCATCGTGAACGAGGTCAAGAACATCAACCGCGTCATGTTCGACTACACCACAAAACCGCCGGCAACGATTGAGTTTGAGTAACCCCTAACCCTGCCATCCCGCCTTGGCCTGACGCCCGGCGGGATTTTTTGTTGCGCGAGGGGCGCGGGTGGTGTACAATGGTCTATAATACGGTGAAGCGGCATTCGCGGAAAGGACACTCCCATGAAAGAAATCCCCATTACATCCTTTGACAACCTCCAAATCGGCCAGGCGGAAAACACGGCGGCGGGCACGGGCTGCACGGTGGTGCTGCTGGGCAAGGACGGCGCCCCGGCGGGGCTGGATGTGCGCGGCGGCGGGCCGGCCTCGCGGGAGAGCGAGCTGCTCAAGCCGCTGGCGGCGGCGCAGGTCATCCACGCCATTGTGCTGGCGGGCGGCAGCGCCTTCGGACTGGATGCCGCAGGCGGCGTCATGCGGTATCTCGAGGAACGCGGCATCGGCTTTGACGTAGGTGTGACGAAAGTGCCCCTCGTCTGCCAGTCCGACCTGTTCGATTTGACCGTGGCCGACGCCCGCACCCGGCCCGATGCAGCCATGGCCTACGCGGCCTGCGTCAACGCCGAGACCGGCAACTACCGCGACGGAAACTACGGCGCGGGCACCGGTGCGACTGTCGGCAAGCTGCTGGGCATGGAGCACTGCATGAAGTCCGGCATCGGCAGCTACGCTGTCCAGGTGGGTGACTTGAAGGTCGGCGCGCTCGTCGCGGTCAACGCGGTGGGCGACGTCTACGATTTTGAGACGGGCCGCAAGGTCGCCGGGCTGCGGGCTGACGACGGCAAAACGTTTTTGGATTCCGAGCGGGTGCTGATGCAGCAGCTCGACGCACCGCAGGAAAAATTCGTCGGCAACACGACACTTGGCATCCTTTTCACCAATGCAAAGCTCGACAAGGCGCGGTTGTGCAAGGCCGCGGGCATGGCGCACGACGGCTACGCCCGCGCCATCCGCCCGGTGCACACCTCGATGGACGGCGACAGCATCTACGCGGTCTCGCTGGGCGACGTGCCCGCTGACCTCGACGCCGTCGGCGTGATCGGCGCGCGGGTCATGGCCAAAGCCATCGTCCGGGCCGTGGAGGCCGCGGACAGCGCGTACGGCTTCCCGGCGGCGCGGGATATGTAAAGCCGGCCCTGCCCCGACACCGTAGGGGTGGATTCCATATCCGCCCGGGTACCGTGCCGTTGCCGCAGGTCGGCGTCAAAACAGCATTGCGCCCGCCCCAAAATCGAGGTATAATAGTGCCAGAATCACAACAGGAGAGAACCACCACACGCTATGCCAAAATTGGACGAACAAATCAAAACGCTGGCGGGCTACTTTGCGGCGGACTGTGAGCCGGACGGCAAGCTGACGCTGCAATTGGAGGTCGAGCACTTCCTCACCCGGTCCGACGGCCAGCCCCCGGCCTTTGCCGATGTGCAGGCCGCGCTGCGCGATTTGCAGCAGCAGACAGACGCGCCGATCATCACTGACGGCGAATATTTCGGCTACAGCGGCCCGGCGCTGACGGCCACGCTGGGGCCCGCTTGCCAGCTGCGCATCAGCCTGGCCGCGCTGCGCGACGTGCAGGACATCATGGATCTGTACAACCGCTTCTATTTGCAGCTGGGGCTGGCGCTGGCTGCCCACGGGCTGCGCGCCTGGACGGTGGGCTGCCACCCGACCTGCCATGCCGAGGACCTGCCCCTGGTGCCCCGCACCCGGGACGAGGCCATGGACGCCTACCTGCGGGAAAAGGGGGCCTGCAGCGTGCAGATGATGCGCGCCACGGCGGCGACGCAGGTGTCCATTGACTATCAGGATGAGACCGATTTTGTCCGCAAAATGCGCGCGGCCAGCCTGCTGACGCCGTTCTTTGCGCTGCTCAGCGACAACGCCCCGGTCTATCAGGCCAGCCGCAACAGCAGCTATTGCATCCGCACGCGGCTCTGGCAGGATGTGGACCGTGACCGCTGCGGCGTCACGCCGCATCTGATGGACGCGGATTTCGGTTACGCCCGCTACGCGGAGAACGTGCTGACCAAGCCCCAAATCACTGCGCTGCGGCTGGGCCGCGTCAGGACTGCGGGCGGAAAGATTGCGCCGGAGCTTTACGCCGGGCACGTCAGCCGTCAGGAAACCGCGCAGATTTTGTCTAATTTCTTTTACGATGTACGTCTCAAATCCCGCATTGAGCTGCGCGCCGCGGACAGCATGCCGCCGCGGTACATCGCCGCGTATGTGCAGCTGGTCAAGTCGGTGTTCGGCAGCCCGGCAGCGCTGCAAAATGTGCTGCGCCACTACGCGGGCGCGACAACGCTGGACATCACGTCGGCTAAGCTGGCCGTCTGCAAGGACGGCTACAACGCGCTGGTCTATGGCAGCCCCGTCAGCGGCGAGCTGGCCTGGCTGCTGATGCAGGCCCGCAGCCGCACGCCCTCGCAGGAGGAACGCGCACTGCTCGACCCGTTCATGCAGCTGCTGACGACCCGCAAAACCATCCGCGAGACGGAAAATTACAACGAATAAACGTGCTTTCTGCGGGCATACTGACCCTGAAAGGGGGCGTGTGCCATGCGGGAAACATCCTACCACGCGGTCATTGCCGAGATGACCGTCCGCGCACTGTGGGAGCTGCAAAACCTGCTGGACTGCATCCCCGACGCGCTGTGGGACCGCTGCTACGGCGGCGCACCACTGTGGCAGCACGTCTACCACACCCTGCACGAGCTGGACCAGTGGTTCATCAACCCGCGGGACACCGACTTTGTCGAGCCGCCCATCCACACGCCGCACTTGCAGGAACTGCACATTTACCCGGCAGTGCGTCTTGACAGACCGGCAATAGATGACTATTTTTATACAATCAAGGCCAAGCTGTCCATCTATCTGACCTCGCTCCACGACGAGGATCTGCTGCAGCGGCCCGACAACTGCGAGTGGACGCGGTTTACGCTGATTTTGTCGCAGTATCGTCATTTGTACCGCCACATGGGCATGGTGATGGGTTTTATTGAGGCCGAGACCGGCCTCTGCCCGCGCACGCTGGAGGTGGGGGAGGACCCGCCCGCCGCGCCCTACGACCCTTATCAATGAGAGGAACTTTTCAATGAAGTATCGCTGTTTTGCGGCGCTTGCGCTGGCAATGTTGCTGTCCGGCTGCGCCGCCGCGCCCGACCTGACGCCGGTCTGGCAGCGCGACCTGCCCGCCAGCGGCGTACATATAGAGCTTGCCAACGCGGCGCTGCTCTCCGATGCGGATGTCTACTACGCCGCAACGCGGGAGGAGCTGTACGTGCACAATGTGTCGGTTTTGCCCGCCGTCAAGGCCGACGGTCAGCCCGTTGTAACGTTTTACGGCGCTGCAGCGCAGGATATTGACCTTGTGTATCTGGAGGACATCGGCGACGTGTACGTCGATTATGACCGCGTCAAGCCGCAGATCAAGCTGGATTACATCCTGACAGAAGGGGACGGGTACGTCTCCTACGAGTTGGACACCGCGTACAATTTTGAGTTCACGGTGACGACACAGACCGGCGAGGATAAGATTCTGGTCGTCAGCGAGAGAAGCGACGTGAAATGAAAATGCCCCGCCCGGGTTGGCCGAGCGGGGATTTTTTGTGCGTTAAATGCCTTCCCCCTTTGGGGGAAGGTGGCCGAGGCCCCACCCGAGGTCGGATGAAGGGAAAGTCCGCGCGATTTCCCACATACGGGCAGTCACGGGAACTTAGCCCTCATCAGTCGCCTGCGGCGACTGATTCCCCCGATGGGGAAGCCTTTGCGGTCGTTGCCGCCCACAGCCTCACTTCCTCTCCGGCAAATCCACCGTCGTCGTCGGAAAGGCAAACTCGCAGCCTTCCTCCTTCATCAAATCCAAAATTTGCAGATTCAGCGTGTTTTTTGCCTGCATGAACTCCCGCAGATTGACTTTGGTGATGTACACCCGGCACGCCAGATCAATGCTGTAGTCGTTGAATTTATCCAGCGCAATCGTCACACCGTCGGGCTGCACGTCGGGCTGGGCTTGCAGCATGGCTGTCAGATCGGCGGTCAGCTGTTCGATTTTTTCGCGCGGGGTGTCGTAGGTCAGACCAATCGTGAACTTCCACAGACGGCTCTGGCGGCGGTCATAGTTTTGGATGTACTCCGCTGTGATTTTGGAATTTTCTATCGTGATAGCGACATTATCCGGGCTGCGGATGCGGGTGGAGCGGAAGGAAATGTCCTCGACGGTGCCCTCGCAGTCGCCCAGCACGATGTAATCCCCGATGCCGAAGGGCCGCTCCAACACCAGCGTGATGCCCGCAATCAGGCTGTTCAGTGTGGACTGCGCGGCCAGCGAGACCGCCAGTCCGGCGACACCCGCGCCGGTCAGCAGGCCGGAGACCGGCACGCCGAGGCGGTCCAGCATGGCGATACCCGCAAACAGGCCGACCAGCGCATGAAAGATGTTCTCAAAAAAGTGTCCCATCGTCTGATTTGTTTCTAAATCCAGATGGTTCTGGGCGCTGCGCAGCAAAAGCCGGGTGACCGGGGCCGCACGCCAGCAGCCGAGCGCGATATAGAAGATGACCAGCAGGTCGGCAGCCAGATTCAGGTATTGCAAAAAAACGGCGTCGCGCACCAGCTCAAACGGCAGCGACTTGACGGCAGCCGCGCCCAGCAGTACCCGAAAAAGGCCCGCCACCGGCGTAAGGAAGCTGTCCAGCAGGATGTAAAGCCACGATGCCATGTGACTTTTTGCACGGTCCAGAAAACGCCGGGCGGCGAGCTTGTACACCTCGGGTGCACCGGCAGCCGCCAGCGCCAGCAGCGCCGCGGGCAGAAACGAGAGAAAATCGTGGGTGAGTTCTTCCATGGTGGGTACCTCAGTTTATGGTTGTGGAAATCCTGGGCCCCCTCTGGGAGGGGGCTCCGCCCGCAGGCGGTGGGGGAGAGAACCTGACGCGGCCCGAAATATTTCGGATAGCCGCAAGGCTCTCTCCCTCCGGCCCTGCGGGGCCACCTCCCTCACAGAGGGAGGCAAGAAGGTGGTGGGCAAGAATTTCCTTAATTATACCACACCCTCTTGCATTTTGTAAAATCTATGCTATAATACTTCCCAGAAAGTCTGTTTCAGGGCGGGGTGTGATTCCCCACCGGCGGTGAGCGGCATAGCCCGCAAGCCCGCGACCAGCTGCAAATGCGGCTGCTGACCCGGTGTGATTCCGGGGCCGACGGTTAAAGTCCGGATGAAAGAAACGGAAAGCTGTTTGCTTTGCTTTTTTGCGCCCTGTCGTATATTTTGCGGCAGGGCGTTTTGTTTTCGCAAGGGCAGGGCAGAGCCTCCCGGGTTCGTGAGCTGACTTTCACAAATTTTTACGGGAGGCATCTTCTCATGCAAAACAAGACTACCAACATCCGCAAGCTCACCGGCACCGCCATGCTCGGCGCTGTCGCCGCCGTACTTATGTACATGGAGTTTCCGATCCCCATCATGCCGTCCTTCGTCAAGCTGGACGTGTCCGAGCTGCCCGCGCTGCTGGCCGCCTACGCCTACGGGCCGGTGTCCGGCATCGCCGTGTGCCTGATCAAAAATCTCATCAAGCTGCCCAGCACCAGCACTGCTGCGGTGGGTGAACTGTTCAATTTCGTCATGGGTGCGTTGTTTGTGGGCGTCGCCGGCTTTGTGTACAAGCGCAGCAAGACCCGCCGCAGCGCACTCATCGGCGCAGGGCTGGGCGCACTGATCATGGCCGTTGTGTCCGTGCCGTACAACTACTTCATCGTCTACCCGGCCTATGTAGTTTTGTATCATCTGCCGCTCGAGGCCATCATCGGTATGTACCAGGCCATCAACCCCAGCGTGGACGGCCTGCTGACCTGCCTGATCACCTTCAACTTCCCGTTTACCTTGTTTAAAGGTCTGCTGGACGCGGCGCTCTGCTTCCTGATTTACAAGCCGCTGTCCGGCGTGCTGCACGGGAGAAAGTAAGAAAGGCTTCCCCCGCGCAGGGGGAAGCTGTCACCGAAGGTGACTGATGAGGGCCGGGTTGACGCAACCACTCGTCTATGGGCGGCAAGGAGAGCTTTGCCCTCATCCGGCCTCGGGCGGGGCCTCGGCCACCTTCCCCCGATGGGGAAGGCTCTCATCCAAAACCACACACGCTGCCGCATCTGACCCACTTTTGTGCAAAACGTCTGAACTGCACAACGAAATATCGTTGACTTTGCCAAAAACCTGTGGTACACTGACTTCACAACAACAGAATAGCAACTTATCAAGAGCGGCTGAGGGAACAGGCCCGATGAAGCCCGACAACCTGCGTGTATGCGCAAGGTGCCAAGTCCTGCGGGAAACCGAAAGATAAGCGTTACCGCGCGCAGTCTTTCCGGCTGCGCGCTTTTTGTTTCCACGGTTGCGTTTCTGCCGAATATTTTATAGGAGGCTTTCCCCAATGTCCAAAGTTCTTTTCACGTCCGAATCCGTCACCGAGGGGCATCCCGACAAAATCTGTGACCAGATCTCCGATGCCATCCTCGACGCCATCCTGGCGCAGGACCCCGGTGCCCGCGTTGCCTGCGAGACGACCTGCTCCACCGGCCTCGTCCACATCATGGGCGAGATCACGACCAGCTGCTACGTGGACATCCCCGGCACGGCGCGCGAGGTCATCCGCTCCATCGGCTATGACCGCGCCAAGTACGGCTTTGACTGCGACACCTGCGGCGTCATCACCAACATCGACGGCCAGAGCCCCGACATTGCGCTGAGCACCAACGACGACGTGGCCGGTGCGGGCGACCAGGGCATGATGTTCGGCTACGCCTGCAACGAGACGCCCGAGCTGATGCCGCTGCCCATCAGCCTGGCCCACAAGCTGGCCAAGCGCCTGACCGAGGTGCGCAAGAACGGCACGCTGGATTACCTGCGCCCGGACGGCAAGAGCCAGGTCACCGTCGAGTACAACGATGGCAAGCCCGTGCGCATCGACGCGGTGGTCATTTCCAGCCAGCACAGCCCCGACATCACCCAGGAGCAGCTGCATGAGGACATCCGCCGCGAGGTCATTGAGAAGGTCATTCCCGCCGAGCTGCTGGACGAGAACACGAAGTACTACATCAACCCCACGGGCCGCTTTGTTGTGGGCGGCCCGCAGGGCGACTCCGGCCTGACGGGCCGTAAGATCATCGTGGACACCTACGGCGGCTATGCCCGCCACGGCGGCGGTGCGTTCAGCGGCAAGGACCCCAGCAAGGTGGACCGTTCCGCCGCGTATGCCGCCCGCTGGGTCGCCAAAAACGTGGTTGCCGCGGGCCTGGCTACCAAGTGCGAGGTCGAGTTGGCCTATGCCATCGGCGTGGCAAAGCCCGTCTCCATCATGGTGGACACCTTCGGCACCGGCACCGTTGCCGACGAGAAGATCGTGCAGGCTGTCGAGAAGGTCTTTGACCTGACGCCCGCCGCCATCATCCGCGACCTTGACCTGCGCAAGCCCATCTACCGCCAGCTGGCCGCCTACGGCCACATGGGCCGCGAGGACCTGGGCGTGAAGTGGGAGAACACAGACCGCGTGGACGCCCTGAAGGCCGCCGTGGCGGAGTAAATCAGCAGGAATTTTTCGGTTCCCCGTGCAGCGTATGCGCGGGGGATTTTTGTTTGTGCGTAGCGCACCGGGTTGCGCACCGGTAGGGGCCGGACGTGTCCGGCCCTTACGTGCGTGGTGATTATTTTACGTGTGCGGCGCCGGGAACGGCCACGGCGGGGTGAGGGCACCCCGCCCTACGGGCTGTGGTAAACGGGCGGTTTGTAGGGCGCGGTCTTGACCGCTCCGGGATGTTGGCGGCACGATGAACGTCCGCGGGTTGTCGGGGACGCCGACCCCTACGGTAGGGGCGGATTCCATATCCGCCCGGGGCGTGTACGGCGGCGCGGGGCGGCAGATACATTCATTTACTGCAAATAAATTTGCCAAATGCCGCGCAATGCGGTATAATATCCTTATCTGTGAAAGTGCGGCAATTTTGCGGGAAGGGGGGCGGCTATGGAACAGCAGGAACAACAGCTTATGAAGCTGGAAGGCACCGTCGAGCACGTCATCTACGAGAACGCCGACTCCGGCTACGCGGTGTTCGAGGTGGACGCGGGCGGCACCGACGTGGTCGTCGCCGGCAACGTCGGCGGGGTGGACAACGGCATGAGCGTGACCGTCTACGGCCACATGGTCAACCACCCCAGCTACGGCGAGCAGTTCCGCGCCGAGACCATCGAAGCGCGCCTGCCCGAGGACCGCACCGCCATTTTAAGCTACCTGTCCAGCGGCGTGCTGCCCTACATCGGGCCGTCCACCGCTAAGAAGATCGTGGCAAAATTCGGCGATGATACGCTGACGGTCATCGCCGAGACACCGCAACGGCTCTGCGAACTCAAGGGCATCACCGAGCAGAAGGCGGCTATCATCTCCAACGAGTTCCGCCGCATGTACGGCGTGCGGGAGGTCGTAGCCTGGTTTGCCCGGTACGGCATGACCGCCCAGCAGGCCGTGACCTGCTACCGCGCGCTTGGGCCGCACACCGTCGAGGCGCTGACCCAGAACCCGTATCTGCTCTGCGGCGAGCCGCTGCAATTAAAGTTCGGTCAGGTGGACACCATCGCGGCGGCGCTGCAATTTGAGACAGGCTGCCGCCTGCGGGTGGCGGCGGGGCTGCTCTACGCGCTGCGGCACAACGCGGGCAACGGTCACACCTGCCTGCCGCGGGATAAATTGCTTGAATCTACGTCGAAATTTCTCCGCCTGCCGCTGGGCGACCTGGAAGCCGCGCTCGACGAGCTGCTCTCCTCCGAGGAGCTGCGCACCCGCACGTTTGACGGCGTCGAGTACATCTACCTGCCCGACCTGCTTTCCGCTGAGGAGGACATTGCCGCGCGGCTCGGCCAGCTTTCGACGTTCCCCACCGAGGCCCCGCCGACGCTGGATGCGGACATCCGCGTGCTGGAAATGGCGCAGGGCTTTGCGTACGCGCCGCTGCAGCGGCAGGCCATACGCCTGGCGCTGTCCAGCCGGGTCATGGTGCTGACCGGCGGCCCCGGCACCGGCAAGACGACCACTGTCAACGCGATTCTGAGCCTGTACGAGGCACTGTATGACCGCGTGGCTCTGTGTGCCCCCACGGGCCGCGCCGCCAAGCGGCTGAGTGAGCTGACAAACCACGCTGCATCGACGATTCACCGCTTGCTTGAGGTGGACTACAGCAGCGGCAGCGTGCGGTTCATCCACAACGAAAAGAACCTTTTAAAATATGACGTCATTATCCTCGACGAGATGAGTATGGTGGACGTCAAGCTGTTTCAGGCGCTGCTGGCTGCGGCGCGGTACCACTGCCGCATCATTATGGTGGGCGACGCCGACCAGCTGCCCAGCGTCGGGCCGGGCAACATTCTGGGTGAGATTTTAAAGGCGGGCGTCGTGCCGACGGTACGTCTTACCGATATTTTCCGCCAGGCGCAGCGCAGCCTGATTGTCCAGAACGCCCACCGCATTGTGGAGGGGCAGATGCCGCAGAAGGGCGGGCCGAAGGACGATTTCTTCCTGATCGAGTCCAACGGCCTTGCCTGCCAGAAGCTGGTCTGCGACCTTGTCAGCACGCGGCTGCCGAAAGCCTACGGCTTTGACCCCGTGCGGGACATTCAGGTGCTTTGCCCGACGAAGGTCGGCCCCACCGGCAGCGTTGAGCTGAATAGGCGGCTGCAGGATATTCTGAACCCGCCCGCCAAAGGCAAGGGGCAGATCGGCACGGCGGAGAGTGCCAAAATATTACGTCTGGGTGATAAAGTCATGCAGGTCAAGAATGACTACGACATCACGTTTGAGCGTGCCGGGGCCGAGGCCGGTGTCGGCGCGTACAACGGCGATTTGGGCATCATCACGGCGGTGGACGTGGACGCGCGCAGCGTGACGGTCCAGATGGATGACAAAAAGTACACCTACACCGCTGACCAGCTGAACGAGCTGGAGCCTGCTTACGCTGTGACCGTCCACAAGAGCCAGGGCTCGGAGTTCCCCGCGGTGATCCTGCCCGTGGCCGACGTGCCCGCCCGGCTGTGCTACCGCAACCTTTTGTACACCGGCGTGACCCGCGCGCGGAAGCTCTGCGTTCTGACCGGCACCGCCCGGACCGAGCAGACCATGGTCGAGAATGTGCGGCAGAATATGCGGTACAGCGGGCTGCGGTATTTGCTGAAGGACGCGGCGACACCGACAGAGGAGAAGCAGGAACAGCTCTCGGCGACGTGAGCGGGCACGGAGGGGTCAAGACCCCTCCCTACGAACCGCCCGTTCACCCCGGCCTGTAGGGAGCGGTCTTGACCGCTCCGCAGGGGGGCTGGGGTTGACGGAAAAGCCACGCACGTAGGGGCCGGACATGTCCGGCCCTGCACCTGCCCGCAAACGCCCGCCAATGGGACACTACCGGGCCGGGCATGCCCGGCCCCTACAGCGGGACATACTGGCGATAGAACGACGATATTTTACCAATGGAGAACCATCCATGAAACAATACGACATTGGAATTGACCTGGGCACGACCTCCATTATCATTGCCACCGAGGAGCAGGGCGTTGTGTTCCGCCAGCCGACCATCGGCGCGGTGGACACGCGGACGAACTCCATCCTTGCGGTGGGGGACGAGGCATTAAAAATGGTGGGCCGCGCACCCGCGCACATTGACTTGGTGCGCCCGCTGCGGGACGGCATCATCCAGGACCACCGCATGACGAACGAGCTGATCGTCCGGTTTGTCAATCAGGTCTGCCGCTCGCGCATTTTCAAGCCGCGCATTGCGGTCTGCGTGCCCGCGGCCATCACCGGCATCGAGGCGGACGCCGTTGTGGAGTCCGTCATGGCGGCGGGCGCCAGGCAGGTCTACCTTGTGGACGAGCCTGTGGCAGCGGCGCTGGGCGCGGGCTTGCAGATCCGCCAGCCCCACGGCTGCATGGTCGTGGACATCGGCGGCGGCTCCACCGACATTGCGGTCATCAGCATGGGCGGGCGGGTCAAGGCCGCCAGCCTACCTGTGGCGGGCAACGCCTTTGACAGCTGCATTGCCCAGTACGTGCAGGAAAAATACCAGATCGCCATCGGCCCGCTGACCGCCGAGCAACTGAAAAAGCAGGTCGCCTGCTGCACCAGGAGCGAGTTTGAGGGCGTTATGGAGGTGCGCGGCCACTCGTGGGAGACGAACCTGCCCGCGCGGCGCATCATCTATACCCGCGACCTGTACGAACCCGTGCAGGAGCTGGCCGCCCGTATTGCCAACGCAGCCCGCAACGTGCTGGAAAGCACCCCGCCCGAGCTGGCGGCGGATGTGTCCGGCACCGGCATTTTGCTGACAGGCGGCGGCTCGCTGCTGCGCGGGCTGGCCGGGTATATCGCGGGTGAGCTGCACACCGATGTGGCCATCGCCCCCGACCCGCTGAACTGCGTGGCCCGCGGCACGGCCATCAGCCTGAGCGAGGGCAAGTATCTGAGCTCCGGGTTCCGGGATGCCACGCCGAAGGTGTGGAATAGAAGGTTGAACCATAGTCACGACCCGTTTACGGGGGAGTGAGGAACCGTTGACTGAGTGGCCGACCCGGGAGGCTTATGCCGACGGGAGCGCGCGTGAACCATACGCTGCGCACGTAGGGTCCGGGCACGCCCGGCCCTGTACTTCCCCGCAAACGCCCGATACCGGGAAACCCGCGGGCCGGACATATCCGGCCCCTACCGCGCATTTTCAAATAAAATCAAAACGAAAGGTGAACTCCATGGCTGACATCACCAAGGAATATCTCGCGCTGCGCGACCAATATATTGAGAGCCGGTTTGCGCGGCTCAACCCCGTGCAGCGGCAGGCGGTCTTTGCCACCGAGGGCCCGCTGCTGATTCTGGCGGGCGCGGGCTCCGGCAAGACCACTGTGCTGGTCAACCGCATTGCCAATATCATCCGCTTCGGCTCCGCCCACGGCAGCACCGAGCTGCCGCGGCCCGTGACCGAGGCCGACCTCAACGACCTGCGCAATGCCGTTGCCGCGGGCCGCGACCTGCCGCGGGAGACCGCCTATCTGGCCGTGCGCCCCGCGCGTCCCTGGAACGTGCTGGCCATCACCTTTACGAACAAGGCCGCGGGCGAACTCAAGGAGCGTCTGCGTGCCATGCTGGGCGACACGCTGGGCGGCGACGTCAACGCGTCCACCTTCCACTCCGCCTGCGTGCGGATGCTGCGCCGCGACGCCGAGCGCATCGGCTTCCCCAAGAGCTTCACGATCTACGACTCCGACGACCAGCAGCGCGTCATCAAGCAGATCTACAAAGACCTGATGATCGACGACAAATTCCTGCCCGTCAAATCGGCTATCGGGCAGATTTCTTCCTTTAAAGATAAGCTCCTGTCCGCCGAGGATGTGGCGGGGGAGCCGTTCGCCAACACGAAGGCGCAGCTCGTCTCCAAAATCTACACGGCCTACGCGGGCCGCTTAAAGGCCGCGGGCGCCATGGACTTTGACGACCTGATTTTCCACACCGTCAAACTGCTGCAAAATGACGCGGAAGCGCGGGAATACTACCAGAACCGCTTCCGCTATGTCGTCGTGGACGAGTACCAGGACACGAGCATTGCGCAGTTCCATCTGGTGCGGCTGCTGGCGGGCGGCACAAACAACGTCTGCGTCGTTGGCGACGATGACCAGTCTATCTACAAATTTCGCGGTGCTACGATTGAAAATATCCTCAACTTTGAGAAGGTTTTCACCGGGGCAAAAACGATCCGTCTGGAACAAAACTATCGCTCCACCGCCAATATTCTGAACGCTGCCAACAGCGTCATCAAGAACAACATGGGCCGCAAGGGCAAGACCCTCTGGACCGACCACGGCGACGGCGAAAAGGTCCACCACTACACCGCGACGAACGAGCAGGACGAGGCCAGCCACATTGCGGACGTCATCGGCGAGCATTTGAGAGAGGGCGCGAGCCTGAAGGACCACGCCGTGCTCTACCGCATGAACGCTCAGTCCAACCCGATCGAGACCTACTTCGCCCGCGCAGGCATCCCGTACCGCATTGTGGGCGGCCAGCGCTTCTTTGACCGCAAGGAGGTCAAGGACATCAACAGCTATCTGGCCGTCATCGTAAACCCGCGGGACGACGTGCGCCTGCGCCGCATTATCAACGAGCCTGCGCGTAAAATCGGAATGACGACGATTGAAAAGATCGGTGAGCTGGCAGCCTCCAAGGGCGTGCCGATGATGGAAATCATCGCCCATGTGCGGGACTATCCGGAATTGCAGCGCGCCGCCGCGGCGCTCGAGCGCTTCTATGAGATGTACCGCGAGCTGTGCGATCTGTCGGTAAGTGAGCCGCTGGACCAGTTTGTGGGTGACGTCATCGCCAAGTCCGGCTACGAGGCAATGCTCAAAGCCATGAAGGAGGAGGGCGAGACCCGCCGCGAGAACCTGGGCCAGCTGGTCAGCAGCATCAAGACCTACGCCGACCAGAACGGCGAGGACGCGACGCTGTCGGGCTTTTTGGAGGAGGTCGCGCTGATTTCCGATTTGGACAGCTATGACAACGACGCCGACAGCGTCACGATGATGACGATCCACTCGGCGAAGGGTCTGGAATTCCCGTATGTTTTTGTCGTAGGTATGGAGGATGGTATCTTCCCCGGCGAGATGGCCAAGTATAATGAGGAGGACATGGAGGAGGAGCGCCGCCTCTGCTACGTGGCCATCACCCGCGCCAAGAAGGAGCTGTACCTGTCCACCTCCCGCACGCGGATGATCTTCGGCCAGACGCGCCGCAACCCGCCGTCTGCCTTTCTGAGTGAAATCGACCCCGGTCTGCTGGACGAGACCCAGAGCCCCGAGCTGACCGGCTACGGTGGCGGCTTCGGTGCGGGGTACGGCAGCTACAGCACCAACGTCCCGGGCGGGCGCAGCGGGTACTCCGGCGCGTCCCGCGGATATTTGAACAGTGAGTACAACGCGCGCCCCCGCGGCGGGTTTGGCGGCGGCTACAGCAGCGGCTTTGCCAGCGGCGGCCACGAAAGCCCCAACTCCTACGGCGGACGCCATCAAGTGCAGAGCACGGGCTTTGGCTCGGGCTACGGACGCAGCCGCAGCGCGGGCAACACGGCCCCCGCGGGCGCGGGCACATCCACGCTGGCCGGTGCGCCGTCCGCTGCCCCTCAGAAGAAGGCGGCTGCCGCCAGCTACGCGGCGGGGGACATTGTGGAGCACCGCGTGTTTGGCCGCGGCAAGGTGCTGAAGGCCACGCCGATTGCGGGGGACTGCATTGTCGAGATTCAGTTTGACCGCGTCGGCGTCAAAAAGACGATGGCAAACTATGCGCCGCTGAAAAAAGTGGAGGAATGATATGCTGGTACAACTCATTGCCCATACAAATGACCCGGAAAAAACCATCGCTGCAGCGGCAAAGCTCTGCTACTCCGATGCGCACATTGAGACGCTGCTGGACGGCCTGACGCCCGAAAAGACCGAGGCGTTTTTGCAGCGGCTGAACGACGTCGGCCACGCCAGCCCGATCGAGCACGCCAGCTTTACGTTCGGCATCGAGGGCGTTTCCCGCACGTTCCTGGCGCAGGTGACGCGCCACCGCATCGGCAGCTTCAGCGTACAGAGCCAGCGCTACGTGCGGCTGGAGGATTTCCGCTACGTCATCCCGCCGGAGATCGAGGCCATCCCCGAGGCCAGAGCCCAGTTCATTGCGTCGATGAACGACGACGCGAAGAAGTATCTTGAGTTGGTGCAGACGCTCGAAAATGCACACACAGCGCGGTTTATGGCGGATGGTCTCGATGAAAAGGCCGCCCGCGCCAAGGCGTCCAAGCAGGCCAACGAGGACGCCCGCTTTGTGCTGCCCAACGCCTGCGAGACGAAGATGGTCATGACGATGAACTGCCGCAGCTTGCAGAATTTCTTCAACCTGCGCTGCTGCAACCGCGCCCAGTGGGAGATTCGCGCCGTCGCGGATGAGATGCTGCGGCTGGTGCTGCCGCTGGCCCCGCACATCTTTGCGAGCGCTGGCCCGCGGTGCCTTGTCGGCCCCTGCCCGGAGGGCCGCATGTGCTGCGGCAAACAAACGGAGGTACGCGCAAAATACGCCAAACTCAAGGAGGAGGCAGTATAAATGGGACAGCTTATCATTTTTGAGGGGCTGGACGGCTCCGGAAAAGGCACCCAGACAAAACTGACGGCTCAGCGTTTAAAAGAACAGGGGAGAGACCTGCGGCAGATCACATTCCCGGATTATGACAGCGAGTCCTCGGCGCTCGTCAAAATGTACCTATCCGGCGCGTTCGGCGACAAGCCCGACGACGTGAACGCCTACGCGGCGTCGAGCTTTTACGCCGTCGACCGCTTTGCCAGCTACAAGACCGACTGGGGCGAGTTTTACCGTGAGGGCGGGCTGGTGCTGTCGGACCGGTACACGACGTCCAACGCCGTACACCAGTGCTCGAAGCTGCCGCCGATGCACTGGGACGGTTTTCTGAATTGGCTGTTCGACTTTGAGTACAAGAAGTTCGGCATCCCCGCGCCCGACGCGGTGATTTATTTAGCGGTTGACCCCGAGGTGTCCCAGCGGCTCATCACCGAGCGATACCACGGCGACGAGAGCAAGAAGGATATCCAGGAGAAGGACACCGAGTATCTGGCCCGCAGCCGCGCCGCCGCCGAGTACTGCGCCCGCACGCTGGGCTGGCACCGCATTGAATGCACCACCGCCGACGCAAACGGCGCAAAATCCATGCGCTCCGTGGAGGATATTAACGCAGAAATCCTTGCAGAATTGGCGGGAATACTGTAAAATAAACAGGTATGCTTTTGGAACGTGTGCAGGGGAGGAGGAAAGCCCTCCCGCGGGGGTTCGCGGCAGGAAAAACTTGCCGGGAAACCACCCGGTAGGGGCCGGACATGTCCGGCCCTGCACCTACCCATAAACACCCGCCAAAGGGAAACCTGCGGGTCGGGCATGCCCGCCCCCTACCGCTCAATAAAAATAGTTTTAGTTTACTTTACAAAAAGAGGTGATGCCCATGCTGCGTAAGGCTACCGCTGATGATCTGCCCGCGCTGACGGCGCTGCGCTGCGGGGCTGCCAAAGCGAACCCCGTCGATGCGGCGGGTTGGCTGCAAAACGTCGCCGGGCTGGAAAATATTCTGGTGCTGGAAAAAAACAGCCAGCCCGCGGCCATGCTGGCGGCGGTGCCGGTCAAGTACGGCCAGCACCGCGGCGTCTGGCTGTGCGGCGCAGCCGGGGTGCAGGGCGTGCCGATGGATCGCCTGCTGCCCAAAATCATGGAGGGCTGCCTGCGTGCCTACGGGGCCAGCGGGTTTGACTTTGCCGTCACGACGCCCGACGACGCCCGGCGCGCCGAGGACCTGAAAACGCTGGGCTTCAAAAGCCAGCTGCCGCTGCGGGTCATACAGACGCCCATCCGCCGCGACCTGTTCGCCCAGGCGGCGTTTGACAGTCTGACCGTCCACAAGTTGCTGGAACGGCGGCACATCTACCAGCCCGGCTGCATCAGCCTGCCCGAGGAGGCCATGAACGAAACCATGACCCAGCTCTACCGCCGCGGGCTGACCGTGGTGTCCACCCGGCGCGGTTACGGGCTGTACTTTACCAAGGGCGACACGCTGCAATTTCTGGAATTACAGGCCGACAACGACCACTGCGCCGACCAGCTTTTGCAGGCCGCGCGGGAAAAGACCGGTGCGGCCAACGCCCGCATCCTGCTGGCCGAGAACCAGACGCTTTACCTCGGCTCAGGCCGCCGCTGCGGCTACGGAATGATCGCCTTTTTAGGCCGCCCCTTCTCCGTGACCGATGCGTATTTCAGAATGCTGCTGTAATCCTGGCCCCCTCTGGGAGGGGGCTCCGCCCGCAGGCGGTGGGGGAGAGAGCCTGATGTAGTCCGAAATATTTCGGGCTGTGGCAAGGTTCGCTCCCTCCGGCCTGCGGCCACCTCCCTCGCCGAGGGAGGTAATAAACTCGGCGGCTAAAATCAAGGAATCCCGGTGCCCTTGTGCGCCGTAAAAAGTTAGGAGTCTCCCATGAGGATCAATCGCACAAATCCGGAGCAGCCTGCGGCCCAGCCGGTGCAGAGCCATGCACCGCTCAAGGCGCAGACCGAGGTAAACGGCTTTGAACTGCCCGAGCAGGAAATCCCGAAGGAAAACCAGAAGGAACCCCCGAAGGCTGCAAAGCCGCCGAAGCCCAAAAAGGAAAAGCCCGCCAAAAAGCCCCGCCGCCAGCCGGTGGAGGAGGTCGAGGACGACGAGGAGAACGAGCAGCCCCGCCGTCGTTTCCCGTTTGGCTGCCTGATCGTGCTCGTCATTCTGGCGCTGGTCGGCTTTGGCGGCTACAAGGTCAGCCAGTTCTACGCCGAGCTGGACGGCCAGAAAACGCTGGGCCCGACCCAGACCATCACCGTGCCCGAGGGCTCGTCCGTCGCCGGCATTGCGACCCAGCTCAAGGACGCCGGTATCATCGAGTATGACTGGCTGTTCAAGCAGTACGTCAAGTACAGCGGCAAGGCCGGTGAAATCCAGTACGGCGACTTTGAAGTCCAGTCCGGCATGGCCTACAACGACATCATCAAGGCGCTGTCCGTCGTGACCCGCCGTGCAACGGTGAACGTCACGATTCCCGAGGGCACAACAGCCGTCGGTGTGGCGCAGATTTTCGTGGACGCGGGCCTTGTGGACGACGTGGACACCTTCCTGTCCTGCGCCAACGGCAACGACGGCACAGATTGGAGCAAGTACGATTTCTGGAACGCCATCCCCGACAATGACCGCCTGATGAAGTGCGAGGGCTACCTTTTCCCGGACACCTACAATCTCTATAAGGACGAGAGCGTCGCCTACTATGTGGATGCCCTCTACGGCGAGTTTGCGTCCAAGACCGCCGATCTGGCCGACACGGTCACCGCCAAGGGCACGAGCCTGGACGACGTGGTCAAGCTGGCCAGCTTCATTCAGGAGGAGGCCGGTTTGGAGAGCGAGGACGCCAGGGTCAGCGCCTGCTTCCACAACCGCCTGGAATCCAGCGACCCGCAGTGGGCCGAGCACAAGCTGGAATCCAACGCCAGCAGCTATATCATGCAGGACAGCGAGAACAACTATCTGTGGAACTCTCCGACGGCGGAGTACTTCGGCTGGCCGGAGCAGGGCGCGATCCCCGATGACGTGCTGGCCCTGTACGACACCTACGCCATCAGCGGCCTGCCCGCAGGCCCCATCTCCTGCCCGGGCTACGCCGCCATGGAGGCCGCGCTGAACCCCGATGAGGAGTATATCAACGAGGGGTACTACTTCTTTGTCACGGGCCATCCCGGCACCGATGTGGCAGGGCAGTACTTCTACGCCAAGACCGCCGACGAGCACTACCAGAACTGCGTCAAGGCCGGGTGGGCGTCGTAAGCGCGCAAGCTGCCCTGTAGGGGCCGCACATGTGCGGCCCGCAACTTCCCGTGGAATGCTGCGCTTTGGCAAACACGCGGGCCGGGCATGCCCGGCCCCTACAGCACGGACCCACGGCACACCACACATCAAATCCCCAAGCGCCCGCTTCCTACCGGGCGCTTTTTACGCAAAACGGAGGAAATCACTATGCTGCAACAGCCGGAACTGCTGGCCCCCGCGGGCAGCCTGGAAACGCTGAAATACGCCGTCATGTACGGCGCGGATGCCGTCTACTGCGCCCTGCCGGAATTTGGCATGCGCGCCGCACCCGTCAACCTGACCGTGGGCGAACTGCACGAGGGCTGCATCTTTGCCCATGCCCGCGGCAAAAAGGTCTATCTGACGCTGAACACCCTGCCCACGAACGAGGAACTTTCCAAGCTGCCCCGGTACATTCAGGACGCCGCCGAGGCGGGCGTGGATGCGTTCATCATTGCCGACCTGGGTGTGCTGGCGCTGGCCAAAAAGTACGCCCCGCAGGTCGAGCGTCATGTCTCGACCCAGGCGGGCATCACGAACTATGAGGCCGCGAAGGTCTGCTACGAGCTGGGAGCCAAGCGCGTTGTGCTGGCCCGCGAACTGCCGCTGACCGAGATCGCGCAGATCCGCGACAACTGCCCGCAGGATCTGGAGCTGGAGGCGTTCGTCCACGGCGCCATGTGCATGAGCGTGTCCGGGCGGTGCCTGCTGTCCAGCTACATGGCAGGACGCAGCGGCAACCGCGGCGAGTGTGCCCAGCCCTGCCGCTGGAAGTACAGCTTAGTGGAGGAGCACCGCCCCGGTCAGTACATGGAGATCGGCGAGAGCGAGGACAACGGCAGCTACATCCTGAACGCCAATGACCTGTGCACCGCGCCGTTTATAGATTTGATTTGTAAAGCGGGCGTTGACTCGCTGAAGATCGAGGGCCGCGCCAAGACGTTCTATTATGTTGCATCTGTCGTCAGCGCCTACCGCCGCGCGCTGGACGCCTTCCTGGCGGACCCGTACAACGATAGCTTTGAGCTGCCCGACGACGTCATTGAGGAGCTGAACCGCACGAGCCACCGCCACTACTCGCCGGGATTTTACTTCGGCAAGGAGCAGGCTCAGCAGACCCCCAGCCACACCTATGTGCGCGACTGGGATTTCATCGGCACGGTGGACAGCTGGGAGAACGGCGTTGCCCACTGCACCCAGCGCGGCAAGTTCGCGGTGGGGGACAGCATCGAAATTTTGCAGCCCGACGGCAGCGTCGTCAAGCTGACGCCTGCGTGGATCGAGAACGCCGACGGCGAGCGCGTGGACGCCACCCCGCACCCGATGATGCAGTACACCATCCCCTGTGAGACGCCGCTGATGGCGTACAGCCTGATTCGGATGCAGAAGCAGTGATTGTACTTTTGCTGGGGACGATGCTTGCATCGACCCGCGGGCAGATGCGAGCATCCGCCCCTACAAAGCAACTGCAAACTGCAAAAATAATAAAAAAATCTGCAAAAATCCCTTGACTTTTCTGTCGGTATCCCTTATAATAGTTCCTGCGCTGGTCGTGAGGTGCACGTCACACAACGCCGCGCAGGCTGGGTATGGCCCGGTAGTTCAGTTGGTTAGAACGCTAGCCTGTCACGCTAGAG
>OLQV01000463.1_pt1 | contig 38458 bp, 46 predicted proteins | sample 1672371 | NCBI WGS metagenome assembly OLQV01 (sample SAMEA3136676, study PRJEB25190) | human gut metagenome
ATCTTCTGGAAATCTATATAATGTATGTGTTCCAAATACTACATCTACAAATGGATAACTTTGTTTTATTTTGTCTGTAATATGTTTTTCTTGCATCATACAACCACCAATGGCAATAATTGTTCCATTGGCTTCTTTTATTCTTTTTAATTCACCTAGTTTTCCAAAAAGCTTATCTTCTGCATTTTCTCTTACACAGCATGTATTGAATAAGGCTATATCTGATTCTTCAAATTTCTCTGTTCTAGTATATCCCATTTCTTCTAGCATTCCACATAATTTTTCAGAATCATTTTCATTTAATTGACATCCCATTGTTAAAATGCAATATTTTAAATTTTTATTGTTTTTATTTAAATTCTTAATTTCATCTATATATTTTCTTTGCTCTTTTACTTTTTCCACGTTAAATCCTCCTATTGCCCCTATATTCTATATTATTTTTAGCATTTTTTCAAGTAATTTTACGTTCAAGTTTATCCATAAGTAAACATTTCCATAAAAAAACAAACTGTGGATTGAAAATATTAATTTTCCCCACAGTTATAAATAATTCTCACCTATTTTTTACACAAGAAAAAAGAAAATTATAACGATTTATAATTTTCTTATATATCTTATTGAATTCCATATTTCTTTTTAAATTTATCTGCTCTACCACCTGTTGTATCTTTTCTTAAATTACCTGTCCAGAATGGATGACATTTTGAGCAAACATCTACTTTTATAGATTCTTTTGTTGAGTTTGTTTCTATTACATTACCACAAGCACATGTAATTGTTGCAGCAGTATATTTTGGATGTATTCCTTCTTTCATTTATGTTCACCTCTTCCTTTTCTTCGTAAAATGCTGTATATTATCATAACATATATTTATTTATTTTTCAATACCTAAATTCTTTTTTATTTAATTTACTTCATTTGTTGTTTGTTCTTGTTCTAGAATATATTGCCCAGATGTTTCTAGCTCTTCTTTTAAAGATGTCTTATTTACTAGTTTAAAGGTTATATTAAACAAACAAGCTATTATTAATATGATTAATCCAATTCTTTTCCAATATTTAGCTAGCATTTGGACCTCTCCTTCTTTCTTGAACTCATAGTTCTATTATACTATATTTTATTTTTTTGTCAATATTTTTAATGTTTATCGTATGTTTTGGTATTTTTTTGTTCATTTCGTGTAAAAATATTATAAAACATTTTGTTTTATTTTTCAATATAACATATTGTTTTATTTTATAATTTTTCTTAGTATTTACAAATTTTAATTTTTTATTATATTAAATTATTTATGTGTGTGGGTTCCACAACCGTCGTAACCCAATCCAATTTTATTTCCAAAAGAAATTTTAATTTTTTGGTCTGAAAGTTTTGTTTTTAGATTTTTTACAATATCATTTTTTAATTGCACTTTTTTCATTTAAAAATCCTCCTTTCACGCACTATTTTTTTATATTAACATAGTAACAAAACCTATGTTGTGTAAATTTTTTTTCAAAAAGAGGAACAAAAAGCATATAGTTTGCCTCATGTTCCCTATTTTTTTATAATATACAAATTTTCATCTAATGGACAAACTTTCCAAAACTTGTATTATATTCTACATTATTTGGCTTAATAAGTCAATAAATTTAATTAAAATTTGCGGTTTTCCTTATTCTAAAGTAAAAACGGAATTGTTGTTAGGAGGTACTTTACAAAGACCACTCTTGGATCAACTATTAATTTTCAGTTGTTTTATGCTAAAAAAAGTTCAAGTAGTCTTCTATAATTATAGTTGAAAACGACATTACAGAAAGAGTGATTAACTTGAACTATATTTATAATACAATTAAAAAAATTGAGCGAATCAAAATGAAACTTGCAAGTGCTATCAACACTACTGCCTATTATATATATGATAATACAATCCTTCAGTTAAATTATATCTTCAGTTAATGATTCATCAAGAGTTTCAAGCATATATTTAAATAATGTAAAATGATTTTTTGTTTCAGTTGCATCTTTTAAATTTATTACTTCGTCTTTATTTGTTAAAATTGTTCCTGTATCATAGATACTTTCTGTTTCATTACTAGTTATAGTTTTGTCTTCCAAGGAATTGTTATTATATGAAAAATCAATCTGAGTTTTATGATAAAGATTACCTTTTAATTCAATTCTTTCTTGCACTAGTAATGAATCTTTTATACTTTTTGAGTTCATATTTAACCCTGTTTTAATTATTTTTATTAACTTCTTTATTTTAGTTTTTAATTGATTTAAATACTCTATTCCATACCTTATCTGTTGAATAATTTAAAATACCATTTTTGTATACTTTGATACCTTTTTTAAGTAATAAAACAATAAATAGTATCATTATTATAATAGATATAATTATTTCAAAAGCTGATATTTCTCCTATTATATATAATGTTGGACTTAAGAATGCTGATAAGAATGGTAAATATGATAAAACATGAATAAGAGTTGAACCTTTGAACATTGATGCAGTTATTGCTAAGTAGTAACCTAATACTGATAAAAGCATAACTGGTGATTGTAATTGATTAAAGTCTTCGATATTTACTGTCATTGATGCTAGTATTCCTGATAATATTGCATATGATAAGAATGATAATAACATTAATAATAGAGTTGTTGGAACAAGTACTAATAATTTATCTGTAAGAATTGATAAATCTACATTTCCCACCAAAGAACTTATTAAACTTAATGGGGATGTTTTAGTTAAATATTTGTTTATACCTAGACCAATGAATGCAAATATAATAAGTAATAATCCTTGAATTATTACAAATATGTTACTTGCAAGTACTTTAGAAAATAAATGTATTTTAGGACTTACATTTGATATGATTATTTCCATACTTCTTGTTGTTTTTTCTTCACAGATTTCTCCGCCGACCATTTGAACAAGAAATACCACTAGCATAAAGAATGGTAATATTATTGTTGGAAATACACTATTCATTACTATTTCCATGTTTTCATCAATACTACTTGTATCATTAAGTAGAGTTCTATTTATGGTTGTTGGCATTGATATATTAGATAAAACTATCGGATCTATATTAGCATTAATCATTCCAATTGTTGCTTTTGTTGCATTTAGAGAATTTGCTATTTCTTGATATACTCCATTATCTATTTTACTATTACTTATAACATCACTTTTTAAATATTCTTCATTATCACTATTTAATACTACGATTACTTCAGAATCTTTTAAGTCTTTTTTTAATTCATCTAAAGATTTATCTTCACTTTTTATTGTAAGTTTTTTATCTTCATCTAAAGATTCTAAAGTGTTTTTAAAATAATCTGCCATATTAGTATTATTATCTACTAAGTAAATTGTCAAATTATCTGAGAAGTCTCCTCCGAAGAATTTAACTATAGAATTTAAGTTAATTATACAAATTATGGCTATTGCTAAGATAATATTTGTTGCTAAAAACCATTTTGAACAAATCTTTTTCTTTAAGCTAACACGTGTTAGATACCAAAATTTCTTATTCATCTTTACCTCCTACATAATGGATAAATATTTCATTTAATGGAGCATCCGCTACAACATATTTTGTAACATATTTATCTTTTACAATGTCAAATACACTTTTTGAAATACTTATATCTTCGATGTGAACTACTACTTCATTTGCTTTTTGTTCTACATCTATTACACCTTTTATTTTCTTTATTGCATCAATATCTAAATCATCAGCTTTAATAATGATATTTTTCTTGGCATAGTTTTCTTTTATTTCATCTAGGCTTCCATTTAATATAGCCCTACCATGTACTAAAATAATTAATTGTTCACAAAAGTCTTCGATATATTCCATTTGATGTGATGAAAATATAATAGAGCAACCCTTTTTTTGGAGTTCTTTTACAGCGTCTTTTAATAAACCTACGTTTATTGGATCTAAACCTGTGAATGGTTCATCTAATATCAATAGTTTTGGATCATTGATAACTGCTGATATGAACTGAATCTTTTGTTGATTTCCTTTAGATAATTCCTTTATCTTTTTATTTTTGTATTCAGTTATTTCAAATTTTTCTAACCAATAATCTAACTTTTTATCAATGTCAGATTCATCCATTCCTTTTAAAACCCCATAATATTCAATCATTTCTTTAACAGTTAGTTTAGTTAACAAACTTCTCTCTTCAGTAACAAAACCTATTTTATCTGTTACTTTATAATCAATTTTCTTTCCATCCAGGGTAATTTTCCCTTTGTCAGGTTCAAGTAATCCCATTATCATTCTAAATGTTGTTGTTTTACCTGCACCATTTTCACCAAGAAGTCCAAATATCTCTCCATTTTTAACAGAAAAAGATAAGTTATCAACTGCAACTAGGCTTCCATATGTTTTTCTAACATTCTCTAATTTTAACATATATACCTCATTTCTTAACATCATTATATTACATATTTTTAAAAAAATAAAGTGTTGCAAAAATTTTTAACAACACTTCGCTTGGGTTAATATATTATTTAATCTAAATATTTCTTCGAACCAAATAAGTATTTCATCACTTAATTCGGTTTCATTACCTGGATAATTTAAATATACATAATGAGACTCTATTTTATCTATTTTATTATGTATATTAATTAATTCTTCTTTTGTTATAAAGTTTAGATTTCTTTCTATTTGAAATTTTGCTCCCCAGCTTACTATAGTTTTAAATAAATTTGATAGTTCACCACGAATATCTTTATAAAGTTCTAATTCTTGCATTATTGCAAGGGTACCAATTAGTCTTGTAAAAGCAACTTCTATTTCACATTCTACTTTATATAGTTCTTTTTTGGTCATTTTAACAACTTCTTCAAAGAGATTGTACCACAAAAATAAAAAAGAGGTTTCCCTCTTTTTAGAAAAATGCTCCACCCCAGATTATAGCTAGTAAGATAAATAGAATTAAAACTATAAATGCATAACTAGCTGTAAAAGTATTACCTGAAGTGTTGTCGCATTCTTTTTTACAACAACTCATTTTAACCTCCTTATATATATTTTAAAAATTTAGATAAAGGCCCCTACTATGATAATTAAAAGAATAAATAGTACTAAAATTATAGCAGCTCCAAGGCCATTTCCACAGTTATTCATAAAACTTTCCTCCTTTATTTTGTCTTTTCACTAGTATTCTATGGTTTATTTTTATATTTGTGAGGGCAAAAAATACCTAAAAACATTGTAAAATAGGAAAATTATTGTTATAATACCTACATAAGGAGAGATAGAAAATGAAAAAAAAGATTTTTGCACTATGTGCGATAATGCTACTAGCAAGTGGCTGTGGTAAAGTACCAAAACTAGAAAATGGAAAGGAAGCAATTGTAACTTTCAAAGATGGGGAAAAAATAAGTGTTGATGATTTCTATGAATTGATTAAAAATGAATATGGTTTAAATTCATTAATTTCAATGGTAGATAAATACATTTGTGAAACTGAATTTGAAGATTACAAAGATACTGCAAGTAAGAATGCTGATGCATTAATTAATAGTTTAAAAGAACAATATGGTAGTGAAGATAAACTTCTTGAAGCACTTCAAGGGTCTGGATATAATACTATAGATGCTTATAAAGATTATGCATATTTATCATATTTACAAAGTCATGCTATCGAAGAATATGCTAAAACTAAGATAACTGATAAAGAAATAGAAAACTATTATAAAAATGATGCTATCGGAGATATGGAAATTAATCATATTCTTATAACAAGTAATGTTAAAAAAGATGCTACTGATGATGAAAAGAAAGCTGCACAAGATGAAGCTAAGAAAAAAGCTAATGAAGTAATTAATAAGTTAAATACTGCTAAAAAGAATGGTGAAAATATAACTGAAGCATTTACTAAACTTGCTAAAGAATATTCTGAAGATGATTCTAATAAAGATAAAGGTGGTGCACTAGGTAAAATAAATTATGGTTCTTTATCTAGTAAATATGATGAATTAGTTAAAGCTGCTAAATCTTTAAAAGATGGAGAATACTCTACTTCAGTTATTACTACTGAACTTGGATATCATGTAATATTAAAGGTTAAAACTTATGAAAAAGATACTTTAGAAAATTTAAAAGATAGTATAAAAGAAACACTTGCGGAAAAATACATTAAAAATAATCAAAGTAGTATTGGTTTAAATGCATTACAACACTATAGAAAAGAATATAAGATGGAAATTCAAGATGATGAAATGAAAAAACAATATTCTAATTATATTCAAAATGCACTTTTAACTATTCAACAAAATAATAGTTCTAAATAGTTGCATGCAAAAAGCACAATTAAGTGCTTTTTTTTAATCTTTAACAAAGACAATCTACATATGTGTCTGATAGACATCTTATACAACATAAACAACTACAATCCATTGTAAAGAATACATTCGTAGCAACATATGGATAAATGCTTGTTTCATCTGTGTTATCTGCTAAAACTCTAAATGTACAACAGTTTCCTTCTATTTTTTCTACTCTAAATACATTTGAACATGTACCTGTATTACCTGTGCATGTTGCAGTTGAATCTTTTGTTATTGGCATGCTCCATGGAGTACCATTACCACAACAAGTATATAGCATAACTGGTCTAGTATTACATATTAAACAATTAGTACCTCCACCTAAAACTGGTCTATCACAAGTTTGTAAGCAATTATCTGGACAAGCATTTTCTTGAAGAACTAATATAACACAAAGTATTTCATTTATGCAATTTCCATCTGTTCTATTTTCTTTATTCATAAACTAATCACCCTTTCATGTACTTTCATTAATAATTTATGATAACATTTAAAATAAGTGTATGCTTTTTACTTTATCTTTTTTCTAAATTATGGTATGATTAATATGGTGATGATATTTTGAAAATATGGATTGAATACATAGTTATAGCTATTATTCTAATTATTATTTCATTAGTTATAGTTAAATTATCAAAAAGAGATTTTAAAGTTGAAGCTAATAAACTAATTACTTACCTAGGTGGTAAAGATAATATAGTTAATGCTGAATGTAATATGTCTCGACTTAAAGTTATTTTGAAAGATGTAACTTTAGCTAATAAAGATGGTATTCAAAAATTGGGTGCTAAAGGTATCGTTGAAATTGATAACCAACTTAAAATAATATTTGATAAAAATGCTAAACAATTAAAAAAGTATATCGAAGAAATTATCTAAGATATGCTTTTTTCTATGTCTATTATATCTGTTATTTTTATTTTTTTATTATCTATTGTTAAGAGATATATACTTGTTTTACCTACGATTACTTCATCAATTATTTTATCTTTTAGGGTAATTCTTACCCTACTTTTATAAACATGATCTAGTGAACCAAATATTTCATTTATTTTTTTATTTACATCTTTTTTAGATAAAGCTTTCGGGGTACGATCACTATAATATAAGTCTTGGTAGTTATTTATTTTTTTATCTATTGGGTTTGCAAAAACTTTAGGTAACTTATCCATTTTCCACCTCACTATATTTTATGATAAATATTAAAAAAATACACATAATAGTAATATGAAGAAGTTGTTAAGTAAAAGGGAAATGTTTGTTTTACCTCTTTTGTTATTAATGATACTAAGTATTATTTCATTATATAATACTAGAGGTTTAAGTACTATTTATAAATATAATTATTTAAAACAAATTATATGGTTTGTTGTTGGAGTTATTAGTTTTTTTGTAGTGCAAAAGATAAATACTAAGAAGTTATTTAAGTATTCAATAGTTTTATATGTAATCACTAATATGTTACTTTTATATTGCTTAATCTGGGGTGATGTTATAAATGGTGCTAGAGCTTGGATAAAGTTAAAGTTTTTTTCTTTTCAACCAAGTGAACTTATGAAGTTATCACTTACATTAGTACTTAGTAATATTTTGTGTAAGTATAAAAATACTGGTATTAAAAGTGAATTTGTTTTTTTAAGTAAGATACTAATTTTTTCAATTATTCCTTCGGTGCTTGTTTTTTTAGAACCAGACACAGGTGCAATAATATTTTATTTACTTATTGCTTTAAGTATTATTTTGCTTAGTAATATACATAAGTTTTGGTATTACTTAGTTGGTTTTATAATTATTTTGTTTTTATCAATATTTATTTACTTTTATTTATTTAATAAAGATTTACTTATTAGTTTAATTGGTACAAGTTTTTTTTATAGAGTTGAAAGATTAGTTACTTTTAAAACAATGAATTCATATCAGTTAGGTAATGCATTAATTGGTATTGGTTCATCAGAGTTTTTAAATTTGATACCTTTAAACAAAATATATATACCTGAGGCACATACCGATTTTATTTTTTCATATATAATAACTAATTTTGGTTTTATATTCGGGTTTATAATTTTTATTCTTTATTTTTTAATGGATGTATATTTAGTAAATAAGTTATTTAATATTGAAAATGGTGAGGTTAAATGTGTACTTATGGCTTTTACAATTATGTTTTTATTTGGTCAAGTTATAAATATTTCAATGAATCTTGGACTTTTACCTATCATGGGAATACCTTTGCCTTTTTTATCTTATGGAGGTTCTACGATAATAATTTATTTTTTATTTTTAGGTATTGCATTTAAAAAGCCATATTTTCATATGGCTTAATAGTAATATACTCTAGGTATTGGTTGATAATAACTATATGAACTTTGATAATATGGCATTCCTTGTTGTGGTGCAACATTATATATTGGTCTTGGACGAGATAAACCTACAGCTGCTCCGCCGGCTAAGCCACCAAGTAAGAATGGTACAAAGAATTGTCTATCACCTTGATAATATTTGTAATACATAATAACCCTCCTAAAATATAATATGGTACATTTTTTTTGTGATAATTATATTAACCCAGAATTATTTTGTTATTATCTCTTTTTAATTTAAATGTTAATAAGTTATTTAACTTTGTTATGGCATCATCTACCATAGATAAATATTCTTCTTTACTAAAAATGTATATTGTATCTATTTTAGTTATATTCATTTCTTTACTTTTTAATATAATAAATTCATAAATTATTTCTAGTTCGATGCTTTCAATAGTTTGTTTTTTAGCTAATTTTTTACTTACTTTTAGATATTCTTTCATGTCACCACTCTTTTCTATATAAATTATATCAAATATTTTCGTATTTGTCTGTAAAAAACGAATATTTTTATTTTTAATGGGAAAATTAATATGGTGACGAGTAGTGGAAAATGACAGATTGTTTGATTTACGTGATTATAACAATCTAACTCAAAAAGCAGTTGGTGAACTTCTTGGAGTTCGTCAACAAAGCTATGGTGAATGGGAAAAAGGCAAAAAAATTATACCTTTAAAACATTTAATTACCTTAGCTAAATATTATAATTTGAGTTTAGATTATATGACAGGTCTATCAAAAACAAAAGATATCTTTCAAAATCTAGATGAATTAGATAAGAAAGATATTGGCAAGAGAATTATTTACTTGAGAAAGATTTATAATATCAATCAAAAGACTCTTGCAAAAAGTCTAAATACTTCACCATCTACTATTTGTGCATATGAAAAGGGTTATACTACTATTTTAACAGCATTTGCATATCAAATTGCTAAAGAGTATAACATTTCAATTGATTGGTTAGTTGGTGCAAGTAAGGAAATGAAAAGAAGTTAACAAAGACTTCTTTTTTATATGAAAAGGACTTAATCAATAAGTCCTAAATAGTAATTTTTCTTTCCCTTTTTAATTAGTAATACCTTAGATTCTATAGCATCTTCTTTAGTTACTATTTTTTCTACATCATTTATTTTTTTATTATTAATACTTATGGCATTATTTGAAATCATTTCTCTAGCTTCTCTTTTACTTGATGTTATATTGTTATTTACTAGTAAATCTACTAAAGAGATATTATCATTTGTTGTAAATCTTGGTACATCTTTAATATTATTTATTATTTCATCACTAGATAGATTCCATATTTTTTCTGAGAATAAGCATTCAGATATATTTAATGCTTTATTAAATTCTTCTTCACCATGTAAGTCAGTAATAATTTCTTTTGCTAGTGTTTTTTGAGCTATTCTTAAGTGAGGTGCTTCATTTTGTTTTACCATGATTGCATCAATTTCTTCCGGAGTTAAGAATGTAAACACTTTTAAATATTCATATACTTTTGAGTCATCAGTATTAATTAAGTATTGGTATAATTCATAACTTGATGTTTTATTTATATCAAGCCATAAAGCATTTCCTTCGCTTTTACCAAATTTTTTACCTGTTGCATCAAGTATTAATGGCATTGTAAATGCATATGCTTCTTTACCTTTCATTTTTCTAATTAGTTCAATTCCTGTTGTGATGTTACCCCATTGATCTGATCCTTCAACTTGCATAGTACAATTCATCGTTTCATACATGTGTAAGAAGTCATACCCTTGGATTAACATATAACTAAATTCAGCATAAGTTATACCTGATTCTAATCTTCTTTGTATTATATCTTTACTAAGCATATAATTTACATTTATGTATTTACCTACATCACGTAAAAAATCTAGAAAATTATAATCTTTAAACCATTCATAGTTATTAACAAGTTTTGCTTTACCATCAAATATTTTATCAATTTGTTTTTTAATACATTCAATATTGTGATTAAGAGCATCAATACTCATTATTTCTCTTTCTGCAGTTGGTCTTGGGTCTCCGATTCTTCCAGTTGCTCCCCCACATAAAAGTATTGGATTATGTCCCATTTTCATTAATCTTTTTGCTGTAATAAGAGAACTATAATGACCTAGATGTAATGAATCTGCAGTTGGATCTGTTCCCCAGTAGAATGTTACTTTTTCATTATTAATTTTATCTTCGATGTCATCACCTGCAACATCTTTAACTAATCCTCTCCATTTTAATTCTTCCCAATTTGTCATAAAAATCATCCTTTCAAAAAATATAAAAAGGATGATACCCAAGGAGTCAATATATGACGGTACCATCCTTTATTTAACTTATTGTATCTTAACGCGATTTAAACGATTCAGCTCCGGAGTCGTAAATTCCATCAATCACTGATTGGATAAATTATAGCATAAACAATAATCTATTGCAAGTAGCTTGTCAAACTTTTTTCAATATCTGTCTTAATGATAATTTCTTTATTATCAACTGGATGATTAAATTTTAAGTAATATGCTTGAAGCAATAACTCTTTATTTTTGGTATTACCATATTTTTTATCTCCGATGATGGGATGATGAACATATGCAAGTTGCACTCTGATTTGATTTTTTCTACCAGTTTTAATTTCAATGTCAAGTAAACTACATTTATTATTTTTAGATAATACTTCATATTTGGTTATACTTTTTTTACCCATTACTTTATTGTTTGTTACAAATACTTCACCTGTTTTAGACTCTTGCAAATAATTTATTAAGGTTTTATTTTCTAGTACTTCTTTTTCCACTACCGCATAATATTTTCTTATTACTTTATCCCAATTATTTTGTAATGCATATTTTATTTTTTCATTTTTGGCAAATAACACTAAGCCACTGGTATCTTTATCCAGACGATGAACAATAAATATCTTATTCCTTGGATTTTTCTTTTTTTCATATTCTTTTACTTCATCATATAAATTTAAATCATTATGATTATCACGCGATATTGTTAATAAACCATGTCTTTTATAAACTATGATTAAGTATTTATCTTCATATAATATATTTAACTTTTTCATGAGTCACTTCCTCGTTAATGATTATATCATAGAATTAAACCACAATAGTACTATTTTACTATTTGTAATATTACTTATATTGTATTATAATATTTATAGATACATTTAGTGTGCTAGGTGTTTTACCCTCCGTCCATTATTTATTATTTAATAATGGACGGAGTTTTTTTATGAAGTACACAATAGTACTCATAGCAATTCTAATATTACTTGAAAGAATCCTTAAAAAAATGATAAAAAAATGAACATTAATCAGCATTGATAGGATTTCTCAACTAATAGCAAACCTATTTTTTTAATACATTATCGACTGTTGAAGATGTGCTATGTTAAAGATTAGTTGGCTAGTCCCACATTTTAGTTTTGATGTGTTTTTGACAAAATAAAAAGCCCGTAATTCGGACTTTGATTTTCTTCTGGTGCCCTTATGGTGGAAGTATAACAACTGCTAGGCACAAATATTTAGGTAGTAATAACTACTAACTATTAAAACTATAACATAATTTTAATTAGTGTTTTATTTAAGTTCATATCCTAATTTCTCTAATTCCATTATGGCAATAGCAGATAATTCTTTTTTTGATAATTCTTTAATATCAAAGAATTCTGCACCAAGTGAATCATCATTAACTTCATCAACACTAACTTCTTTCCTAATTTCATTATTAAAATTTGAAACTGTAAAGAAAATACCAGTATGATGCACTTTTACTAAAATATCTTCCTTAAATTGCCATTCAAATGATACTGAATCGGCATCAAACAATTTATAATCAACTACCTCAATGCCAACTTCTTCCATTAATTCTCTTTTTAATGCTTCCTCTGGTCTTTCACAAAACTCTATTGTTCCGCCAGGTAAATCAAGTTTACCATCATAAGGACCTCCAAATTTTTTAATAAGTAAAATTTTATCATCTTTTATTATTAAACCATAAGCTCCAAGTTGTTTAAATTCTTTCATAACATTTCCTCACTTTCTTTTTTTAACTAACACAATTATAACACACTTTTTATAATTATGTTAGTATTTACCTTTATTTTTTATTCGTTGTAATGAATCTATTCTAGTATCTAAATTTTCATACATCCAATCAAATTTTCCATACTGCTTCAATTCGCAATCAACTATCATTTTTAATATAACATACAAGCGATATATTTCTATCCTCATTTTTTCATCATTATTAAGTTTTTTATTATTAAATCCATTTAAAAAACTTTCGCTAGTTTTGCCATCAATTGTATGGAAATAAAATGTCATTATTTCATCGCCAAAGTATAAATCAGAAAAATCAACAATACCAGATACTTTGCCATTTTTTATTAAGATATTACCATCCCATATATCAGTATGTACTAAACATATGTCATTAATATTATTTAAACTTTCTTTATTAGAAATAATTAAGTTCTTTATATTCTCATAATTTTCTTTTCCAAGATTCATGTTTAATGAATTAGCATTTTCCAATAACAAATCAAATAAATGTGAAACGAATTCATAATTATTATTAAATTTTTTATTTGGATGACTAGGAATGAAAAAAGTATTTCCCTTTATTAAGCATATCCTTTTGCTTAATAGTCCTAATTGATATTCTATTTTTGCTATTTCTTCTTCACTTAGTTTTTCTTTGATTTTTGAATATGTTTTTCCCTCAATATAACTCATAAACATGTATGGCGATTCACATAATTCACAACTATTATCATAATATAATAATCTGGGAGATGGAAATCTAATTTCTTGCATTCTTTTCAACATTTCAGCTTCCCACCAAAAAATATTTCTATCTACTGATATCATCTTACTTTCATCTTTTGGAGCAATTTTTAATACTACCTTTTTATTATTATTTTCTATTAAATATACAGCATTTTTCATACCACCACTCAATATATTTATTTTAACATCTTTTGTATTCTTATCATCAAATGCTTTTTCATACATTGTTTTAATGGTTTGTATATCTTGATAATTTTTAAATGAACTATTGTTTTGCATCCCTTTTACCTCTGTTACCATTTCTATATTCTTTTATATATTTTCGGCACACACCATCTGTATACTCGAACTCATCATTATCAACAGTTAAATGAAAAATGTTGTCATAAGCATAATCATTTATTTTTGTTTTAAAATATTTTCTTATAAATGATTTTAGTTCAGCAATTTCAGTAAACATAAAACCTTTAGTTTTATTATAATATATGTAATTTGATACACGCATTATCATATTTAAAACAATAATTGTATTGCTATCATATTTATCTATTAACGTTCCTGCTTTAATAACTGGAATACCCTCAAATTCATTGTTATATAAATAAATATCTTTAATAAATTGTTTATATTGATCCTGTAAATCGACAGCAACTAAATCGGTAATAGTAGAGTGTTCTTGGATATATTGTATTGCTTCTTCCATCATTTCTTTATTTAAAGAGTTCCATAAAATGCCAACACAAGGTATTTCAATAGATGGAAGTTTATCTTTGTCTAAAACTTTTGCTTCCGTAAGTTCATTAATAATAGCCAATACTTCGTCTAATTTTCTAAACTTTTTTACTTCCTTAGCATTTAATAATAAATTTATTAAATCATTTACTACAACTTGAATGTCTTCTTTAAATTCATTTTCTTCTAAAACATTATTTTTATAGTCTCTCATGAAATTTCTTAAAATATGTACTAAACTATTATAAAGTATTTTTTCAGCTGCATCTCTATATTCAGTTCCTTGAGTTAAAACCTCGTTATAAGCATTTTCTCCCCATTTTTTTAATGTAAACAACCTTTGAGAAATTTTGTTTCCAGTCAATGATACATTTTTCCTTTTTACATAATGATAAAAAGGAGTAGGTACTAATGCAAAAGTCTTTTCAGCCATACATAATTTATATATATAATCAGAATCTTCTTTAAAACAATTTTTATCAAATTTAATATCTTTAATTGCTGATAATTTATATAATTTATCCCATGCTGGTATTAAAATAGTAGCATCAGAATAAGCATTTATAAGATTTAATTTACCATCTACAAATCTTACTCCTTTTTGTTCACAACTAACATCCTTTATGTTTCCATCTTTCATATGGATATAAAAACTACCTTCACAAACATCTGCATTAGTTTGCTTAATTGCTTTTAATAATTTTTCTAACATTGTATTTTCAATATAATCATCTGAATCAATAAAACATATATATTCGCCAGTCGCAAGTTCCATACCTTTATTTCTTGTTTCAGCTAATCCCTTATTATCTTGATGAATTACTTTGATTCTGCTATCTCGTTCAGCTAATAATTTGCATAATTCCAATGATTCATCAGTAGAGCCATCATCAATTAAAATAATTTCTAAATTTCTATATGTTTGATTTGTTATGCTATTAATACATTTTGTTAAATAGTCAGATGTATTGTAAACTGGAACCACAACAGTTATCTTAGTATCATTGTATAAATTGTAATCAATATATTCTTTGATTTTACTTTCCCAGTTATCATCGCAACCAATCTCTAAATGAAATTTTGAACTTTTATACTTTGAAGATATAATTCCTGACCTATATTTTTTTAATAGTTCTATATCATTTGTAGCAACTTTTTTATTATTAAAATCCATTTTAATTAATAAATCGCATTGTTCAATTATATAAGAATCTTCTAACATGGAATAGTCAAGCACAATTGTTTCTTTTTCTTGAATTGAGTTTATTATAGAATTAATCCTAGCATCAACTTCATTTCTTAATTTTAGAATTAATAAGTTGTTACCTTTCCAGTTATATTTAATGTCATCATTTCCTTTTAGTATATTTTTCAAAGTATCAGAAAATATTTCATCAACATCTATAAACTTAAATGAATAATTATCACTAAAAATTTTTCTTAATTTTTCCTTTTCTTGGTCGCCTGTTATTCCTATTACCATATAAATTCCCCCTAAAATTAGCTTTATACTACCACAAAGTTATATCAAAGTCAATATTATTTTGGTATATGTTTAAAAGCAGCAATTTTGGTATATTTTTAAAAGCAGGATAAAGGGAATGATAGCATCACCATATATAAATACTTATATTATATAGATTTATGATGCTATCATTTCTTATTTTGCACTTGCAAAATGCAATAAAAAATATGGAGCAATTACTCCATATATATTAATAATAACCTTATTTTATAAGGAATTATGAAAAAATATTTAAAATCCATAGTTGGGAGCATTATGTCTTTATATGGTAGTTATATGGATGTTTTATATATTTTCACATATCTCTTTAAATTTTTCAAAAAATCTTTTAAATATTTATTTCCCATCTACTGATTTAATATTACTTAAATCAAGAGTTATAATACTAATTTTCGATTTATTATTATTATATTTTTTATTGTCATTAATTAAAATTATTCTAACTATTTTTTCTATATCAATACTAGACTTAAAAATTATATTTCTAAAATCGTCATTTGGTTCAATTAAATAGTAATTTAGTTTATAATCATTACCTATACTTTAACTAACTTATCAAAGTATTTTTTAGATTCAATAGATGTTTTAATTTCTTTATTCATTGGTATTGGTAAACCATATTCGTCTTGAAATAAAATAAAGTTTAAAGGTGATTTATATTTTTCATTATAATTAATTAAATCTATTATAAAACTACTTCTAGAGTTAGTTTCTTTAATTATAGTTTTATCATCTTTCTTTTCTACAACTAAATTATCAATATATGTAGCTATTATTCTTTGTTTTTCTTCTTTTAATAAATTTAACCATCCATAGATATTAGAAAAGAATATTTCAGGCTTAATAAATATATCCATATTTTGTTTATCTTGTAGTATAAGTAAATCATCTATTGTAAAATTCAAATTTTCATATTGTTTTTGTTCTTTTAATTTAGTTTCTAAATTATTCTTTTGATATTCTATATGTTTAATTTCTTTATCAAAATCTTCTAATTTCATAATACCTTTAATATATGCTGCTTAAATTCTATCTAATTGTTTATCTAATTCTTTTATCTCTTTATTATAGTCTAACTCTTTATTATTTAATTTAGACTTAATAAATGGAGTATAATAATTATTTATAAGTTTATCAGTTTTAGTAAGTTCTATGATAACTCCTAATAAATCTTGTTCAATATCTACTTCTTTAAATGATATTTTACAATGTTCACATTTATAATAATAATATTTTTGCCATTCTTTTTAGTAGTAGCACTACCACCTAGAAATCTACCACATTTAGAACATTTAAGTTTATTGTAAATAGATAAGTTCCAGTTCTTTCATAATGCCTAGCATTTCTTAATTTTTGACTTTGGCAATTATTCCATTTTTCTTTTGATACTATTGGCTCAACAACATCTTCATAATATGTAGGGTGTTTTGTTCTTTTTCCATTTACAAAATCGCCTTTATAAAGTTCATTTGATAATATCTTTTGTATTGTAGTGTCATACCAATTTGTTTTACCTAAGACTTTTTCTTTATTAAATATATTTGCAATAGTTTGATGACTTTTTCCTTCTAAATATAAATTAAATACTCTAACAACAATATCTTTTGTTAATGGGTCTGGAACTAATTTCTTATTATTTCTTTTAAAACCTAAAGGGGAACGATTTGGAATATGACCTGACTTAATAGCACCAACCATACCAAACTTTGTTCTTTCAGAGCATTTCTCAATTTCATTTTGAGATACACTAGTCATAATTCTCATAACCATTCTACCATTTGAAGTAGTAGTATTAGATTCATCAGCCATACAATCAATATCACACTCATAATCATTAACAAATTTCATTAATTTTTCAATATCATAAACTGAACGAGTTAATCTATCTAATTTAAAAGCAACTATAACATTAATCTTTTTATCTTTAATATCTTGTATCATTTCTTGATATGCTGGTCTTTTATCATTTTTTGCACTTATTCCTGCATCCTCATATACTTTGTAAATATCATAACCTTTAAACTTACAAAACTCTCTTAATTTTTCTTCTTGTTCTGGTATACTAAATCCTTCTCGTTTTTGGTCTAATGTAGATACTCTTTTATAGATACCTGCAATCTTTTTTTCTTCGTTCATTTATATCTCCTTTCATATGCTTGGCACTTTAAAAGCAAAAAGTAAAGTCTAAAATTTAAAAATATTATATATTAATGTGATTTTATATAATTTTCAAAATATTTAAATTCTATTTTTTTATCATATCCATTTATGAAAATATAATCGGAGTTATCAAATAATAGATAATTTATATTATTTATTCTTACTATATGAGGTTTTACATAAACAATATTAATATTCTTAATACTTTTAATATTTCCATTTGTAATAGAGTATTCCACATAAGCAAACCTACAAGTCATTTCAACCTTTCTTTTTAATTCTTCACTTATTACAAGTTCTTTAGTTTCTATTGTCATAACTCATCACTCATCCTTTCTTAAATAACAAAAAAACTAACTATTTCTAGTTAGCATTTATTACTCTCGAATCAAAGTGTTCGAGTTTCCTATCAATCTGGTGGAGAATGTGGGACTCGAACCCGCGACCCCCACGGTGCAAGCGTGGTGCTCTAGCCAACTGAGCTAATTCCCCAAGAACAAGAATATCTTATCATATTTTGATAAAATAATCAAGCTATTTTTGCACATCTTCAACAATTTTTATTAATCCTGCTTCAACTTCTTCAAGGGCTCTACCTAAACTTCTCTTATTTTTGTATTCTGATTCTTTCATTTGGTAGTGATTATTTTCAAGCATTTGCTTACTTCTTATTGAAGCAACATGGACTAATTTGTATTTTGAATCTACAATGTTTAGTAATTTATCTATTGATGGATAAATCATATTTTTCACTTCCCTCTTCATTAATATGATACAAGATACCACAATATTATGCAAGAAAAATGTGAAAATTTGACACTAATTTGACATTTATTTAGAAATGTTTCTTAAAGCATCTAGTATTACTACCATTGCCCAAGTATCTTGCTTGCAATAAACTTTAAGATTTTCATATGTTTTTTCTAACTCTTTCTTAGTCATATTATTATAATTTGCATATGCAACAATTGCATCAGTACCATTATGAACTTCAAGATTTTTATATGAAAGATCACTAAATACTGGTAGGGTCTTCTTTATTGAATATGAACCACTTAAGGATTTATCATAAAAGTTTGGTAAAGCACTTCTTTCTTTATCAAATCCAAGTCTTTCATATAACTTTGAATTAGTATTTACTAACCATAATAAATCAAAACCACAATTATAGATGGACATTAAATCATCTTTGTACTTGGGAAACATTTCTGCTAGTTCTTTGATTCTCCCCTTTTCAAAAGCAACATTCTGAGCAAATAAGGTTCCATCTGGTTTTATGTATTTTAATAAATTTTTAATTAGTTCTTCCCTTTCATCTTGATCAAATGATTTTGCTAAGAATACATAATTATCCTTATCTTTATCACAAACCCCAGGTTTCTTTTCAATATGTAGGCTAAACTCAAATACTGATTGAATATATGGGTGTTCACCTTTAAATCTTGGTACTGGACATGGCAATGTTTCAAAATCAAGGTGATATATCGGGTACTTTAATTCTTTTAATCCGGCGATAATTTTTTCTTTATCGATGTATTCTTTATTACTACTTAGACAATATCTTTGAATCATATGTTTTTTATTTGTGATAAAACTATCTGGTATATCAAGCATATTTATGTATCCCGCATTTATTAAATCTAGTCCTTTTATTCTTGTTCCATCTTTTATTTTAAAACCTGATGCATTATTTAAATAATTTAGACTTGAATTTTCTTCAGGTATAAATGATGCACATATTGTTTTAAAAAATGGACACTCACGAATTTTATTTCTTTGGCAATAACGCCCCAGATTAACTGGAGAAGCATTTAAAATATCTATATCATGTTCTAGATTTTTTCTTATATCATCTATAATACTTAGATAATACTTTGTAATACTTGTTAAATCTATAAAGTTAATTAATTCATTACCATATTTATCTATATTATATACTGGTTTACCAGAGTCATATGTTCCATCAAAAACATATTTATTATTTAATACTGCTAGATAATATTTTATATCTTTACTAGATTTATTATTATTTTTATATTCTCCTTCAAGGAAGTATCTTTGGACAGCTAAGTCAAATACATAACCTCCTACACTAGAATATCTATCAAACAATTTATTTTTTTGTTCATTATAATTTTCTATTGGCATTTCTTTTGATATGTCATAGTTTGGTAATTCATCTTTTAAATAATAACAATTTGTATTTTCATCAAATTTAAAGATAGAATATTTATCTTTTTTAGGATAACCTGATTCTAAATGTTCATATTTATTAATGGTTGTTGCTTTTACTTCGATGATATTTTCTTTATTTTTATTTTCATTATAGACATCAACATAACAAAGATAAAGTATTTTACCATTATCATATTTATAACATTTTTGTTCTTTAGTTTCTAGTGAAAAAATTGATGAACCGCCGAAATACTTGTCCACTAATCTAGCAGATTGTACTTCCACTTCCTTATAATATGGCATTAGAGCTTCAGTTTGTTTATTTTCTTTTATTGTGTTATCTATAGTGTATGATGCATCATCAAACATACTTGATAGTATTTCTTTTATTTTTTCTTTTGTTTCTTCTTTTTTATATTCTTCGTAAGTTATTTCACTTTTTAGTTTATCTTTTTTTATATTAAGTAATGCAACATATCTTGAACATCTTGTATAGTTTATGAAGTCTGTTTTAGTTATAGCCATATTAACTTAGTACTTTCGCTGTTACTTTAGAATCAATATTAGTAATTTTAACTTTTACTTCATTTAAATTACTTTTTCCATCCCTGGGATCAAGCACTTCCCCATCTTTATTACTTATGATAGCTGCAGCATCTGCTAATTCTTTAACTGTTAAATAAATTGTATCGCTATCTTTAAATAATTCATCTTTTGATTTTGCATAGATACTTGCTTGTTCTTCGATAGCTGCTATTTTTTGTTCATACATTGTATCTTCATAATTAACATTTATATCTTTGGCAATTACTCCTACTCCAATAAAATAAAATAGACTAAATACTGCTAATACAATTACTAATTCAACCACTGTATATCCTTTATTTTTCATCTTTACTCTCCTTTTTTGTATATCCTCGATACTCCCAAAGAGGAAATTCACTTCTTATTTCAGTTATTTCTTCAATCATTTTTAATCTTAGTTTATCACCCTTAAATTCAAATAAACTAAGAATGGTATCTTCTAGATTTTTATTTGCTTTTTCTTCTTCATTTAATGAGTTATATAAGTATGGTATAACTATATTTTTATCAATAAATGCTATATCACTATTTTTAAATACATAGTGATTTTTTAACATTTTGATGAATGCTTTATATGATTTAATGCCATGATGATATGTGTTATTACCCATTTTAATATAATCTTTGATTGTAAAACTCTTATAATTTTTATCTTTAAAATATCTATTTATTCTTTTTTTATTATTTAATTTATTAGTAATAATTCTATCCATTAATACTTTATAATCTTTTTTATAATAAAATTCTAGTTTGGGTATTATTAAATTAAAGTTATCGATACTTGATATTATTATATTAAAATATTTTATATCAATTACCCCGTACGCAATAATTATTCCATCCATCATTTTATATAAATCATTATTTTTCTTTACATACTTTATTACTTCTTTACTACTTATTATTTTCTTTAAGTCGATATCTGTTACTACAGATAAGTTATCTAGAGTGTAAAAAATATGTTGTTCTTTTAGATAATTAATTAGGTCTTTATTATTTATAAGTTGTTCTTCACTTGGTTTTTTTACTATTTTTGTAAGTAATCCAAAATCTTTTTGGTCAAGTAACTTTATAATACCTTTAAAATAATTATCTTTGATGTTAACTAAAGAATTTATTAATTCTTCTTTTTTCCCTTTTGATTCTTCTATTTTAGGATAATCAAATATTATACATAATTTGTTATAACATTCAATTATTTTGTTTAATTCTTCTTTTTTTAAATTACTTAAATATTCTTTAAATGTTTTATTTTGTTCTAGCATTATTTTACCTCCGTATACATTGTATCAAATTTTTAGGTATTTTTCCAGACATTTCATAAAAAAAGAGTTACGTTTGTAACTCTTTCTAGCAACATCTTGGTCCATAGATGTTTTCACAGACATTTTCTTCACAACATGTGTATTCTGGTGTAAATGTATGTCTAAAAACATGGTGATTGATAATTCTTGTATTACATGGCATTACATGGGGAACTTCATGGCAAATGTATCTGTGGCACACTCTTTCTTGTGGGCATTCATAAATCGGAGTACTCATGCATCCACCGATAGGCATTGTCATATTCATTTCTTTTTCACATGGTGAGCCCATCATTTTATCCATATTTTTTGAAGTAACTTCTTCTTTAAAACTTTCATTAAAATAATTCATATCAACATTTCCTTTCTAATTTATAGTATGAATTATATTTTTTTTGAACTAAGACAAAAACACAGTTATCTAAATATTTCTATTATATTTAAAATACTTGCAAGTACTAGCCTTATATTATATGAAATAACTAAATTAGATGATAATTTATTAACTTTCTTTAGTTTATAATCATGTAGGATGTTAAAATAATTAATATAACAATCCATATAAATGCAAGTATTTTCTTATATGAAAAAAGGGCTTTGTTTAGTCCTTCTTGTTTGGAAATAATATATCTTTTACACCATAGAAATATTGGCATCCACTTATTACTGATAATATTACTGCAGATATAAGTAAAATATCTGAAAGTGGGAAGTTTATTAATTCAAATGGTAAATTGTAAAAGAATGTTAGAGTTAAACCACTCATCATACAAATGGTTTTTAATTTACCTAGTATTGATGCTGCTACTACTTTGCCTTTTTGTCCTGATATCATTTTACATGAATCAACTACTATATCACGAGATATTATAACAACTGGTATTACAATAGATATAGCACCATCATATGCAAGAATTATTAATAAACCATTTACTAATAATTTATCTGCGATGGCATCCATTACTTTGCCAAAATCCGTTACTAAATTATATTTACGAGCAATATATCCGTCTAATGAATCTGATAGAGATGCTATTAGAAAGATAATTCCAGCTATTATGTATTTAAGTGATACATTAACATTACCTATTTGCCATGTAGCAAAATTTATTCCTAGTTGATACCATGGAAGTAACATTCCTATGAGTAAAAGTACCGATAATGCTATTCTTGTCATTGTTATTTTATTTGGTAAATTCATTTTATCCCTACTTTCCATAACTAATTGTATCTGTTACATTACGATTAATTGTAACTTGTTTAACAGACCAGATAATTGCCACTAAAACAAGTAATAAAATAAAAACATATATTGCAACATATACCCATTTATTATATTTTTTAGCTTGTTTAGTATATGGAGAAGCAATTTTTTTGGTATTGTCTTCTTCTTTTAATTTTAGTTCAATTGTTTTTTCAATGTCTTTGATTGGAATCTTTGATGTGTATTCAAACATGTATTCATTAAATTCATCAATTAGTTCTTTTTCATTTAAACCTAAGTATTTAGCATAATTTGAAATATAATCTTTAAGTTCAAATATATCTTTGAATGCACCAGTTCTTCCATCTTCAATATTTTCTAGTATTTCTACCTTAATATTTAAATCTTTACTTGCTTCATTTAAACTAACACCTGATGACTCCCTTGCATACTGAAGCTCCTCACCAATTTCGTTCAAAATATTCACTCCTTTTTTAATTGAAAATAAAAAATAATCTAAGTAAGCCATGTTTTGTTCTTCATATGAAGTGACAAATATTTATCTTATCTTTTGATACCCATTCTTAATTCATTTCTTAAGAATCAAGGCTCCCCTACCAAAATTTGGGTTTCTCGCTTGCGGGGTTTACCACGTTCCACTTACAAAGTTTCCCTTGTAACTCGTCTCTTTGGCACTTTTATATCTACTAAAACCATTTGAGGTTTCCTCGAAGCCGTTAGTTATAAACTACCCTAAGTTATTTTTTCCTTAGGCACAAACACTACAAGCATCTCAGCTTGTGCGAGCATGGACTTTCCTCTACATAACTATTTTATGCAGCATTTGTCACAAGATTATTCATTATTTCCGTATACTACTTTTTCTAGTTGACTAATTCTTTTAAGTAAATCAACATTATTAATACTTCTTGATGGAGTATCACTATTTGTTGATGCTACTTCTTGTAGTCTTCTAATTTCTCCTTTTAACTTGATGTTATCATCAGTTAAATCTTTAATGTCTTTTTCTAATTTTTTTACAATATTAGAATATTCCGTATAATCACGGATAACCATATCCAAAAACTTATCAACTTCTTGAGGTCGATATCCCCTTGCATCAATTTTAAATTCTTTCTCAAGTATTTCTTGAGGAGTTAAATACAATCGATCGTTATACAATATACTCACCTCTAACAAGAAAATTATACCAATAATTTTAAGATTCGTCAATATCATGTGATGTACCAATTTTAGGATTAGGTAAAAATATGGTATCTAGTGTTGCCCAATCTATCTTTTCCATCATTATATTTATTATATTATCTATATTCATTTTCTTCACCATTTATATTTTACAAAATATTTTTAATAATTTCATTATTTTCGACAAAAGATGTCAAAAGTTTTAAATGTCTACATTTGACAATTTTATGGGTTTTACTATAAATTTAGAAAAGAATATGGTATAATTTTATTGCAGGTGATGTTATGTTATATCCGGGCAACATTAAAAAAGAATATAAAAGTGTTGTTTCTTATAAAAATCGAGGTATGACTCTTGAATATTTAATTGAGAAAGCTAATATTTATTATAGAGATAATGATATAGCATATATTTATAAGAAACCTACTCCGATAAGAGTTGTTAAAACTAGTTTTAGTGGAAGTGGTAAGAGAATTACTGATGCATTTTATGAACTTCCATCAACACTTGATTTTAATGGTTTATATAAAGGTAAATATATTGAATTTGATGCAAAGGAAACTAAAAATAAAACATCTTTTCCTGTAAGTAATGTTCATGATCATCAAATTAAACATATTAGAAATATACTTAATCATGGTGGTATTGCTTTTTTAATTATTTATATGAATGATTTGTATTATATATTACCTGGGAAAAAATTTATAGAATTTATTGATAAAAATATGCGAAAAAGTATTCCTTATGAATATATTAAAGATAATGGAATTTTAGTTAATGTTACCTTGAATGGTTTAGATTATTTAACAAAGTTAGGAGAATTGTTATGAAAAAGTTAAAGTTTAAAAAATTTGGCACAAAAAATAAAAAAAATCCTGGAGAAAATAAAAATGTTGGTGAGACTATATTATCAATTGTTTTAATTGGTGGTATTGCAGTTATATCAATAGCTTTAGTATTTGCATTATATATCATTATTTCATCACCAGATTTTGATAAAGATAAACTTTATTCAAAAGAATCTAGTGTATTATATTATAATGATGGTGAAACAGAACTTGCAAGGCTTGGTCAATATGATAGAGTTTTAGTAAATTATGATCAGTTACCTCAAGTTTTAATTGATGCCATAGTTGCTACCGAAGACTCAAGATTTTTTAAACATAGTGGTCTTGATGTTGCGAGATTTGCTAAAGCTAGTGCTGGTCAACTTCTTGGTAAAGAATGGGCTGGTGGTGCATCAACTTTAACAATGCAAGTTGTAAAACGTGCTTATACTTCCGGAGAGTCTGAAGGTATAAAAGGTATTGTAAGAAAATTCACAGATATATATATGGCTGTGTTTAAAGTAGAAAGTAATTATACAAAAGAAGAAATTATTGAGTTTTATGTAAATAGTCAATGGTTTGGTTCAACAGGTTCACTAAATAATTCAGGATTTGCAGGTGTTGAACAAGCTTGTCAAAATTTCTTTGGTAAGTCTGTTTCAGATATAAGTTTAGCTGAAGCATCAATTATAGCTGGTATGTTTCAAAATCCAACTACTTATAATCCTTATACAAAAACAAATAATTTAAGGAAACGTCAAAAAACTGTATTAACACTTATGGTAAACCATGGTTATATTACAGAAGAAGAAAAACAAGCAGTATTAGATATTCCAATTGAATCATTATTAGTTAAACAAGAAAAATCTGGTAATGGTGAAAGCAGAGCTGCGATAGATTATATTATTAATGAAATTAAAAGTGATACTGGATATGATATAAGAAGTGTCCCAATGAAAGTGGTTACAACAATAGATAAAGATGTTCAAGATGTATTAAATAAGCTTGAATCTGGGGAAATATATACGTTTCCAAATGAATACATGCAAGAAGGTGTTGCTATTACAAGCATAGAAGATGGTGGTATTTCAGCATTATCTGGTGGAAGAAATTATGGAGCTCGTGGTACAAACAGAGCAACAACGAAAAGACAACCTGGTTCAACTGCTAAGCCATTATTTGATTACGGTCCATATATTGAACATTTAAATGGATCTCCTGCTTCCCTATTCTTAGATGAACCAACTACTTATACAAATGGTACAGCAATAAAGAATGCTGATGGAAAATATAATGGTTTAATGACTATGAGAGATGCCCTAGCTGCATCAAGAAATATTCCAGCATTAAAAGCTTTTCAAGCAGTATATAAAGAAAATCCAAATTATATTAAAGATTTTGTTAAGAATTTAGGTATTGATTATGGCGGAGAATTATATGAATCTGCAGCAATTGGTGGTTTTGATGGAGTTAGCCCTATTCAAATGTCCGCTGCTTATGCTGCTTTTGGTAGAGGTGGTTATTATATTGAACCTTATTCATATAAAGAAGCTACATTATTAGAAAATGGTAAAGTTTATACAAAGAAACATGATAAAGTTAAAGTTATGAGTGAAGAAACTGCTTATATGATTACAGATATGTTAATTACTGCAGCTCAAAGAGGTGTTGGTGGTGTATCAGTAGGTGGTACTCAAATAGCTGCTAAGTCAGGTACTACAAACTTAGATAAAGCTACTACAGAAAAATATGGAATTCCAGCTTCATCAACCAGAGATGCATGGAACATTACTTATTCACCAGAATATGCTATTGCATTATGGATTGGATATGATATCAATAATTCAGAACATTATTTAAATGCAATTATAGGTGGTAGAGTTAGAAATGCTGTTATGAAAGCTGTTGGGTCTAGAGTTTATTCTAAAAATAAAACTTTTACAAAGCCCAGCGGGGTCGTTCAAATTGAAATAGAAAATGAAACTATCCCTACACTACTTCCTAGTGAATATACTCCAGAAAATTTAAGGTCAACAGAATTATTCAAAGATGGAACAGAACCTACAGAAGTATCAACAAGATTTGAAAAATTGAGTAATCCTACTGATGGTAATTATACATTTGATGGTGGAGTAATAAAACTTACTTGGGCAGGTATTAAAACACCAGATGCAATTAGTTCAACATACTTACAAGAATATTTTAATACTTATTATGGAACAAGTGCTTATAAGTATTATGAAAGTAGAATTGCATATAATAATTCTTATGTTGGAACACTTGGTTATAATATTTATGAAAAAACTAGTGATGGTAATTTAACCTACTTAGGCAGAACAGATAATACTAGTTATACAGTTACTAATCCATCAGGTGGTAATACAACTTATATTATAAAGGCAGCTTATTCATTATTTCAATCAAATATGAGTGATGGATTACAAATTAAAACAAATACATCAATAGGACCAAGTACTGGTGATATAGACAAAGATAAAGACAAAGACAAAGATAAAGATAAACCATCTAAACCAGATGATAAAAATAATAATAACAAAGGTAATATAGATTTGGAATAGTAAAAGTACTCAAGAGTAAATCTTGAGTACTTATTTATTTGTTAAAGACTAATGTTAGATGAATATAGTGAGTATCTGTGCTGTTATATTTGCATTGAATGAATATCAAAAAAACAAGGTTAAATTTTATCTACCTTGTTATAATTACATATATTTATAAATGGACAATTATTACATTCTGGTTTTATACTTTTACATTTATATCTTCCAAATAAAACTAATTGATGATGGAGTTTACTCCATTTATCTTTAGGAAATGCTCTCATTAAATCTTTTTCTATAATAGATACATCAGTACTATTACTTAAACCTAATCTATTAGATAATCTTTTTACATGAGTGTCCACTGCTATTGCAGGAACATTATAAATATTTGATAAAACAACATTACATGTTTTTCTACCTACCCCGGGTAAATTTTCTAAATAATCTCTATTATTTGGAACTATTCCATTATAATCTGAGGCTAATGAATTTGCTATATTTTTTATAAATATAGCTTTTTTCTTATATGTACCAACTGGATATATAATAGACTCTAAAGTATTTAAATCTATATTACATAAACTAAATATATCATATTTACTAAATAATACTTTAGTTACTTCATTTACTCTTTTATCTGTTGATTGAGCAGATAAAACTGTTGCTATTAGTAGTTCATAATCTTTATTATAATTAAGTTCACATTTAGCTTCTGGATATAATTTATCTAACTCATTTAATATAAATTCACTTTTCATTTAACCAATCAAAATCCATAATACTTGCTTCATATACCGGAGCTTCTGGAATACTTTCTAATTGTTTTTTAATATCAGTTGGTTTTTTTATGCCTTTTCTATTCCATTCATATAATACTTTATCTATATATCTTAAATTTGGCACTCCATTATAAACTGCCTCTTTTAAGGCTGCAATAACTAATTCTTCGCTAAAACCATTATCTATCCATGCATTAATTATTTCATAATCCATGCTTGATAGAGTTCTTCCAAATTCTTTTTCAAATATTGTATAGATATCCTCTTTTTTTATTTCTTCTTCTTTTGTTTTATATTCTGTTTTTATTTCGTTATAAAAATTGTCTAGGGAAACTTTTTCAATTACTTTTCCATATCCATCTTTGATAGCTACGACTTTAATTAGCTTTTTTGCCATTAAAGATCCATACGCTTGTAAAATTTGTTCTTCGCTCATATTTAATGTTTTTGATAAAAGTGCTATATCAAATACTGAATCATATGAATTATCAAAATATAATAAAAGTAAAAATTCATTTAAAGATAAATTTAGTTTTAATGCCTCTTTGATAAATATTGTTTCTGCCACTAACTTTTTATTATCTTTAAACATAATTTTCACTTCCTTTCATTTAAATATTTTATTATTTCTTTTTTCTTATTTTTTAATTTGCCTTTTAAAATGGAGCTTTCTAAATCTTGATAAATAGAACCAATTATTTTACCTGTGCCAAAATTACTAGCTATATATTTACTATCTATATCAATATCTTCTCTAGATTTAATAGGTAATTTATTATACATTTTTGTTATATTTTTGGGATTTAAATTAAGTATTTTACCTGCAGTCATTGATACATATAACCCATATTTATATAATATTTCATTATTAATTCCACCAAAGTTTAATACCTCGGTAATTTTTATTATATTCCCTTTTGCTGCATTTGTAAATGGTATATTTGAAACTTTTACTTGAGCCCACATACCAATTGGATCATCTACATAGTTAATAGTTTTAAAATCTATACCTAATACTTCATTTATTTTAGTATCATTAAATATATCTATTGCTTTTTTAAAGTTTTTAGACATAAATATTCTATCTAATTCTTCTTTTATTCTAGAAGATGATAATGTTTTAACTAAATCTTTATATTCTTTTATTTTTTCATATAACTTTTCTTCGATATCAAAGTTAAGTACTGCACTAAATCTAATTGCACGCATTATTCTTAATGGATCATCTTTTAGTTTTTCATCAATATTACCAATCATACGAATTAATCTTTTATCTAAATCATCACACCCATGCATTGGATCTATTATTTTACCATCTTTATTCATACATATTGCGTTAATTGTAAAATCTCTTCTTGTTAGGTCTTGTTCTAGATTAGTTATATAATTAACTGTACTTGGTTTTCTATTTACATAATTTAAATCTTCTCTGAATGTTGTTATGTCTATGTTATATTTTCCCATTAAAAAATTAACACTACCGTAGTTACTTTTGCTGCTTTGAAACATTCTATGTATATCTTTAGGAAGTGCATCAGTTGCTATATCAACATCAAAGGAATTTATGCCAAGTAAAAAGTCTCTGACATAACCACCAACTAGATATGCTTGATAATTATTTTTGTTTAAAGTTTCTAATATTTTCTTTATATTTTTTTCCATTTAAATACCCCATTTAATTATATCAAAGTTATTAAAAAAAATCACTATATTTTAAGCTTTATACAGATTTATTACACCTAATTTATTATATTCTAAGATATTTTCCCATAAGTCATTAGTTACATTTCTCTCTTTTTTGGGATGCACTAAAAATCTTATTGTAAATTCTATATGATTATCTTTATATTCAGTATATATTATGGGTTTTAAATTATTATAATATATTCTATATTGTCCTTTTGCTTCATCTATTGCTTTATCCATTTTCTTAGGAATAGCTTTTATTACTTCATTATGATTTACCACCTTATAAAGAATTTTTTTAGTTTTATTTATATCACTATCTATTGAAACGGGTATTACTAGTTCACTCCATATATATTTAAATGCAGTTGTATAATTTTTTAAACTATTACTAAATATTTTTGAATTTGGTATATTTACTATAATACCACTACTTTGTTCACCGTTAAGTCTATCTTTTAATTCTAATACTTTAAAACTTAAGGCACTAATTAATACAACATCACCTTTTATATTATCTATTTCTATTCTATCTTCAACTTTAAATGGTTTAGACATCTTTATATATAAACCTGCAGTTAAATTAAGTATTACTTCTCTAATAGCTAGAGTCGTTGCCCCTGCTACAAAAGATATAATTGTCACTATATTTTTTAAGTGTCCTTCCCAGATAGAAAATAATAATATAACTATTATAATATTTGCAAATATATTAGTTCTTTCTCTAAATGTAAACATATTTTTACCACTATGTTCATCAAGTCTATATATCTTATTTATTATTTTATTTATCACTTTTACTCCAATGAATACTATTAATGAAACAACAATTAATACAAAGTATTCATTATTCATACCAGTTACCTCCTTTAAATGTTTTGATAGATTATCTATTATATTCATAATTTTTCCTCCTAGGAAGGACTATTTTATCATATATTAAACAAAAGTAAAGAAAATAACTTAATATTTAAAATAACTTTACAAAATAATTTGTAAAGTTTGTATAGAATTAATTTATTCGGATTGGTAAATTTTGGCTTCCATCTTTGCTAATGTAAGTTTTAGAAGTTTCAAAATAAAAAGGAAGGTCTAACAGTAACACAATCTCCAACATATAACTTTACTAATCCTCCTTCATAATAAATATAAAAAGCAAAATTATCTTCATTAGACGCACGGTAAATAGTCCATTCCAAAAAGCCCATATACATCCAATTCATATTTCTTGCTGATCGATAATTTTTTGTTGCATCAAAACTATCACGTCCCACAAGTAACCAAGCATTAGGACTAGCTGCATAGTAGTAGTCACTAGCATACATCAAACCAATTTTAGCATTTATTTGTTTGATGTGCAATAATTTTTCTTGAATTTATTTTATATTTTTTTTGATACAGCTGATGTATCAACTTTTGTGTATCTACCGCTATTGACAAATCATATAATTAATGTATAATAGATTGCGTTACCCAAATTTGTGGGAGTGCCTGCATTAACAGTTGATTTATTCTAAGAGATTCAATTCTTATTACTCAGGGGTAGAAAGGCTGGCGATGCTATGAAAAAAGATTATTATACAATTATAATATTTCTTTTAGTAATTATTCTATTGTTATCATTAGTTTTACTAAAATTGATATAAAAGAAGAGACACTTTCCATAATTATTTAGGAATAGTGTCTCAAAACCCAAAATTTTGTAGGCATTATCCACTCATTTGGGTAACGCTTACAGTCCTATTATACAAAATTTATAGTCTTAAATCAACTGGTTTAGTTGATTTTTTGTTTATCCAACCCGATATGGATCTGTAGAAGTTCCTGTTCCACTTTCATAAGTTACTGTTGAAGCTAGGTAAAATGCAGGCCTTGTAATCCATTTAGCTATTGGACTGGCATTGTTATATAGTTGACCTGTGTACCCAATATTCCATGGTACACTTGTTGATGTTGGATCAATCGATATTGTCCATTCATTTGTAACACCATAAAGTAACCAATTTTCTCCTGCTGCCGCTCTGTAATCTTCAGTTTCGGTAGATGCATATAATTTGTAAGTCCAATATTTTGGAGATGCTGCATATCCATAGTCACTAGGATACATTAATCCTACTTTAGCTGAATGTGTACTTGTTGCATTTACTATTTCTTCATTATAAATCACTTGTGGGGTTACTCCGTTTCTACTTAATCCACTAGTTTTCCATAAAACTTTTTCTATTTTATCTTCATAACCTGATAAAGTATTTGTTAAGTATGTTACATTTAATGTGGATTCCATAACTGAACTCGCCCAATCGTTGGATGACCTGTCATTCCATTGATAATTTCCTAATGTAGTACTTTTAATTATTTCAACTAAATTTTTGCCACTTATTCCATGTTTTTCTTCACCAAATACTCCAATTATTCTATATAGATTATCTTCTGGACAAGTTGATTCTTTACTACCAAAACAAATATAATTATTTGGGTTACTTCCTGCATATCTGTATGAATTTGATTTATCACTATTTTCTAAACTTGATTCATGATAATATAATCCATTTTCCCCTTGGGTTCCGGTATATTGAGATATGATGTAATCTGCTATTGTTAATGTGGTTATTTCAATAGTCTTTGATAAAATAATGCTTTTCTTTCCATTTGAATCTTCTACATATGCTTTTATTTTGTATGTTCCTTTATCAAGACTTGTAAATACATAGTTATTTGATGTACTTTCTATATATGTTACCCCATCATCTTTTGAATAATAATATTTACTAATTGTTCCAGTTCCACTAGTTGCATCAATTGTAATAGTTATTTTATTACCACTTGAGGTAATTGAATAATTATTTATTGTTATCGGGCTATACTTATCAAAAAAGACATAACATTTATCTGATGAATTTCCTTCCATTACTACCTTTTTATTTGTATCATCCCAAGATAATTTACTACCTTGTTCACATTTACTCATTTCTTCATTAAACATATAACCCTCACTTGGCCAAGTACTATCAGTTGATTGAATATATGTCTTTGAATTAGTATCTGTTTCTAACATCATACTTATCATATTCTTCTTGCTTTTTTTATAATTTTCTTTATAACTTAATACTTCTTTTTTTAAGTCATAAATATTATATAAAAGAATTATATTACTTAAAACTAATATAACTATTATTAACCTATTAATTATTTTTTTCATCTGTTTATCTCCTATACTATAATTAGTATAGGTAAATTTTACCTATTTGTCAATAGTTATATTTTAACTGTGATAATATTTTGTCGGGTGATAAAATATGAATAGACTTAAAGAACTAAGAGAAGATAGAGATTTACATCAAAAAGATATAGCTAAAGTATTAGAAATTGATCAATCAAATTACAGTAAATACGAATTAGAAAAAATAAATATACCTTTGGAGTATTTAAATAAGTTAGCAGATTTTTATAATACTTCTGCAGATTATATTCTCTATAGAACCGATGAAAGAAAACCATACAAAAAATCTATCATGAAAAAATAAGCTTATTTTGGGTTTAAGCTTATTTATTTTTTTTAACTGATGCATTATAAATTTCAGTTATTGTATTATTTAATTTTTCACTAAATTCTTCATCAGTATCAGTTACTTTCAAGTCTTCAAGTAAAGCTCTTGAGAAAGATGCAATCATCTTTTTATTATCTTTTAGTTTTTCACAAGCTAAGTCTTTTTTATATCCTCCGGATAAAGCAACTATTCTTAATATATTTTTATGTCTTAATAAATCATTATAATAATTTGGTACTTCAGGTAAAGTAAATTTAAACATTACATAATCTTCTTTTTTCATTCTATCTAGTTGTCTAAATATTTCATTTCTCATGTAAGTTTCAATTTGTTTTTTATCTTTTGAATTTATATCTACTTCAGGTTCAATAATTGGAATTAAACCATGTGCTATAATTTGTTTTGCTAATTTAAATTGTTGTTCTATTACTTTTTTTATTCCATATTCATTATATTCTAAAATTACTGATCTTTCTTTTGTACCAATTATTCCATATTTTTTAGCTTCTTCTAGTCTTTCATCTAAATTTGGTATATCTTTAAGTAATCTAACTCCATCAGATTCATCTTCTAGACCAACATCTATTTTTAAAAATGCCGGTATACCTTTTTGTTCTAAATACTTAACTGTGTTTAAGCCTTCAATATCATTTTTCATTGTATGTTCAAATAAAATAACACCGATAATTCTTTCATCAAAATATTTATTACTAATTACTCTACTTCTCATAGTATGGATATAGTTAAACATTACTTCTTCTGTTGTAATATCACTTTCTTTTACCCCATAGTTTATTAATGTTTTTTTACTGCTTCCACCACTTTGATCTAGTGCTGCAATAAATCCTTTCTTATTTTTTAAAATATCTATTACGTCCATTTTTTACTCCTTTTATTTTTCTAATTCTATTACTATTTTTTTATTATTATCTAAAACTAACTGTCTATATGTTACACCACACTCATCAAATAATCTTCTTGATGCTATACAACTATCTGTATCATGATATTTATCAGACAAATAAATTACTTCTTTAATACCAGATTGAATTATCGATTTAGCACATTCATTACATGGAAATAATGCTACATATATTTTTGATCCTTCAAGGTCTTTTTTGTTTCCGCGGAAATTTAATATTGCATTTAATTCACCATGACACACATACATGTATTTTGTTTTAAGGGGGTCACCTTCTCTATCCCAAGGAAAAGCATCATCATGAAATCCATTCGGTGCTCCATTATAACCAATTGATAAAATTCTATTATCATCACTTACAATACAAGCACCTACTTGTGTTGATGGATCCTTACTTCTTAGGGCAGATAATTTAGCAATTCCCATGAAGTATTCATCCCATGATAAATAATCAGTTCTTTGTTTTTTTATATCCATTTAAACCACCATCCTTATACATTGTATCAAATTTCTTTAAAAAAATGAAGTTGTTTATTACAACTTCACTATATTTTTAACATTTTCTGGATTATCTAGACTAATTTCAAAGTTTTCTCCATTAACCATATCTTTAACCATTACTTTATTTTTAGTTACTTCATCTTCACCAATAATGATAACGTATGGAATATTTTCTCTATTTGCAAAGTCTAGACTCTTCTTTAATTTTCTTTGTTTCATTTCAACTTCAACATTGTATCCGTAACTTCTTAGTTTATCTGCAAGACGAAGTGATTCAACTCCAGTATTCATTGGAATAATAAAGAAATTAATATCTGATGTATTTTGGAATATTTCTCTATTTTTTAGAATTTCATAAATACTAGTTAAACCAAAACTTATACCTACGGCTGGATATATTTCTCCATCATTGATATATTCAGTAACCATCTTATCATAACGGCCACCACCACCAATTGAACCAGTTAAGTATCCAGATTTATCATATACTTCGAAAACATTTCCAGTGTAGTAGTCTTGACCACGTGCAAGTGTTAAATCAATATTACAAATATCGCCATAACCTATTCCATCTAGAATACTACTTAATTCATCTATTTCTTTAATACCAAGTTTTAATTCTTCATTTTCAGTATTTTCAAATTCTTTCTTAATTTCTGGTAAAGTCATTCTAAATACTTTTAATAACTTATCTGCTTGTTCACTCGTAACTGCTATTTCAATTAAATATGTTCTTAATTCTTCTTCAGTTATTTTATTCATTTTATCTAGAATAGTTATTACTCTGCTTACTAAGTCTTCTTCAATACCGGCTTCTTTGATTAATCCACGCATTAAATTTCTATTGTTATATTTAATGATTATTTCAATATCTAGCTTTTTAAAAGCATTGATATATAGACTTAATAATTCTGCTTCGATTAATTGACCATCAACACCAACTATGTCTGCATCACATTGTGTAAATTCTCTATCACGGCCAACTTTAACTGGACCATCACGAAATACTTTTGCTATTTCATATCTTTTAAATGGCATTGTAATATTATTTTTATTTAAGGCTATAAATTTTGCAAATGGAACTGTTAAGTCATATCTTAAACCTAGTTCTCTGCCACCTTGATCACTTAGTTTGTAGATTTCTTTTAAGAGATCATTATTTTCATCGTATTTGTCTACTAGCATATCTAAGTAACATAATATCGGAGTTTCAATTGAAGTATATCCATATTCCATGAATGTTTCTTTTAGTACTCCATTAATATAATTTCTGATTTTTTGTTCTTTAGGTAAAAAATCATAACCACCTTTAACATTTTGTATTTTCATATTTACCCTTCCTTTTTTATTTTAAAAAAACTATACAATGTGCTTGTATAGTTTAGCATATACAAGCACTACAATAAGCACTTGTATTAACAACTTTAATGTCGTATTAACAAGTGCATGATTTTATGATGGTAATACATTTTAATAAATTTAAATGTGTTCATAAAAACATCCCTTTCAAATTACCTATATTTTAACATGATTATATGCATTTGTCAAAAAAATTTTTAAACTAAAAAGGAACTTTCATAATAAAGTTCCAGTTCTAAGACTCATTTCCTTAATTATATTATTTGCTATCTTGTTGATATGCAGTAGTAAATTAGTCTCTCTTCAGTTTTGATTGAGTGTCATTACAATTATCAGGATGACATTCACTAGTCACAATATCACAAATTGTTAACATTGTCAATTTGATTAAAAAGAAAACAGGAAATTTATATTTCCCATTGTCCGTTTTTATTTGAACCAGTTCTTTTAATAACATTTTGATTTTTCAAATCTTTTAAATTTCTTGCAACAGTTGTTCTATTTATTCCCAACAATTTACTTATTTCACTTTGAGTAATTCTGTTATTTTCTTTTATTAAATTAACAATTCTTTCTTGAGTTTCAGATAATAAATAATTATTTTCATTTACAGCTCTTGGAATATTTGATAAACTTTCTGGTGATTTAAATTTAAAATTAACCCTTATAAAGTTATCGCTAAATTCATATACATCTTTGCTATATGATTTTAATATTCTTATGATTCCTGTACCAAGTTGTTCTACTAAATCTAAATCTTTAAATACTCTCATTAATTCTGGATGTGTTGGTGCAGAGAATCCTTTTAAGAAATCTTCTTTAGTTACATTAAGAGGTAAACCGCCTGTCGATGAAATTGCAATATGATCACTAAATATTTCAAATTTAGGTGGATATTCTCTTTCCCAAAGTGTATGAACAAAAGCATTTGTTATTGCTTCTTTTACAGAAATATTATCAAACATTTTAACTTCTTTTCTGTCTTCACTAGTGATTTTAGTATAGGTCTTATTAATTTGTTCAAATTTATTAATAACATTTTTAGCTGTTTTAACTAAACAGCAATAACCATATTCTTCACTTTCAATTAAATCATATGCATCGGTACCTGAATAAGTAGCTACCTTAATTGAAATATCATTATTATCTGCTAAAAGGTAAGCAAGATAATTATATTTACCATCTTCCATTACTAATCCCAATTGCTTTAAAAAGTTATCATTTATTCTATACTTCTTTTCTTCATAATAAATTTTTAATTGTGAAAAAGACAAATCTTGGGTTGGAGAAATAATATTTTTTAGTGAAGTTCTAGTTCTTGATGCATATAGTCCTTCAATTTGTTTTTCACTTAAGTGTTCGCAAGAACTTCCTATTCTTATAAAACATCCTTCACTTGTCATTCCATTTTTTCTTAAGTAATATGGCTTTTCATTACCAGTTGCAATTATGATATGCAAATATTTTTTGCCATCATTTTCTTCTACTTCTATATCGAAAAGTCCTACAGTTGCTGGCAATATATTATTTTTAATTCTATCTTTTATTTTTAATTGTAAATCATCTATATTTTCATTCACTCCGACAATTTCCCCGGAATCATTTACCCCAATATATAGATTGCCTCCGTTAGAATTCAAAAAACTTATTACTTCTTTTTCAAGTTTTTCATTCAATTCTTCTTTAAATTCATTTCTTGTATCTTCTAAAAAATCCAACATTTTTATCACCTACCTCATATATTATACTATAATTCTCACATCAAATGCAACAATAATGCAACAATAATGCAACAATAATGCAACAATAATGCAACAATAATGCAACAATAATGCAACAATAATGCAACAATAATGCAACAATAATGCAACAAT
>OLQV01000472.1_pt1 | contig 37885 bp, 36 predicted proteins | sample 1672371 | NCBI WGS metagenome assembly OLQV01 (sample SAMEA3136676, study PRJEB25190) | human gut metagenome
TGCATCCTTATGTTAAAGTGTAAAATAAACCCTGAATTTAATATTTATAATACAGAACAAGTGTTTGATGAAAATAAAAATTTTAAAATTTTTGTTGGGGGGGGGGGTGCATTTTTCAAATGCACTAATATGTAATAAAGATAGTATAAATTTTAAAGACTATAACTGTGAGAGTATAGAAGTACTCTTTTAAGTTATAGTCTTTTTTTGGGTATGAAGAAAGGAAAGAATATGAAGAAATTAATAGTAATAATATTTATAGTATTTGGAGCTTTTTTAACATTTAGTTTATATAGAACATTCGCTTATGATACTAGTGTAGTAGAGGAAACCCCTAGTACTACTGATTTAGAATATACATTTAAAATAGGTAATAGTAGTATTAAACAGATAACGGTAGATAGTGGAGAAACTAAGTACTATGATGTAGTACTAGGAAATCCTAATCCAGCCAAAATAAGTTATGGAGTATATTATGAAATGGTAAGTCCTAGTACTAAGCCAGATGGTTTTAGTATAGAATATACATCTAAAAGTACAGGAGAAAGTACAGGTAAAGTAGATAAAGAGGGAAATATTACTTTAAATCTAGTGGTAACTAATACAAGTTCTAGTTCGGTAATAGTAAAACTAGGAACGGTTGCTGGCTATGTTAATGGAGGAGATTTAGAGTTAAGTGGTAATCAAGAATTTATACCTAAGAAAAAATTTCCCAAGGCAACCGAACTTGTAGAAAGTCTTAACGATAATAGTACCGGAGATAGTGGAAGTGGTGTATATAAAGTCCAGCATAGTGCTATCCCTGCAAATTCTAGTGCCACCGGAGAAATAATAGAAGCGACAGACGATTATAGATATTATGGAGCTAATCCTAATAATTATATTTGTTTAGATAATAGTACTGGTACTTGCGAGGATAGGCATTTATATAGAATAATAGGAAGTATCTATGAAGAATTAGAAAATGCAAACAGAATAAAGGTAATAAAAGCGACGCCACTTACAGACGGAACAACAGAAGGTTTTAGCTGGGATTATACTTCTAGTGATAGTTACAGTAATATATGGGCTACGGTTACCAGCGGAAATTATAGTAATAGTTTAAGTAGTGGTAGTACTTTAATGCAACTTTTAAATAGTGGTTTATGGTGGAAGGGAACTAGCGGAAGTTACTATAATGGTAGTACCACGGCTACAACAGTGAACTTTACAAATTATAAATTAAGTGATAAGGCAAAAAGTTATATAAGTATGAGCAAATATTATTTAGGTGGATATAATGGTACTACTCCTTTAACAAATAATATGTATGGATATGAAAGAGGAATTTTAAAGTATAATACAAATAGACCGCTTTACTGGGATGGAATGATAGGTCTAATGTATCCAAGTGATTATGGATATGCAGCGGGAAATTCCTGTGTAACTGAAACAAATTTATATAATTATGATGGAGGGTGCAATAAAAAAGATTGGTTATGGATGACTAATAGTAGTGATTATTCGAACAGGTCAGAGTGGTTAATGATACCAAATTCGGAGGTTTCTACTCGTATTACCGCCATTCGTTATGATGGGTCCTTTGGTGACTTTGACGATTATGATGTAAGCGACCTCAGTGTTTATAGGGTTTACTCAGTTCGTCCCTCTTTCTATCTCGCCTCTAACACTCTAATAACTAGTGGTGATGGTTCTCTTAATAACCCATATCTTGTTACTTTAGAATAGTATTATACTTTAATATATGTATATATTTATATTATATATATTACTTATAATCTTTATTCTTACCCCCGATAGGGCAATGTAACAAAAAAAGGTTGACAAAGATATATTTTTAATGTTATAATATTAGTAATGAAGGAGGGATAATATGGCAGTTAAGATTAGACTTAAGAGAATGGGCGCTAAGAAGGCACCATTTTACCGTGTAGTAGTTGCAGATTCAAGAAGTCCAAGAGATGGAAAAATTATTGAAAATTTAGGATACTACAATCCTATTACTAACCCTAGTGACATTAAGATTGATACTGAAAAAGCAATTAAATGGCTTAATAATGGAGCTATTCCTACTGATACTGTAAGAAATATTTTAAGTAAAGCTGGAGTTATGGAAGCATTTCATAACAGTAAGTTAGGTAAATAGTATGGATTTGGTTAAACTTACAGAGTATATTATTACGAGAATGGTTAAGGATCCAGATACAGTAACAGTTAAGGAATTTGAGAGTAGTGATGATGATATTATCTTACTAGAAGTTTTGATATCTGAGGATGATATTGGAAGGGTTATTGGTAAGGATGGTAAAATCATTGGTAGTATAAGAACTATTGTTCAGGCTGCAGCTTCTCTTAATATGGATAAGAAAGTTAATATTAATATTGATTCTTATTAGATAAAGAAGATCCCCTTATGAGGGATTTTTCTTTATATGTAAAAGTGGAGTTTTTTCTTTACATAATTGGGGAAAAAAGGGGGAATTGTATTTATTTTTGGGGAAAGTATTTATTTATTTTTTTTTCTGTGGTATTATAGAATTATGTTAGTAGGTGATAGAGAGTGCTTAAGAAAATGGATAAACCTCTTATTATTGTGAGTGTGGTTTTATTTGTTTTTGGACTTATTATGATACTTAGTGCCTCCTCGATGGAGAGTTATATGCGGTATGCAAAGAGTCCTTATTATTATTTTTTTAAACAGGCGATATTTTTAGTAGGGGGAGTATTTATATTTTTCTTTACGATACTTATTCCTACGAAGGTATATAGGAAGTTATCTTGGCCACTAGTTATTGTTGTTATTACAGCTCTTGCTGGTCTTACTATATCTGGTTATGTTGCTAATAATGCTGCTAGTTGGTATGAGATTGGTCCAATAAAAATTCAGCCTAGTGAGATTGCTAAGATTGTCCTGATTATTTTTCTTTCTTGTTATTTTGATAAATACAAGGGTCGGCTTAGTAATAAGTTTACGTTAATACTTCCTCTTATTGTGGGAGCGATTATTACTATTCTTGTTGCTATTCAACCGGATGTGGGAACAGCGTTTATTATTTTTGCTATTGTTATGTGTATGTTTTATAGTGTTCCGGTTAAAAAGGGAGAGCGGAGTATTGTTACTAAGCTTATTATTAGTGTTGTTTTGTTAATTTCTCTTGTTATGGTAGCTACGAAGGGTAGTATTTTACAGGATTATCAATTGGAGAGGTTTAACTTTAAGGATCCTTGTGATAGGTATCGTGATGATACGGGATATCAGCTTTGTAATAGTTTTATTGCTTTTAAGAATGGTAGTTTAACGGGACAGGGTATTGGTAAGAGTACGCAGAAGTATTTGTATTTACCTGAGTCTTATACGGATTTTATTTTCCCTATTATTGTTGAGGAATGGGGGTTCTTAGTGGGAACGTTAGTACTTATTTTATTCTTTGTTCTTTTATATAGGATATTTAGGATATCAAGGAATGCTAAGAATCTTAGGAATTCGTTACTTGCTTTTGGGGTATTTATGTATCTTTTATTGCATATTGTTATTAATTTGGGGGGAGTTATGGGAGTTATTCCTTTAACTGGTGTTCCTTTACCGTTTCTTAGTTATGGGGGTAGTTATTGTTTATCTTTATTGTTTGCTCTTGGTCTTGTTGCAAGGGTTAGTATTGAGAATAATAGAAGGGTTTAAAAAAACAAAGATTTCCACTTTGGTGGGGGTCTTTGTTTTTGACATATATATGTTATTAATTATTTGAACATAAATTTGCAAATTGTTCTAGGCATTTTGTGTTGATAATGTTGAAAATATCTGAATAAATATCTATTAATTCTTCGATTGGAATAATTGCAATTTTTTTAATTAATTGTTTTTTTTCAAGCTTTATTGGTAATTCTATTCGAGTATATGATTTCTTTTTTAGACCTATTTCTTTCCAATTTGTAATTGTTTTTAGTATATGATAATTTCTTGTATCATCATTCACTATAAAACCTCTCCCATCATCTACTATTAAGCAAGGCCTTGTTTGGGCTTTATAGCTTATTCTGCCCATTTTGTCAAATTCTAAAATAGGTATAAATGCTAACCAAATTTCTCCAATGTTTATTTTCATTATAATCCTTTTATATTTAAATTGCTTGCATTAATTCCTAATTTATCAAAGATGGAATATTCTTTTTTTTCATTTACATTATCATTAATATTGTTATAATCATTTTCAGTACATACCGTTATATTGTTGCAAAAATTTTCGTATTCTTCTAAGGTCATTCCTAACATATCGGCACAGTCTTGTTGTGACCTGATAAAGTCTTCGTGACTAAGCATATTATATCATCTCCTTTTTATAATTATTATTACTGCACTAATCTCTTAAATATTATTTTAACATATTTTTTCACTTTGTCAATATTTTTAATGTACTTTTGTGTAAAAATAACTATATGTAACTTATAATTGTTAACTTATGGTTTCTTTTTTTTATAAAGTGGTAAGATGGTGTTATAATTGTTATGGAGGTAGGTAATGATGATAGATAAATACAACATTTTTATTTTAAATGAACTTATGATGTTTAAGGCTGGTACTAATAATTTTATTAATAGAATGGATGAGTGCTACCTTATTAAAAAGAGGGGTGGTGACTTGGGCCTTGATATTAAGAGAAATGGTGAATGGACGGATAGGAATATTTTAATTGATAATTTTGATATGATTTTGGATATTATTTCTAATAATAGTGATTTTGTGTGTTTTAAGGGTTTTAGTGATAGGGCTATGGTTATGTTTATTAATAGTCTTAATAGGTTAATGGATACTAATATTGATATGATATCTTTTAGTAATAATAGTGATGCTCATTTGTATGAAAAGTATTTGTTAGATAGAAAGAAAACTGTTAAAAAAGAGGTACAGAAACTTAAAAACTGCACAAAAAGGGATGCAGTTTCTGCTATACATAAAGTAAGGGTACTTACTAAGTAGTTATTTTAGGTATTTATGGGTATAGTATAGGTGATGAAATGTTACGAATATTATATTTATAGAACTTGCAATTATTAGGGACCACATTCCTAGTTTTAGGTAACAAAGTAGGGCTAGTAGTATTAGTTTTATTATGCATCCGTATAGTGTACCTCGCATAGCAACTTTTGCTTTATTAATGGCTCCTAATGTTATGGTAAGGGGTGACTGGATATAGTGGAAAATGAAGAGGGGTGATGCTAATATTATGTAGTTTGCTCCTAGGTTTGTGTTAAATATTGCTTTTAAGAAGAAGGTTGGAAAAGTCATAAATAATATGGATATGGGAATACCTATTAAGAGGCAGATTAATACTGCTTCTTTGTTTTTTTGTCTAGCTCTTTTGATATTTCCTTTACTATAAGCGTTTGATATTACGGGGAGAAGGGCATTGCTTACGGCTGTGCTAAAGAAGGATGGCAGAAGTAAAAGGGGGTATACATAACCGTTAACTACTCCATATTCTAAAGTGATATACTGACTGCTATAACCGGCATTTAATAGTGTATATGTTATGATTATTGGTTCAAAGAAGTAGGCAAGGGATCCGATTAGTCTACTACTGGTTGTGGGCAGGCTTATATCTAGGACATCTTTTATTATTTTTTTATTTGGTTTAAAGTCATTTAGGGATATGTTTGTTTTGGGCATAAATATTATTAGTAGTATTACGGATGATAGTTCACTTATGATATTTATTAGGACAACTCCTGTTATGGCTATGGTTAGGGAGTATTTGAGGAGGTTAGGGATAAAATATATAGTGAGAATGAGTCTAACTATCTGCTCTAATGTATTTGATAAGACCTGCGGTAGCATATTTTCTTTGCCAAAAAAATAACCACGAAGTAGGTTTGACAGGCAGATAAAGGGAAGGGTCAGACTGATTGCCATTAGGGGGTAATAGGTGCTTTCGTTTTTGAGGAGAATGGTACTTATGGGATGGGCAAGGATGATTACCACTAGCATTAGTATCAGGTTATAGAAGAGGGTTAGGGGGAGCATTGTTAGGATGATGTTTTTGCTTCGTTTTTTTCCTTCACTTATTATTTTCGAGGTTCCGGTTGTTAGGGAAAGGGTTGATAGGGTTATAAATAGATTAAATGTAGGTAAGATGAGCATATAGAGGCTTATTCCTTCATCTCCGATACTTCTTGTTAGGCATATTTTTATTATCATTGCTAGTATTTTTGTTATTAGTCCTCCTATTAAGAGGATTACGGCTGATTTTAAAAATGTGTTTTTCATAATTATCGTTAAAGTATATGAAAATTTTTGTGAAAATAGTCGTAATGGGCTTTTAAAATGTTTTATTTTATGATATGATAGTCTTCGTGGAAGGAAGATATGATATGAAAGAGAAGAGAAAAGAACTTAGATATAAGATTATGACTATTTTATATCAGATTGAATTATATAAAAATAATAGTATTGATTATAATATGGAAGATATTATTAAGGAACATATTACTGAGGATAGTAAATTTGTTCGGGATATTGTGGATGGTGTTACGGATAATGTTCAGTACTTAGATAGGATTTGTAATGGTTATTTAGAGGGCTGGACTATGGATAGGCTTGGTTTTACGGACAGGGCCATTCTTAGAATGGGGGTTTATGAGCTTCTTAATATGGATACTCCTGATTTGGTAGCTATTGATGGGGCTATTGAACTTGCTAAGAAGTACTCGGATGAGAAGGTTGTATCTATGATTAATGGGGTTTTGGATAAGGTTTATCATAACAAGGATCATAAGTAGAGGGAACCTGTAGGGCCAAACTTTAAAAGGGATAGAAGGGAGAGATGAAGTGGACAAAAATTATATTACGATTAGTGCTCTCAATCGTTATCTTAAGTTTAAATTTGATGAGGATATTTATTTGCAGGACATTTATTTGAAGGGGGAGATTTCGAATTTTAAACCGCATACGAGGGGCCATTATTATTTTACTTTGAAGGATGAGGAGTCAAGGATTAATGCGGTGATGTTTGCGAGTAGTACGAAGAATCTTAAATTTAGGCCTAGTGATGGGATGCGGGTTTTGGTTAGGGGTAAGATTAGTGTTTATCCTTCTAGTGGTAGTTATCAGATATATGTTAGTGATATGGATGAGGATGGGCTTGGTAACTTGTATGTGGCCTTTGAACAACTTAAGGAGAAGCTTAGTAAAGAGGGGCTTTTTGATAAAAAGAGGCCTATTCCGAAAATTCCGAAAAGGGTTGGGATTATTACGGCACCTACGGGGGCTGCTATTAGGGATATTTTGACGACTATTAAGAGGAGATTTCCGTTATGTGAGACAATTTTGTTTCCGGCTTTAGTACAGGGCACTGGTGCTAAGGAAGATATTGCAAGGAAGATAGAGATTGCTAATAGTTATGATATTGATGTTTTGATTGTTGGTCGTGGAGGCGGAAGTATTGAGGATTTATGGGCCTTTAATGAGGAGATAGTGGCAAGGGCTATTTATAATTCGCGGGTTCCGACTATTAGTGCAGTTGGACACGAGATTGATTTTACGATAGCTGACTTTGTAGCGGATCTAAGGGCTCCGACACCTACGGCGGCAGCAGAACTTGCAGTGCCTAATAAAGTGGAAGTTATGAGTTACCTAGATAATATGAGGGGGAAACTGGGGTCATTTATTTTGAACTTACTTTCCCAGAAGAGAAAAGAGATTAATAATTTACGGAATAGTTATGTTTTGGTAAAGCCAAGTTACATTTATGAGATAAAGGAACAGAATTTGGATAATCTTATTGATAGGCTTAATAATAGTATGAATAGTATTGTGGAGATTAATAGGGTAAGGCTTTTTAAATCGGTTAGTAGTTATATTTTGAGTAATCCGGAGACGATTTTTAAGTATAAGAGAATTGGCTTAGAGAATATGATTAATAAGCTTGAGGTTTTAAATCCGCTTAATACACTAAAAAGGGGATACTCCATTGTAAAAATGGATGGAAAAGTTATCTCTGATGCTAGTGCGGTTAAAAGAGATAGTGAAATTGATGTGCAATTTAAAAATGGAGTTGTAAAAAGTAAAGTTATAGAAATAGAGGTGGAATAGAATATGAAAGGTAGTTTTGAAGAGAATATTAAGAATTTAGAGGGGATTGTTAAGGAACTTGAAAGTGGGGATGTTAGCCTTGATGATGCTATTAATAAGTACACGGAGGCTATGAAAATTGCTAAGGGATGCAGTGATAAGCTTAATGAGGTGAGTGAGAGCGTTAATAAGATTTTATCGGAGAATGGTGAACTAGAGAATTTTAGTGTAGATGAAAGTAAAGAGTAATATCTTTATTTTTTTTATTATAATGTGCATTTTATGTATTGACTTTAAGAGAGAATGGTAGTATAATTATAAATGTAGTGCATTATATAGATTGACAAGATGGGGAGTAGTAAAGGAGGAAATTGTTTTGATGGATCCAATGGTGCCTAGGGATACAAATGAGTTAAGAGAAAAGATTTTGTTTGTACTAGATGTTACAATTAGGATACTTATAATTATTTGCCTAATTGTAATGATAGCTATGATTATTAAAGGAAAGATTTTGTAGGTCTTTTCTTTTATATGTAAAAAGGTAAAAAATAGTTTTCAAAAAAGGGAAAATGTGATTTTTACATATTGAAATATACGGAAAAATGTGATAAAATTAGTTTAGGAGGAATATTTATGAAACGCTTAAAAAGAAAGATTGATGATTATTTGATAGAATGGAAACAAAATTCCGATAGATTGCCACTGATTGTAAAGGGAGCTAGGCAAATAGGAAAAACTAATGCAATTAGGTATTTTGGAGAAAATAATTACAAGGTTTTTATTGAAATAAATTTTGTATTAAATCCTGAGTTTAAATCTATTTTTGATAAGTCATTTAATGTTGATGAAGTGATTAAGGAAATAACATTACGACGTCCGGAGCTAGAAATAATACCTAATGAAACTTTGATGTTTTTTGATGAGATGCAAGACTGTCCAAGTGTAGCTACATCTTTGAAAGCATTTAGAGAGGATGGAAGGTATGATGTAATATGTTCAGGCTCACTTATGGGGATTAATTACAAAAAAATAGAATCAAACAGTGTAGGAAATAAAGAAGATTACACTCTTCGTTCTATGGATTTTGAGGAATTTTTATGGGCTAAGGGTTATAAAGATGAAGTAATTAATGAGATGTTAGAATGTATGGTGGAACTTAGGCCGTTATCTAAAACTATGTATGATGTAATGCTTGAGAATTTTAAAGAATATATGGTTATTGGTGGTATGCCAGCAATAGTAAGTAAATTTATAGAAAATAAGAATTATAGTGGAATATTAAAAATGCAACAACAGATTTTACTTGATTATGAAGAAGATATTACTAAGTATGCTGGAGGACTTGACCAAAGTAAAATTCTTACGGTATATAAAAATATTCCTGTATTTCTTGGTAATGAAAATAAAAAGTTTCAAATTACAAAAATACAGGATGGGGCAAGAAACAGAGAGTATATTGGAGTTTTGAACTGGCTTGATAGAGCTGGAATTGTTAATATAAGTTATGCTTTGGATGATGTTTGCCTTCCTTTGAAAGGTAATTATAATCCTAATAATTATAGAATATATTTTGGAGATACTGGTCTTCTTATTGGCTCTCTTGATGAGGAGGCTCAGGAAGATTTACGGAAAAATCAAAATTTTAATACTTACAAAGGTGCGGTATATGAAAATGTTGTTGCGGATATGTTAGTAAAACAGGGGTATAATTTGTACTTTTATAAGAGTGAGAAGGGTACTGTTGAAATGGATTTCTTTATTAGAGATATAAATTCACTTGTGCCTATAGAAGTAAAGGCTAATGATAATCGGGCTGTATCATTAAATAATCTTACCAATAGCAATAAGTACAAGGATATTAAATATGGTATAAAACTTTGTAATAAGAATATTGGATTTAATGGTAAGTTTTATACATTTCCATATTTTATGGGATTTTTGTTAAAAAGATATATGCAACAGGTGAAGTATTAGATGTTTAATTAATGTATTACGTTTTTTTAAATTCTGACCCCCGATAGGGTACATTTTTTAAAAAACTGTAAATAATTAGTTGCCATATTTAAAATATTGTGATATTATAGTTATGGCTTTTCAGAAATAGCACGCATATTAACAAGGATAGCCTAGTGCCTTATTGGTGGTTACTTTGAGTGAGGTATGCAGAAGAAAAAACAAAAGGAGGAATGAAAATGTCAGTAGTTGCAATGAACTATTTATTAGAAGCTGGTGTTCAATTCGGACATCAAACTAAAAGATGGAATCCTAAAATGAAAGAATATATCTACTCAACAAGAGATGATATTTACATTATGGATTTACAAAAAACTGTTGCTAAATTAGAAGAAGCTTATGAGGCTTTAAACAAAATTGTTGCCGAAGGTGGAAAGGTACTTTATGTTGGTACTAAGAAACAAGCGGGAGAAGTATGCCGTGAAGAGGCTACAAGAACAGGTATGTATTATATGACAGAAAGATGGTTAGGAGGTACATTAACAAACTTCAGAACTATCAGAAGAAGAGTTAATCGTTTAGCTCAAATCGAAGAAATGGAAAAAAATGGTACATTTGATAAATTACCTAAGAAAGAAGTAGTTGGTCTTAAAAAAGAATATGATAAGTTAAATAAAAACTTATGTGGTATCAGAGAAATGGAAAGACTTCCTAAGGCTATTATTATAGTAGATTCTACTAAGGAATATAATGCAATTAGAGAAGCTAATAAACTTGGTATTCCTGTATTTGGATTAATAGATACTAACTGCGATCCAGATGGAATTGATTATGTAATACCTGGAAACGATGATGCTGTTAAGAGTGTAAAGGTAGTTATTGGTTCTTTAACTAATGCTATTGCTGAAGCTGTTGGAGCAGAAATCATAGATTATGTAACAGAAGATGAAAAGAAAATGCCTAGATTTCTTGAAAAGAAAGTTAAAGAGGAAGAAACAGTAGTTAAAGAAAAGCCAAGTCATAATGAAAAAAAGGAAACTAAAATTGACTTAACAATACTTACTGTATCAGAACTTAAAGAACTTGCTAAGAAAAAAGAAGTTAAAGGTTATTCAAAAATGAAAAAAGAAGAATTAATTGATGCGTTAAAATAAGAGAAAGGATGGATAATTATGGTAAGTGCAAGTATGGTAAAAGAACTTAGAGAACTTACAGGAGCAGGTATGCTTGATTGTAAAAAAGCCCTTGATGAAGTTAATGGTAATATGGAAGAGGCTATTACATATCTTAGAGAAAAGGGTATATCAAAGGCTCAAAAAAAGTCTTCACGTATTGCTGCTGAGGGTCTTGCTTTATCAAAAGTAAATGGTAATAAGGCTGTTATCGTAGAGGTTAACTCTGAAACGGACTTTGTTGCTAAGAATGAAGAGTTTATTAAATTAATAAACGCTATTGCGGACACATTACTTGAAAGTAATGCTAAGACTGTTGAAGAGGCTTTAGAACTTAAATATGAAGATAAGACTATCAATGATTTAATTATCGAAAAAATTAGTACTATCGGAGAAAAACTTTCTCTTAGAAGATTTGAAATAGTAGAAAAGAAAGATAGTGAAGTATTTGGTACTTATAGTCATTTGAATGGTAAGATTGTTACATTAGATGTTTTATCTAGTGATGAAGAACTTGCTAAAGATATTGCTATGCAAATAGCAGCTATGAGACCATCATATCTATCTAAGGAAGATGTACCTAGTGAAGTAGTTGAAAAAGAAAGAACTATTCTTAAAGAAACTGCTGTTAACGAGGGCCTTGCTGAAAATAAAATTGATATGATTGTTAATGGTAGACTTAATAAGTTCTATGAAGAAATTTGTTTACTTGAACAAGGTTTCATTAAAGAAAATAAGATGAAAGTTAGCAAATATGTAGAAAGTAAAAATAGTAAAATTTTATCATTTGTTCGTTATGAAGTTGGCGAAGGAATGGAGAAAAAAGAAGAAAACTTTGCTGATGAAGTTATGAAGCAAATGGGTAACTAGTTTACACTTTTTAGTGAAAAAAGTGTCAAATTTTGTCAAAAAAGAGAGAAATTTCCGCTTTGAGGGGGGAATTTTTCTTTTTTTTGGTAATAATAATATAAAGGAGGAAATTTTATGCTGAAATTAAAAGACGTTTGTAAAAAGTATCAGACTGGAGATTTTATTCAAAATGCTCTTACTGATATTAACTTGGAATTTAATAGGGGTGAGTTCACTTGTATACTGGGGCCGTCTGGTTCGGGTAAAACAACTCTTCTAAATATTTTAGGGGGGTTAGATAGGTATGATAGTGGGGATATTATCATTAATGGTAAGAGTACCAAAAATTTTAAAGATAGGGATTTTGATTATTATCGTAATAATTGTATTGGTTTTATCTTTCAAAGTTACAATCTTATTAATCACATTAGTATTCTTGATAATGTGGAAATGGCCCTTACTTTAAGTGGTGAAAAGGGTAAAAAGAAAAGAAAGAAAGCAATACAGGCTTTGAAAAAGGTTGGACTTGAGGAACATATTCATAAAAGGCCATTGGAGTTATCGGGGGGACAGATGCAAAGGGTTGCTATAGCAAGGGCCATTGTTAATAATCCAGATATAATTTTAGCTGACGAACCGACAGGGGCTTTAGATAGTGAAACTAGTATTGATATTATGGAACTTATTAGGGATATTTGTCGGGACAAGTTAGTTATAATGGTAACTCATAATGGGGAACTTGCAGAAAGGTATGCTACAAGAATTATTACTTTAAAAGATGGGGAAGTGCTTAGTGATAGTAAAAAGAAAGGGGGAGAAGAGAATGATAGGCCTTTTGTTATTAAAAAGACAGCAATGGGATTTGGTAGTGCTTTAAAATTATCTTTTAATAATATTATAACTAAAAAGGGTAGAACTATACTTACATCTTTTGCGTCTTCAATTGGTATTATTGGAATTGCTTTGATACTTTCTTTATCTAATGGTTTTGATAAGCAAATTGATATTTTTGAAAGGGAAGCTTTATCTAATATGCCTATTATTATTGGTAGTAGTGCTATGGAAGTGGATCAAAAGGCATTCGAAAATAATAATAGTGAAAGGGAAAAGTTTCCTACTTCTAAGGTGATTTTTAGTAAAGATAATATGGTTAATAAACTTACTCATACTAATAATATTAGTGATGATTATGTTAATTATGTTAAGGATATTCCGGAAAATATTATTAGTGGTATTATTTATAATTATATGGTTAATTTGAATATTATTAGTAGTTATAATGGGTTTAAACTTGTAGATAATACGAAGTTTATGCCTCTTCCAAGAGAAAGTGGTACGGATAGTTATATGGATAGTAACTATGATTTGATTGGTGGTAATAAGCCTAGTAACAATAATGAGATACTAATTCTTGTAGATAGTACTAATGGTATTGATAAGGATGTGCTTAGTATCTTTGGCTTAGAGGGAGAAGAGTTTAGCTTTGATGATATTATTGGTAAGGAACTTAAAGTTATTGATAATAATGATTATTATTCTAAGATGGGAGAATTTTATGTTATGAATACTGATTATGAGAAGTTGTATAACAGTAGTAATAGTGTTCTTAAAGTGGTTGGTATTGTTCGGGCTAAGGAAAGTAATAAGATAGTGGGGGATAGTAGTGGTATTTTGTATAGGAATGAGCTTACTAGTGATATTATTAGTGTTAGTAAGGATAGTGATATTGTTAAGAGTGCACGTAGTGTTAATTATAATGTTTTAAATGGTGAAGTTTTTAGGGATGATAGGGATAAGAAAATGGCCCTTGGATATTTGGGAGACGATGTGAATCCGGCTAGTATTAGTATTTATCCGCGTGATTTTGATAGCAAGGATAGTGTGCTTAGCTATTTGGATGAGTATAATAGGGGCAAGGATAAGGATGATAGGGTTGTTTATACGGATTTGGCGAAGACGATATCTGGGCTTAGTAGTAATATTATGAGTGCAATTACGGTAGTATTAGTTGCATTTAGTGGTATTAGTTTGGTTGTTTCTTCGATTATGATTGGTATTATTACGTATATTAGTGTTTTAGAGAGGACAAAAGAGATTGGAATTTTGAGGAGTTTAGGGGCTAGGAAGAAGGATATTGCAAGGGTATTTAATGCTGAGGTATTTTTGATTGGGTTATTTAGTGGGGTGCTTGGTATTGGTATTACGTACTTGTTATTGATTCCGGTTAATGGGTTACTTTACTCACTTACGGACCTTAAGGGGGTAGCAAGTCTTAATCCTGTTCACGCTATAGTGCTTATTATTATTAGTATTGTTCTTACTTTAATTGGGGGTATGATACCGTCAAGAATGGCTAGTAAGAAGGATCCTGTTAAGGCTCTTAGGAGTAATTAAGAAAGAAAGAGAGGTATAAATTATGGATGATTTTGAAGATAGCCTTAGGGAAGCGGAAAAGGAATGTGCAGAGATTTTGGGTATGGAATTGGATGAGTATTTGGATTGTGTTAAGGGGGATAATGGTAATATGTATTTTGATGAGGGTGAGGAGATGGAGAAGTTACTTGAACAGATGGGAATAAAAAATGTTATTAAAGAAAATATTCTTAAAGAGAAGTAAAATTATTGTTTACTTGCTTAGATTATGGGAAACTGTGTTATAATGGAAGTGTTTAAAGGAGTGGTAACGATGACGGAAAAGGAATTTTTGGAAGAGCAAGAAGAGTGTGCAAAGATGCTTGGTATGACATTAGAGGAATACTTAGAGTATTTAAAAAATATTAAGGTTCCAGATAAGGACTTTAATAGTAATTATGATGCAGAAAAGGATAAGGAGAGGCTACTTAATTATTTTGGTATTAGTGAGGATATGCTTATGGAAAGAAAGGATGATTGATAAATGAATAAAAAAGCCAAAGCCGGAGAGATATGGTTGGTAGCTATACCAACATTGTATGTTAAAGGTCCAAATGATTATGATACGGGTTTTCAAATTAGACCCTTTTTGATAGTTGACGAAGGAAAGGGAGTTTTGGTTATTGAGAACCCAGATTATTTGGCTTTAAAAATAACTACAAAATCTAATAAATTAAAAACTGTTAAGGAAATATATAATTGGCAGCAACTTGGTTTGAAAGAAAAATCATATATAAGAATAGAGATACCCCAAAGGATTGAAGAAAATCAATTAATTGGAAAAATTGCTGAATTGCCGAGAAAACAATTTTTATCTTATTATAAGTCTATGTTTGAAATATTTAATAGTAATGCTTTAAAAGAGATAATGAAAACAGATGAAGAAATAAGAGAATATTGTAATAATTAAAAAGTTATGATGAAATGAATTTTGCATATTTTTACTTTCTAATCCTTGATAAGACTCTTTGATTTGTGGTAAAAAGATTATAAAATATCTTGAAAAATTATTAGTTATATATTATAATTTCCTTGTAATATAGTTTTGGAAAGGATGCAATATGAAAGGTGAAATTATTGATGTTGTTACGGAAAAGGGTGTTTTAAAAAGAGTTGAAGTTTTAAGGTATTTTAGGATTAAATCACTTAATAAGGAGTACATTATATATAGGGAGAAGAGTAATGTTATATATTCGGCTGAACTTAAATATATAGATGATACCATAGTTCTTTCTAGTGTAGAAGATGAAAGGGCTTTGGATGTGATAAAAGAATATGTTAAGGAGTTAAGTGATAATGGAAAATAATGATATAGAGTTATTAGATATTCAGAAACTTAGGAAAAAGAAGATTATTCAACGGGTTAAGAAAACTGTTATTGGGCTAATTATCGGGACAACAGTTATTACTTATTTGCCAACTCTTAACTTTAATGTTAATTTGTTCTTTGCTCAAAATGATAGTAGTATTACTAGTATAGTTAATGATGATAATATGTCTATGCGTGATAAGGCTAGGTATTTATTTGAACTAGGAATGGACAAGAATAGTAGGGTTAGTGATGATCTTAAAGAAACGATAATTACTTCATTTGAGAATTATGTTATTGATGAATATTCGGATTATTTTACAGAAAAGTATTTGTATAATATGTATACTAGTGCTAAAACGGTAAAGGTTAAAGAGATGAGTGATTATGCTAAGGAACACGGTTGGTGGAGTGGTTCGTATAATCCATCTTTTAATGAATATTCTGTACTTGGTAAAGATGATTATTTAATTGTAGCTCACGAGCAGTTACACGCTAGCTTAAAAAAGGGAAGAATGGGTTATGGTCTAACAACAGGAATTAAGGGTTATGCTGTAAACGAGGGACTTACTATTTCTCACGTTTCTAAAGATGGTGGTTACTATGATGAAATGATGATTGCTAATTATATTGGTTTAATTATTGGCAAGGATAAAATTAATAATGCTTATTTTAATTGTGATTTAAATTCTATAAAGGTGGAACTAGAAAAGTACTTGGAACCTAGTGAGGTTGAACAACTGATTAAGAGTTCGGATATAGTAACTTTGGGGGATTATTTTGATACTTTTCTTTACAGAAATGATCTTTTAAAAATAATAAATAGAGATAGAATTTCTAATATGATACGGGAAAATAATAAAAAAGTAATGGAACTTATAAGGAAGGCTTATGAAAATAAGTATAATACTATGGTAGATAGTAACAGGTATGGTAGGGTTTTATTTGGTAAGGGTAGTTATTATGAAAAGTGTATGCTATATAATGGTATTAATATTGAGGAACCTACTTATAGTATACTTGATGTAGGGCCTGATAATTATATGATTAGATTATATTATCATTGTAATAGAAAATTTTATCACCAAGATATATTGGTATCTAATGAAGAACTTAAAAATTTTGATATTGATAAAGAGATTAATGGTATTAAAGAAGAAGCTCTTAATGATATGAAAAATAATGTAGCACATAGTTCTAATGTTAGAAGATAGAAAGAGTAGTGTAGGTGATATAATATGAAATTAAAGAGAAATAATGTAAAGGGATTAAGTGTTAAAATATTATTTGGAATAATAGGGATTATAGTTATTTTACTATTAGTATTATGTGTTTTTAAATGGAATAATTATAAAAAAACTACTATTATTAGCGATGAAAGTTGTGGCACCAAGGATTATTATAATAATAATTATATTTATAAGATAAGATATGATTTTGGGGCTGAGGATTATATATATTTATTACCTGATAATGTGATAAAAAAATTAGAGATACAGGAAGTTAGTCGTATTGTGCCAGATTGTAATTGTATGGAATTTACTGGCGAGTATAAATATTATGAAGAAACTATAGATTTTAGTGAAAAGTCGAAAAAGATAGCAATAAATGTTTTTAAAGAACTTTCTAAAAAAAGTGGAAGTAAATGTTTTAATGCAGATGATATGGAATTAACTAAATATCAAGAAAAAATATTATTAGCTATATTATTAAATTCTGAGGATGAAATGAGAAAATAATTTGATTATTAGATAATTGATTTACCTAATATAATAATATACCGATAACGGAATAAAAGCATTGACAATTAATTATTAATTATGAAAGTTGGAAAAAATATCATCCCATTATTAAAGATTAGAATATTATAATGCTTTGGATAAAGCACATACAACTGGTGATTATACTGATTTTGTTAAATTAGTTAATGAATTAGAAATAGAAATGCTAAATAAGTATTTGGAATTATTGTAAAATGTAGCACATAGTTCTAATGTTAGAAGATAGAAAGTAGTGTAGATATTATGTGTTGTAGAGAGAACTTCATATATTAAATGAGTTCTTTCTTCTTACCCCCATAGGGCACTTTACTTAATAATATAAAAATAATGTAAAATTTATTAAAAAGTGTTTACAAAAATGGGTATAGGTGCTAGAATAATAGTATAGAAGTGGCAGATAGTGGTAGAAAGTGGGGGACTATTATGTTAATGGGGGAATATCATCACAATATTGATACGAAGAATAGGCTAATTATACCGGCAAAGTTCAGGGATGTTATAGGTGACAAACTTATTGTTACGAGGGGACTTGATGGATGCCTTTTTGTATATTCACCTGATAAGTGGGATGATATTACTCTTAAATTAGATACCCTTTCTTTTACGAAGAAAGATGCGAGAAATTTTATGAGATTTTTTCTATCTGGTGCGACTATGTGTGAAGTAGATGGACAGGGAAGAATTGTTATACCACCGTCTTTAATTAGTTATGCGGATATTTCAAAAGAATGTACAATCATTGGGGTTAATGATCGTCTGGAAATTTGGGCTACCTCTAAGTTTGAACTTATTATGGAGAATAATTTAGAGGAGATAGAAGAGTCTTGTGAAAATTTATTTAGGGGGGCAGAAAATGATGCATAAAAGTGTTTTATTAAACGAGAGTATTGAGAAACTTAATATTAAAGAGAATGGGGTATATGTAGATGGTACACTTGGTTATGGTGGTCACAGTAGTGAAATTTTAAAAAGAATTAAGAAGGGGTTCTTGTATTCGTTTGATATGGATGACTATGCCTGCAAGTGTAGTTTAGAGAAACTTAGTAAGGATTTTAGTAATTTTGAAATTATTAATACTAATTTTGCAAATGTTAAGGAAGAACTTAATAAAAGGGGAGTTACTTCTATAGATGGTATGCTCTTTGATCTTGGTGTATCTTCTGTACAACTTGATGAAGCGGAGAGGGGTTTTAGTTTCCATAAGGATGCTCCTCTTGATATGCGTATGGATAGGAGTCAGTCATTTAGTGCTTACAATGTTGTTAATGAGTATTCTTTTAATGAGTTAGTTAGAATATTCAGGGAATATGGAGAAGAGAAGAGTGCTGTTGGTATTGCTAGAAAGATAATTGAATATAGAGAAAATAAGAAGATAGAAACGACTTTAGAACTGGTTGATATTATTAGAAGTGGTATGCCGGCTAAGGAAATTAGAAGTGGTCATCCGGCAAGGAGAGTATTTCAAGCTATTAGGATAGAGGTTAATCATGAACTTGATACTCTAGAAAAGGCTTTAAGAGATAGTTTAGATATGCTTAAAGTGGGAGGAAGGGTTTGTGTTATTACGTTTCATTCTTTAGAGGATAAGATTGTTAAGAATATATTTAAGGAGTATTCTTATATGGATCCTAATTTGAACTGTCTTCCGTTTGTTCCGGATAATCTTCTTCCTAAGTATAAGGTTATTAGTAGTGGTATTACTCCTAGTAAGGAGGAATTATTTGAAAATAATAGGGCTAGAAGTAGTAAACTCAGAGTAATTGAGAGAGTAAGGGACTGATATTATGAGTAAAAAAAAGAATAAAAAGGGATTTGAAAAGAAACTTAATAGGGTCTTTATGTGTTTATCACTACTTTTAATTATGGGTATTTTATTTGGACAGATTACGTTGTCACAGATGAATTTAGAAGTACAGAGGTTAGAGAAGGATGTTCAGTCAAAGAAGGATCAGAACCAGAGTTTGGTTATGAAGATTAATGAAATGGCATCACTTGATAATATTCAGAGTGTAAGCGAAGAGGCTGGTCTTGCTTATAATAATGATAATATTAGGACAATTGATAAGTAAGGGTGATTAGTATGGGAAAGATAAATGGCAATAATAAGATTAGGTATAATAAGCTTGTTTTAGTATTTGTCTTTTTTCTTTTTTGCGGTCTTATTGTGAGAATGGGAATGCTTTGTTTTGGCGATCAAAGGGTCGGTAATTCGACATTATCAGCATTTATTGAAAAGAGGAATACTATAGAGGATGTGTTATATCCTGATAGGGGGAGTATTTATGATAAGAATGGTAATATTTTAGCTCAGACAGTTGCTAGTTATACGGTTATTGCTTATCTTTCTCCTACTAGAAGTGAGAATAGTAGTACACCTTTACACGTAGTGGATAAGGAAATGACGGCAAGTAAACTGGCTCCACTTCTTAATATGAGTGAAGAGAGTTTACTTGCACTTTTGAACAAGGATGCTTATCAGGTTGAACTAGGCCCTGGAGGGAGAAATCTTAGTGAACTGGAAAAGGAAAAGATTGCGGAACTTAATTTACCAGGGATTGATTTTGTGAAGAGTTCAAAGAGGTATTATGCGAATGGGGATTTTGCATCGTATATGTTAGGGTATACGGTTAATTCTAAGGATAATGATAAGGTTTTAACAGGGGAACTGGGAATTGAAGAATATTATAATGATGTTTTGACGGGTAGTCAGGGTTATATTAGGTATGAAAAGGATAGGTATGGTTATAAGATTGCTAATGGGCGTGAATATGTAGAGGATGCTAAAAATGGTGATGATGTTTATTTAACGATTGATAATAATATTCAGCTTTTTATTGAGAATGCGGTTAAGAAGGCAGGAGGAGAGAGCGAGGCTGATTGGGCTTTTATGGTTGTTGCTGATGCTAAGACGGGGGCTATTTTGGGGTATTCTTCAACACCTAGTTTTGATCCTAATAAAAAGAATATGACATCGTATTTGGATCCGATTGTTAATAATGCTTATGAGCCTGGTTCGACAATGAAGATATTTAGTTATATGTGTGCTATTGATAAGGGTACTTATAATGGTGATGATACTTATATGTCAGGAACGATGAGTTATGCTTCTAAGACTGATCCTGAGGATGTGGTTACGATTAGTGACTGGAATAAGATGGGTTGGGGAGTTATTAGTTATGATAGGGGCTTTGCTTTATCTAGTAACATCGCAGTAGCGAACATTCTACAGAATTATATTAATAAGAAAGAACTTAAGGATTGTTATGAGAAGTATGGGTTTGGTAAGAAAACGGGCTTTACTTTAGCGAGGGAACTTGCGGGGGATATTAATTTTAAGTATGATATTGAGGCTGCTACAGCGGGATATGGACAAGGTATTAATATTACGCCTATTCAGATGGTGCAGGCTTTGACGGGGATTAGTAATAATGGGGATATGATTAAGCCTTATATTGTTGATAAGATAGTGGATTCTAGTACGGGGGATACTATTTACAGGGGAAAGAGACGGGTTGTTAATCATATTGCTAGTGAGAATACTATTCAAAAGATTAAGGATCTTATGAAGAGTGTTGTTAATCCTGATGCGAGTATTGCTACTGGTTCTAGTTATTATATGGAGGGGTATGATCTAATTGGTAAGACTGGTACAGCCCAGATATTTGATTACACCACAGGTGGGTACAAAACGGGATCTACGCAGAATATTTATTCTTTTGCTGGTTTATATCCGTACGATGATCCGGACATTATTATTTATATGGCGGTTAAGGAACCGAAGGATGGTGGTAGTTATGTATCGGATGCGGTTAAGAATGTTTTGGTTAATACTTCTAAGTATTTGAATTTGAATGTTAGTTCGGGAGAGAATGTTAGTTTTGAGGTTGGTAACTATCTTAATAAGAATACGAATAGTATAAAGAGTAAACTTGATAATAGGGGAATTGGTTATGTTGTTTTGGGTAATGGGGATAAGATTATTAATCAGTATCCTAGTATGGGATCGGTTATGGTGAAGAGTGATAGGGTATATCTTCTTACTAGTAGTTATGATAGGGTGATGATTGATTTAACGGGGATGAGTTATAAAGAGGTTGTTAATGTACTTAGGCTGATGGGTGTTAAGTATGAGATTAGTGGTAGTGGGTATGTTAAGAGTCAGAGCATAGGTGTAGGGGCTATTATTAATGATGGGGATGTGGTTCGAGTGGAACTTGGAAGGATTTATTAGGACTATAAAAGATAATGGGAAGGCTCTACTTAGGGCTTTCTTTTTATTATGGGGATAGAGTGGACTTTGTCAAGGGTGGTGTGTAAATTAAGTTAGTAGATAAAATATGTCTCTTGACAATTACACTGAAATTTTAGTATTTTTCAGTGTAATTGTCAAAGGAAGAATTGTAAAAAAATAATGTGTTAAGAAAAAATATTGCTAAAAATAGGCAGTATTTTTTTAATATTTGTGAAAAAAATACAAAAAAATTAAAAATAAGTATACTTTTTTGCGTTTTTGATATATAATACTTGTGGAGGGGATGAAAATGCTTATAGAGTTTAGCGTTAAAAATTTTCTATCTTTTAAGGATAAAGTTACATTATCTATGGAAAAAGGAAATGGTGATGAAAATCTTGAAAATGTTGTGAGTGAGAATGGTACTTATTTATTAAAAACAGCAGCTATATATGGTGCCAATGCTTCGGGTAAATCTAATATATTGAGTGCATTATCTTGTGCTATATTAATGGTAAGAAATTCAAACCTAATACCAGTGGGTGGTAAATGGAATTTTGTAAAACCTTTTTTATTTGATGAAGTTAGTAGAAATGAACCTAGTGAGTTTGAGTTTATATTTACTTCAAATGGTGTTAAGTATAGATATTCTTTTAGTACAGATATGAATAGGATTTATGATGAAGTATTAGATGCTTATTATAGTCAAAAACCTACTAATATATTTACAAGAAAAAATACTAATAGTTATGAGTTTAGTACTGATAAAAGTAGGTTAGAAGAATTATCTAATAATAATACAGAGAATAAGTTGTTTTTAGCAACTGCTACTACTTGGAATTATGATAAAACGAAAGATGCATATTTATGGTTTGTTAATGCTATTGATACTTATAATTCTTTTGATAAGATAGCAGATGGGGACTTAATGGATTATAGTAATGAAGAAGTGGGATTAAAAGAGTTTGCTTTAAAGCTACTAAGTGAAGCTGATATTTTAATAAAAGATATAACAGTTAATTATGAAGAAAAAGAAATGGATAGTACAATGGTTGATATGTTAGTACCACCAATGGCTAGAAACGCAGAAAAATTTAAGATTAAAAATGTTAATATTGAACTTGAACACGAGGTTAAAGATGATAATGGCAATGCTCATACTTATAAATTAAATTTTACTGACGAGTCATCGGGGACAAAAGTGTTATTTGCTTTTGCTCCATTTTTAAAGAAAGCATTTGAGACAACTAAAATTATTGTAGTTGATGAACTAGAAAAGAGTATGCATCCGGTTTTGGTGGAGTTTATTGTTAAGTTATTTAATAATAAAGATATAAACAAGGCTAATAGTCAGTTGATATTTACTACTCATAGTACTAACTTGTTAAATTTAGAGTTACTTAGAAGAGACCAGATTTGGTTTACAGAAAAAAATCCGAAAAATGGTGTTTCTGATTTATTTCCCCTTGATTCGTTTTCAGTTAGAAAAGATGAAAATATTCAAAAAGGTTATATAAATGGAAGATATGGAGCAATTCCATTTATAAGGGATATTGATTTATGGCAAGAAAACAGTTAAAACATAATAAAAAAAAGCCTTTAATTGTTATTTGCTCCGAAGGGGGAAAGAAATCTTCGGAATATTATTATTTTAGACATTATGCTAATAGGGATTTAAGAATTCAGTTTTCTACTGGTAATAGTACGGATCCAAAAGGAATGTTAGATGACTTGTTAAAATATATTAATAATGAAGATATAGTCTCCGAAGATAACTGTAAAATCTTTATGGTATTAGATACGGATTTAGATAAGGCTCGAATAAGGGAAATAAAAGAAATAGAACAAAGGTGTATTAACAATAATATTGAAATAATTACCTCGGCACCAACTTTTGAGATATGGTTTGTAATGCATTATCGAAACAACAAGTTGATATTTCAAACGAGTAAGGATGTAAAAAAAGAATTACAAAATATTAATGGTGTATATACAGAAAGTATGGATATGTTTAAGATAGTAGAAAGTATGACTAATAAGGCCAGAACTGTTGCTCAATCTTTTGAACAGCAAGCTATTAAAAATAGAGAGGAATTATTGTATGTTAATCCGCATACTAGTATATATAAAATACTAAATGCAATTGATGAATTTAGCACTTTGAAGTAATATATTAACTTTAATAATATAAAAAAGACAGCACAAACTTATGGATAGGGGTTGTACTTTTTTATTTAGTAATTATATATAATAAAAAAATGGCCGGGGATACGACCATTTTTGGAACATAGATGTTGCATTATATGCAACGGGTTTGTGCACTGTAAATTACTCACGTGATTGGGCCATAAGTAATTTACGAGTTATATATTATCATAAGATGTGGGTATTTGTCAATACTTTTTGGAAAAAAATTTGATTTTTTTTTGTTTAGGGGAGATTTTTATTAGTATTTGCCCCCGATAGGGCCAAAAATAATATAAAATTATTGTATTATTTTGTCATTTCTATAAATATAATTATTATGAAGGGGGAGATATGAAAGTTTTTAAGAATTATAAGTCTACTTTTATTTTGCTGGCATTTATAATTATGGGAGGAATATTAGGCCTTATATTTGGCGAGGATATCAAGGTTCTTAGTCCGTTTGGTGACCTCTTTCTAAATATGTTACTTGTGATTGTGGTTCCGCTGATTTTTCTTACGATAACGACTTCGATATGGAAGATGGATAGTCCGAAGAGGATAGGGAAGATTCTTACTAGTATTATTTTGGTATTTGTGGTTACCTCGGTAGTGGCTTTGATTATTGGTATGATAAGTGGATACTCGTTTAAGCTTATTGATAATTCTTCGAGTAGTGCTATTATAGAGAGTTTGGATAGTAATAGTGTAGAGGCTACCAATGAGGATGCTACTATTTTGGATAGGACGGTTAGTGCTATTAGTACGAGTGATTTTGTTAATTTATTATCTAAGGATAATATGATTGCTTTAATTGTTATATCGATACTGGTTGGTATAGCGATGAATTTATGTAAAGAGAAGGCTAAACCTCTTGGTAATTTTTTGCAATCTTCTTTGGATGTTCTTATGAAGTTTATTGGTCTTATTATGTATTATGCTCCGATAGGTCTTGGTTGTTATTTTGCGGTATTAGTTGGTACATTTGGGGGCAGTATGATAGTTGGGTATTTGAAGACTTTTGTGGTATATCTTATTGTTAGTATTTTATTTTTCTTTATTGTTTATAGTATATATGCTTTAATAGCGGGAGGTAAAAGGGGATTTAGGAGATTTTGGAGGAATATTCTTCCAGTTACTATTACTTCGATTGCGACTTGTTCTAGTGCTGCATCTATGCCTGTTAATATGGAATGTACAAAGAAGATGGGAGTTAGTGAAGATGTTGTAGATGCAACGATTAGTTTGGGTACTAGTTTCCATAAGGATGGTTCTATTATTGGTAGTGTGTTTAAGATTATGTTCCTTGTTTATTTATTTAATATGGATTTTATGAGTATAGGGATGACATCAAAGATTTTCTTTGTAGCATTGGTTGCGACCTTACTTGTTACGGCAGTTCCTATTGGTGGGGGTACGATATCAGAAATGCTTATTATTTCAATGATGGGCTTTCCGGTAGCGTGTTTGCCTATCTTAACGATTATTGCCACGATTATTGATGCTCCGGCAACATTGCTTAATGTAGTGGGTGATACTAGTAGTTGTTTACTAGTATCGAAAATGGTAGATGGTGATAAGTGGATAGAGAGAAAGACTTAATAGGGGTCTTTTTTTCTTGGCCCTACGGGGGTATAAATGGGTAGTAAAATGGTATTCTTTAGTTCAACCAATATTAAAATGGGACTAAGACTTGGTTTGGATATGGCTTGGATATGAGTAAAATGGTATTCTTTAGTTCAACCAATATTAAAATGGGACTAAGACTTGGTTTGGATATGGGTCTTGGGGGTGATATTGGGGGTATTGTATGTAAGGAGAAGGCGTTATTTTGGTAATGTTTTTTTTATACTCACTCCCAATAGGGCAAGTTATTAAAATTGATAAAAAGATATGGACTTATTTTTAAAAATTTGGTACAATATAGTCAAAGATAGGTGATAATAGTGATGAGGAAAGATAATAGGGGCTTTATGTTAGCAGAGGTTATTATTGTGTCGTCTATTGTTGTGACTGTGCTTGTTACGATGTATACGGGGCTGAATAAGCTTTTTGTTAAGTATGATGAACTTAGTAGGTATTATAATGTGGATGCTATTTATATGGCTAAGAATGTGGAGGATTATCTTATTGATAGTTATCAGATGGGAAGTTTGATTGGTAATAGTAGTAGTGTTGGATATGTTGATTTAAGGGATGGGGGATATTTTAATAATGCTGAAAATTTGATAAGTAATGATGTTGTTAAACTTTATTTTCTTGGTAATTATGGAGAATATGGAGATGGATATGATAAGGTTAAGAATTTAAGTACTAGTGATAAGTATTTTGATGATTATGTGGATTATGTTAAGAATGATATTAAAAATAAATATGGGTATAAGAGAGATGCTGATGGTAATATAATAAAGGATGCTAGTGGTAATGATCAGCCATCTGATGCTTATAAAACAAAGAAGGTTATTATGTTAGAGATGAAACAGGGTGGTAAGGAGTATTATGGTTATGTGGTGGTAGAGTGAGACGGCTTAATAATAGGGGATATTTAATAGTTGAGTTAATACTTGCATCAGTTCTAGCTATGACAGTTGCTTACTTTCTTCTTAATTTGGTAGTTAAGATGAGTAGTAAGAATCAGGATCTTTATGTGGAAACAGCTCTTCTTACGGATAAGGCTATTATGACAAATCTTGTTATGGAGGATGTTAATAAGTATACTTTAGTGGGAGTTAGTCAGAGTGGTAATAGTGTTAACTTTGATTTTAAGGATAAGGATAACAATGATATTAAGAAGAAGTTAGTAGTTGATACGGATGATAAGAGTGTTACGTATAGTAATGAGGATGGGAGTAATGCTATTGTTAAAAAGCTTAATAGTAATATAGTTAAGATTGATCCGCAAATAAGTGCCGATGAGGGAGTTATTAATAGTGGTATTAATGATAGTTTATTAAGAATTAAAACGGTTATGAATACGATGTATAGTGATACTAATTTTGGTCTTGATATTACTATTCCTTATAATAAGAATACGCTTAAATTAGAACCTAATATTAGAGTTAAGGATGAGTATAGTTCGGGGTTAGATATTAAACAGGGTACTAGTAGTGATAGGCTTATTAGGTCTTATTTTGATTATTTTCCTAGTAATGGGAATGTTAGTTGTAGTTATAATGGGACAAGTGTTAGTACTATTAATGATGTTATTAGCGGTAAGGGAATTGGTACTTATAGGGTAAGTTGTAATGTTAATTATAATTTTAATGGTAGTACTATAACTAGTGCTAGTTCGGCTAGTATGGATATTAGGGTTAGTAAGAATGGTATTAGTTCTAGTTATGACAAGTATTTGTATTATGCTAGTAGTGTGTTTGATAGTCAGGGAAATGATACGGAGTTATTTCGCTTTTATAGATGTAATGAGGACGGAAGTAATTGTGAGAGTTTAAATACAACCGCTTATGGGATGTATACGGATACGACAACGGCTCTTAGTTACGGGTTTAGTGCTGTTCCTTACGATGCTAAGAATAGGTGGTATTATTCTTCTTGTAATTGGCATAATAATAAGACAATAGAGATGATGACGATGCACAGATGTGAAGGTAAGGTGTGTAGTAATAGTACTTTTGCTAATCCAGTTGGTTATCCGTTTGCTATTTATAATGTTAGTGTGTCGTCAGAGATTATTAGTAATAGTAAAAAGGTTTATTATAGTGCGGCTCAGTATTCTAAGGGATACAGGATACCAAAAATGGATTTGTATGTATGTGATTTGGATCCTGATATTGGGGATTGTAAATATTTTAAAACAGCTGATGCTTATGTTTTTTTTGGGGATGCTAATGCTAATGGAACTGGTATTAGTTATCAAGTAGGTATGGCAGTTAATGAGAAATATTTCTTTTATACAACAGAGAGTTCTAAGACGGATGTTCTTGATATAGTTAGGTGTAACTATGATGGTACGGATTGTAAAGTTATTGGTAGTAGTAATGCGTGGAGTTCGGCTTATACAGGAAGTGAACTTTATCCGAGGTTAGTGGCTGATGATAGTAATCTTTATTATACTAGTTATAATTATGAAACGGGAACTATTTATAAATGTAATGAAGCAGGTGAGAATTGTCAACCAATTGTTTCTGGAAAGGGTTTTACTAATAATGCTGGAGCGGGCCTTAATGTTGGTATGGCCATAAGTAGTGATTATTTATTTTATACTACTTATAGTACTTCTTATCGTGATGTGATAGGGGGAAGTATTATTAGGTGTACAAGAGAAGGGAAGAATTGTGAAACTAAGGTAAATAGTGGGGCAACCATAGTAGCAGGACCTGGCTTAGAGATGCAGGTAACGGCTAATGATAATTATGTTTATTATACGGAGGCAATGCAAAATAGTCAAAATTCGGCAAGGATTAATAAATTTAAGGTATATAGGTGTAATGAAAAAATGGAGGAATGTAAACCTAAGGAACTATATGACGGTAGCAATTATATATATGGATATTCTAATGCGTATACTGGTTCGGTTATTCCTTATAAAATGATACTTACTAAGTAAAAAAGAGAGGAGGAGTAAGTGATGGGGAAACTTAATAATAGGGGATATTTAATAGTAGAGTTAATACTTGCGTCAGTTCTAGCTATGACAGTTGCTTACTTTCTTCTTAATTTGGTAGTTAAGATGAGTAGTAAGAATCAGGATCTTTATGTGGAAACGGCTCTTCTTACCGATAAGGCTATTATGACAAACTTAGTTATGGAAGATGTTAATAAGTATACTTTAGTGGGAGTTAGCAATATAGATACTGATAAGGGTGTTACTTTGGAATTTTTGAAAAAAGATGAAGTAACTACTTTTATGAAGAGATTAGAGATTACGGGGAGTGAGGGTAGTAAGAGTTTTAGTTATGGTAATGTAGATGGTAGTAATACTGTTACAAAGAAACTTAATAGTAATATAGTTAATACTAATATTCAGTTAGAGAGTAAGGATATGAATAGTGGTGGTAGTAATAATGCTATTCTTACTATTAAGGTTATTATGAATACGATGTATAGTGATACTAATTTTGGTTTAGATATTAGTATTCCTTATAATAGTAATAGGCTTAAGTTGGATCCTACTATTAAAGTAAAAGATGAGTACAAGGATAGTGGTCTTAATATTAAGCTTTCGGATAGTATTGATGGTACTATTAAGGGATATTTTGATTATTTTCCTAGTAATGGGGATGTTAGTTGCAGTTATAATGGGACAAGTGTTAGTATGATTAGTGATGTTATTAGTGGTAAAGGAATTGGTACTTATCCTGTTAAATGCAAAGTTAGTTATAGCTTCAATGGTAGTAATAGGGAAAGTGGTGATGCGGAACTTAATATTGTTATTAGGAATGATAATGGTTCTAATCCGGGAGGAAACCCTACGGGAGCAGGGTACTTATATTATGCTAATTCAGTGATGTCAAGTCAGAATACGGCTACGGAACGTTTTAATGTATGGGTCTGCAATGAGGATGGTAGTGGTTGCAAGAATTTGAAGAGTGTTTATGGAATGTATACGGGGACGAGTTCGGCTCTTAGCTATGGGTTAGCTCCTGTTAAGGGTAGTAATATTTGGTATACTTCATCTAATGAAACTAATGATAGTGTAATGAAGATTTATAAGTGTGATAGTAATAGTTGTAATTATTTAACGAGTTCAGCAGGCTTTGCTAATTATCATTATAATGTTAGTGTGTCTTCAGATATTGTTGCTGGTAAAGATTATATGTATTTTAGTTCATCTAGATATGCTACGGGAGTATATACATCTATATTTGATTTATATGTATGTAGTAATGGGGATAATCCTAATTGTCATGAGTTTGCAACATCTTATCCTCTTGTTTATAGGGGTAATGGAAACCCTAATGGTACAGGGGTTAGTTTTCAACCAGCTATGGCTAGTAATGATGATTATTTCTTCTTTACGGATAATTATAGTGGTGGTGATAGTACTTCTCTTAGTACTAAGATTTATAGATGTAATAAGGATGGAAGTAACTGTAATATTATAGGTAGTACAAGGGGTTGGGCTTATAATGGTAATGGTAGTGAACTTTATCCTGCACTAGTTGCTGATAATAGTAATCTTTATTATACTTATTATGATAGTAGTACAAGTGGTTCTATTTATAAGTGCGAGTATGATGGTACGGGATGTAATGAGATTGCTAATGGAATACCGTTTATTAATAGTACAAGGGGGACAGGGATAAAGATTGGTATCGCTATTAATAGTAAGTATCTTTATTATTCTACTTATAGGTATGTAAGTGGTGATGTTATTAATATGGATATATACAGGGCCAATAGGGATGGTAGTGGTAAGAAAATGGTTAAGAGTAGTGGTGCTTATACTTTAGCAGGGGCAGGTATGGAAATGCAGATAACGGCTAATGATAATTATGTATATTATACGGAGGCAATGCAAAATAGTCAAAATTCGGCAAGGATTAATAAGTTTAGGGTGTATAAGTGTGATATTGAAATGTCGCATTGTAATCCTTATGATGTTCAGGGTAATGGTGGTTACTTACACGGGTTTGCTAATCCGAATACGGGATCGGTTATTCCTTATAAGATAAGGCTTACGAAGTAGGAAAGTGGTGATTTATAGTGAAGAGGCTTAATAATAGGGGATATTTGATAGTAGAATTGATACTTGCATCAGTTCTAGCTATGACAGTTGCTTACTTTCTTCTTAACTTAGTAGTTAAGATGAGTAGTAAGAATCAGGATCTTTATGTGGAAACAGCTCTTCTTACGGATAAGGCTATTATGACAAACTTAGTTATGGAAGATGTTAATAAGTATACTTTGATTAGAATGAATAATAGTAATAGTAGTGATGGTAAGGTTAGTATGGTATTTTTAAAATTTAGTTATTATGATGCAAGTAATGAACAGAAAACCATTGATAAGATGGTTACTATTGATACTGATACTAGTTTGTTTAAGTATGGAGAGGTTAGTTGTTCTGATGTTGAAAATTATGAACCTAGTAGTTGTACGTATAAAACGGATAAGACGATAGTGAAGAAACTTAATAGTAATCTTTATTCGGCTAATACTAATGCTAGTACAAAGGATAATAATGGTAATGGGATTAATGATAAGATTCTTAATATTAATAGTAATTTAAAGACAATGTATTCGGATTATGATTATGGGTTAAATCTTGCTATTCCTTATAGTAATAATACTTTAGAGTTTAGTCCGAAGATAGAAGTTAAGGCTGATTATAAGAATGGCTATATGGTTGAATATCCTAATAATGATAATACTAGAATTGATAGTTTATTTTCTTATTTTCCTAGTAATGGTACTATTAGTTGTAGTTCTAATACGGTTAAGGATGTAGAAACTGATGTGGGAAGTAGTGCGGCTACTTGTACAGTTTCTTATGTTTTTAATGGTAATGTTAAAACGGCCTCAGCTAATGTTACGATAACGGTTACGCCTAGAAAAGTTACTATACCTAAGTATTTGTATTATACGGATAATAATTTATCTAGTCAGGGTAATAATACAGAGAGTTTTTCTATTTATAGGTGTAATGATGACTTTACGGGTTGCTTTTCGGTAGCAGGAGCTAGTGGTATGATAACTAATACTACTACTTCTCTCAGTTATGGATTGGCTCCTGTTAATGGTAGTGATAAGTTTTTCTGTTCTTCTTGTAGGTATGGTAATAGTAAGACTATTGATGTTTATGATGTTTATATGAAAGATGGTAATGGTAATAGGTCTACAATTGGTGGGGCTGCTGGTTATGCTAGGGCTTATGCTAATACTGGTGTTTCTTCGGAAATGGTTAGTAATAGTAAGTATTTGTATTATAGTTCAGCTAGGTATTATAATAGTCAGTACTCGAATTCTTTTGATATAAGGGCTTGTAATATTGATACGAAAGAATGTAATGACTTCACAAGCACGACAGTGTATGTTTATGGTGGTAATAATAGTGCTAATGGTAATGGGGTTAGTTTTAGGCTTGGTATGGCAGCTAATGAGAAGTACTTTTTCTACACGGATGCACGGAGAACCAGTCAGGGTAATGCAAGTGATAGTGTAGATATTTATAGGTGCAATGCTGATGGAACGGATTGCCAGGTGATAACGGGAGCTAGTGGCTGGGCTTTCACAGGAAGTGGTAGTGAGCTTTATCCGAAGTTAGTGGCTGATGATAAGAATTTGTATTATACTTCGGTTGATAATAAGTATGGTAGTACATCTATTTATAAGTGTGATTATGATGGTACTGGTTGTAAGAGTATTGTTAGCGGTGCTTATGGTTTTGCGGGGGCTAAGGGACAGAGTATTAATGTTGATTTGGATATTAATAGTAAGTATCTTTATTATACGTCTAATACGGGTGGTAGGGGTGACTATGGTTATATGTCCGTGTATAAGTGTAATAGGGATGGAACGGGCTGCGTTAGTAAAGGTGGTGGTGGTAGTACTTTACTTGCGGGCTCTGGTATAGGAGTACAGGTTACGGCTAATGATAATTTTGTTTATTATACGAGTGCGGGATGGAATAGAAGTGGTACGGATAGGATTAACTCGTTTTCGGTTAAGAGATGTGATATAGAGATGAAAGAGTGTAAAGGAGTAAAGGGAGTGGCTGGTTTTGCTAATCCTAGTACGGGTAGCACTATTCCTTATAGGATAATTCTTACTAAGTAAGGTGGTTAAGGGAAATTATAAAAAGCATATTATGATGGTATAATATGTTTTTTTAAATACAGTGACATTTACAGTGACATTTACAGTGACATTTATGGTATAATGTTATTAAAAGGAGTGATTTAAATGGAATTGTTTGATAAAGTTAAACCTAAATATTATATTGATAAGGAGATGAATGATATACTACAAGATATAGATGAGAAACTTAAATATATTGATATTAGTGATAAACAAAAAAGAAAATATTTGATTTCAAAATCTAAAATAAGGTCAATTCATTCTTCTCTTGCTATTGAAGCTAATTCATTATCTTTATTTGATGTAGAAAATATATCTGAAAATAAACTGGTACTTGGTAGAAAAGATGAAGTGCAAGAAGTTAAAAATGCTATTGAAGTATATAATCGTATGAATGAATATAATTATAAAAGTGAAAGTGATTTATTGAAGGTACATAGTTTAATGATGAGATACTTTGATGATGATAATGGTGAATATAGAAATCACGGTGAAGGTGTTAAGAGAAATAATGAAATAATATATATGGCTCCTAGCTCTATTTTAGTTCCGTCTTTAATGAAAAGTCTATTTGCATATATAGCTAATAGTGATTTAAATATTATTGTTTTAGCGGCAATTTTTCATTATTATTTTGTTTCTATTCATCCTTTTTCGGATGGAAATGGAAGATGTGCAAGACTTTGGGTAACATTAATGTTAATTGATTATGATAAAAATTTTGAATTTATACCACTTGAAGAGGAAATATATTTAAATCAAGATAATTATTATTCAGCAATAGCAGAATGTCATAATAATGGTAATGCTAATGTTTTTATAAGGTTTATTTTAAAAACAATTAATTCATCAATTGATAAATTAATAAGAAATAGTAACTTTGTTCTTAATGATATTCAAAATAAGATTGTTCTTTTGATTACAAATAATAATAAAATAACACAAAGAGAAATTGCTAATATAACTAATGTTAATATTAGGACTATTAAAAGAAATTTTAAGATATTGATTGATAATTCAGTAATTGAAAGAGTTGGCTCTGATAAAACGGGATATTGGCAAATTATTAAATAATGGTTATATTATTATAATGCATAATACATAAGATATTATTAGGGCTAGAAGGGCCCCTATTATTCTTCCATATAGGAAGTATTTGTATTTTATGTTTGTTCCTATTAACTGACTTATTACTTGGAGGTGTACTGACAAGCCTCCAAAGGTAATTATGGTTGTGGCAAGGACTGTTTTATGGGTTATTGATATGGAAAGAGTACCTAAATCTTTTAGTCCCATTGTTATTTCAATTATGCTTTTTATTATTACCTCGGTATAGGTATTTACGTTTATTAGGTTTATTAGTAGGGATGCTAAGAGTAGAAATGTTGTTAGTATACCTAGTATTAGGAGTAGTGTATCGATACTTTTTTTTATGGCACTTACAAAAATGGGTCCAAAGTTTTGACTTTTAGTAGAAACAGTGTTAAAATTTATATTAGGTCCCGTAGGGTTATAACCCCTTAAAATAATTCCTAGTATGATATTGGAGAGGTATAGTGATATCATAATGATTAGGCCAGATATTTTGTTATGGAGGAAGAATATGGCGGTGGTGCTAAGGATGAAGAGGGGATTAGCAAAGTGGGTATAGGCAAGGGTTATATTTGCTTCCTCAGTACTTATTTGGCCTTTATCGTAGTAGGTTCTTATATTTCGGGCGTTAGAGGGGAAACCGGACAGCATTGATAGGAAGAATATGGATATGGTATTTGGTGAAGTATTCCATAGTTTGATTAGTATTTTCTTTAGTCTTTTGGGTATATAAGTGGTTATATTGTAACTTATTAATATATCAGAGAGGACAAAGAAGGGGAATAGGGATGGTATGAGGTTTTCTACCCATATTGATAGGGAGTAGTTGGTTATTCTTGTTATTAGGGTAGGATTGGTTATGAGATTGAAGATAATTGATAGTGATGTTAATATTATTACTGTATTTTTTATTTTTTGTTTCATAGTTAATTATATGTAATGTATATTATTAATAGAGGTGAAAAATGGATAGAATTAAAAGTTTTTGGAAAGATAATAGGGTTTATATTGTTATTTTCTTTATTACGGTGGTGGTTTTTAATATTAGACTTCCATACTATGTTAGTGCCCCTGGAGGGACTATTGACATAACTAATAGGTTAAGTGGAGAGGATAGTAAGAAGATTAATGGTAGTCTTAATTTGTTATATGTAACGGAGTTTGAGGGGACGGTGCCGACGGTTCTTATGAGTTTTTTGTTTCCGGACTGGGATTTGGAGGCAAGGAAGGAAGTGGAGCTGGATGGTGAAAATGGGGATGATGTTTATAATAGGAATAGGCTAATGCTAGATAATTCGGTTAAGAATGCGACATTCGTTGCTTACAAGTATGCGGGCAAGGATGTTAAGCTTACTAATATTGAGAATGTGGTTATTGCAAATACGCGGGATAATGGGCTAGAAATTGGGGATGTTATTAATAGGGTTAATGGTAAGGATGTAAAAAGTGTTGAAGAGATTAGGGATGTGCTTAAAGAGAGTAAGGGTAGTGTTAATATTGACCTTATGAGAGATAAGAAGAGCAAGAATATTGATGTTAGTTTGGATAGTGATAATAAGCTTGGTACGGTTATTATGACTAATTATGATATTGATACTGAAGATGATTTGGATATTAGGTTTAATAGTAGAGAGAGTGGTAGTAGTGGGGGGATGATGCTTACTCTTACTATTTATAGTGCTATTAGTGGGGATGATATTATTAAGGGGCGTAAGATAGCGGGAACGGGTACGATTGATATTAATGGTAATGTGGGGGAGATTGATGGTATTAAGTATAAGATAATGGGTGCTCATAAGAAGGGGGTAGATGTGGTTTTGGTGCCTAGTAGTAACTATGTGGAGGCTATGAGGGTTAAGAAGGATAAGGGCTATGATATGGAAATTGTTGAGGTTAAGACTTTTAGTGATGCGGTTGAGTATCTTAAAAATAGTTAGGAAAAGTGAAAATGGGTATTGACAAGAGGACATTTGATTAGGGAAGTTATCTCTAATCTTTTTTTGTGGTAAATTTTAGAAAAATTTTCTTAAAATCTCTTTACTTAACTTTCTATATATGATAAGATTAAATAGTAATAGAAAGTAGCAAAGGAGGAACCCTCTTATGGATATATATAGTGAGATGAGCAATACAAAATTGCATTTATTAAATGGGGGGGGGGATTGTATCGACAGATACATTAAATAGCGGAGCTATAATAATAAATATAGAAGACTATAACAGTAAGAGTATGGGAGTACTCTAGTTTGTTATAGTCTTTTTATGTATGAAGAAAGAGGTGGGTATAAATATGATATTTAAGAACAAGGATGTAAAGGTAATAATATTAGAAGTATTTTTAATAGCCTTAGGGTTAGTAGGACTTACCTTAGGAGTTAAGTATATTATGAATAGTATTAATGTTAACGTTGATACTAGTAAACTCGCTATAGATAGTATGAATGCTAATGTTACTAATGGAACATTAATGCCAATAAATGATAGTACTGTTAACATTAATACTACTAGTAATGTTCTTAGGATAACCTTTGATGTTAGAGGAGCAAGTACTAATACTGGTAATAATATTATATATGATGCTATACTTAATATAGATGCGGATTGTAATCTTAAGAATGAGAATATTAAGTGGAACTTATATAAGAATAATAACTTACTTACTAGTGGTAGTACATCTCCTAAGTATGATAAAGATGTATTAAAGGGAAAGATAATGCTTACTGATATACAACAAGATTTAGTTCCTTATAGTAAGACAGCAGATAAGTATGTATTTATATTATGGATGAGTGAAAGTTGTAATGAAGAAGATATAACTAAGTGTGATATATCTAAGGGTTTAACTAGTGATAGTGGTGGTAAAAGTATTAGTGGTAATATAGATATAAGACTTAATAGTGGAAAGAAGAAAGAGAATAAGAGAGATACTGTTAATATAAATAATGTATGTACTTCTTATGCAACTTATGTTGTGGAACATTTAGAGGATGGAAGTACGGGAGACTCTGGTAGTGGTGTATATAAGGTTTCACATAATGCAATACTGGCAGAAAGTAGTGCAACTGGTGCGGAAATACCAGAAGTAACTGATTATAGATATTATGGACCTAATCCTAATAATTATATATGTTTAGATATGGAGGGACAAAGTACTTGCTCGGATAAACATTTATATAGAATAATAGGAAGTGTATATGAAGAGTTAGAAGGAAAGAATCGATTGAAGGTCATAAAAGCAAGTCCTTTGGAAAACAAAAATAGTAATGGTTTTAGTTGGGCACATACAATTAAATATGAGAGTAATGTATGGATAACAACTAATGATGATAGTGATTTACCGGGAAGTGTAAGGGAAATTCTTAATAATGGTGATTGGTGGAATAATACTAATGATTTTCAAGGATATGGTTTAACAAATGAAATAAAGAAATATATATATTCAAGTAGATATTATTTAGGAGGAGTTAATAATTTAAATACTACGTGTAGTGTGTATAATGAAGAAAGGGGGACTAATAATATTTATGATGATGTTCCACTCTATTGGGATGGAATGGTAGGACTTATGTATCCAAGTGACTATGGATATGCGTCTGGAAATAATTGTGCAACAAATATTTCTTTGGGAAATTATAACATATCTTGTAAGGCAATTAATTGGCTTTATAATTCTTGTAGTTGGCAATGGTTAATGTCTCCTGGAACTAATGATAATTATTTTTGTAATTTTTTGTCAACAATTGGAAATTTACCAAGAATATTAAAAAATCAAAACACAGATCAAAGTAGTACAACGAAAAAATGTAATCTTATAGTTGGAAAGTATAAAAGAAAATTAGAAGATTATGGTTATGTATTTCCTACCTTCTATCTTAAATCAGACACTCTTATTACATTTGGTACAGGTAGTATAGATAATCCTTATGTTATTAAATAGATACATAATTATATTAACTATACTTTATAATTTTAAATTTTTTTCTTAAAATCTCTTTACTTAACTTTATATATATGATAAGATTAAGTAGTAATAGAAAGTAGCAAAGGAGGAACCCTCTTATGGATATATATAGTGAGATG
>OLQV01000475.1_pt1 | contig 37600 bp, 37 predicted proteins | sample 1672371 | NCBI WGS metagenome assembly OLQV01 (sample SAMEA3136676, study PRJEB25190) | human gut metagenome
TCATATAATCTATCGGCAAATGAAAAAGCACTTCTATCGTTCCAAGGAAAAATATTGCTTTATAAACCCCATATTCCTTCTCCAGCAATGGAAACATAAAATATCCCCAACCATATTCCTCGCCCAAGAATACAATAAATGTAAAGATAAACAGTGGAACAAAACCAACTAGCTGTTTCACATCTGCCAATGGAACCTTTAATTGCGCTACATCTCCTGTTTTTAGATAATCACATAAGAATTCCACTCGAACCATAAGAATAAAAATAGCGATATAAAGCAACGCATATTTCAATACTTCCTTAAACGAAACATTATAAGACAGACCTATATTTGCCAAAGTATTTTCTCCAATGGATTGTAAAAAGTAAATACTACATAATGATTCAGCTATCATCAATATTTGAGATATAACGGCACTACTTGGAATAACAACAGATATTACAGTATATATCGTCATTCCTGCAAAACAAATTTTATAAAACTTAAAAAATTTATTGACAATACGTATTATACGTGCTAGTATTAAGAAAGGAGCAATATGACATTTATTGAGCTAGAAAAGATACTAAAGAAAAATGGATGGTATTACTATGATTCAGTGGGGTCTCATATACAATATAAACACAAAGCAAAGCCACGGAAAAGTAACAATACCTAAACATAGAGGAGATATAAAAAAAGGAACCTTGAATGCGATATTAAAGCAAGCAGGGATTAAGGAGGTAAAACAATGAAAGTTGTTTATCCAGCATGTTTTTATAAAGAAAAAGACGGAGGGTTTAGCGTGCAATTTCCAGATTTATTAGGTTGCTGTACACAAGGAGATACTCTAGAAGAGGCAATTCAAATGGCAGAAGATGCTGCGCTAGGTTGGTTATTAACATCAGTAGAAAATAATGAAGAAGTGCCAAAAGCAAGTGATATAAAGGATGTAAAACTAGAAAATGAAAATGGATTTGTAACTTTATTATTGCTTGACTTAGGAGCATATAGTCAAAAATATGGGAGTAGAAAGTCGGTAAAGAAGAATCTTACAATACCATTTTGGCTAAATGAAAGAGCAGAAAAATTAAATATTAACTTTTCAAAAACACTGCAAGATGCATTAATGGAAAAGGTATTAAAAAACAGTAGAAATTAAAACTCATTTATAAAATGTGTAAGAATACAGAAAAGTCCTTTGGAAAATGTGTAAGAAATTACAAAAAGTCCTTAAAAAAATGTGGAAACACTTATAGAGAGTGAGACACAAAGCTTGAAATAAAATAAACAAAAAATATTGTAATTAATAGACAAAAAAGTAAATATGATATATAATTTTAAAGGAGTGCAAATTCGCATTCCTTTAAGTTGTATTTGAGGAGAAATAGAAATGCTTAGAAGTGTAATAGTATTTTTAGTACATATATTTTCAGTAATTGTATTTAGAGTAAAATTAGTGGGAAAGGAAAATGTTCCAAAAGAAGGAGCATATATTATGTGCGCTAATCACCAATCCAACTGGGATGCACCAATTTTAGTTTCTTCCACTAAACGAAAGATGCATGTTATGGCAAAAGAAGAACTATTTAAAAATAAGTTTATATATTGGTTAGGAGATAAGTGCCTTGTATTTCCTGTTAAAAGAGGAAAAATGGACTTAGACTCTATGAAGCATTCTTTAAAAGTATTAAAAGATGGAGAAATACTGATGCTATTTCCAGAAGGAACAAGAAAGGGAATGGCTAAAAATGGTAGAGCACAAAATGGTGCAGCATTTATGGCATTAAGAACTGGAGTTCCAGTAATTCCAGTAAATATTTCTGGAGAAATGAAGCCATTTCATAAAGTAACTATATATTATGGAAAACCTTTAGATTTTAGTGAATATAAAACTAGCAAACCGGAAAAAGAAGTTCTAGAAAAGGTAAGTAAAGAAATAATGGATAATATTATAATGCTAGAAAAGTAGCTATATATGAAGAAGAGGGAAACATGAATATATACAGAATTTTAAATATATTAAATATAAAATACAAATATTAATATAATTATCAAAACGAAATACTTTATATAATAGAATAATACTAATAAATACTAATATAATATTAATTACTTTATATATATCAATAATTTTACTATTAATATACTCTCCTTCTATTTTCATAATAACATTAGTATATAAATATATACACATACAAATATTAACTAAAGTAATACCTTTAATATTAATTAATAAACTAAATAAATAACTAATTAGCATTAATATAGATATAATAATAGATATAAATATAATAGTATATTTAAATATCTTCTTACTAGAATAATAATATTTATTATTATTAAACTTATTTATCTTATCCTTAATACTAGTACTAGAAAATAAACTACTAAAAATAATAAACATACTAAAGCTCATAGTAAATAATAACATATTACTATCTTTAGTAAAATAAAATAAAAATATCATAAGTAAAAAATATAGTATGTTTATTATTTTTTTCATCATTTTTATACCTCTCTAATAAGATTATAACTAAAAAAGACAAAAAAAGCAATTTTTTTCAAAAATACACTTGATTTTTTTATTTAATTGGTGTACAATTTATATTGTCCGATGTCTTGGTAGCTCAGCTGGATAGAGCAATCGCCTTCTAAGCGATCGGTCTGGAGTTCGAATCTCCACCAGGACACCACTTATTAATATTAAATCCTTAAGTTTATTAACTTAAGGATTTTTATTATATTTTTTAACCTGCTAATGTAGCATTCTCACCACTTGCTGTTAAATCAAATGATACCTTATTATTTTGCATAGTATCAGGATTACCATAATTCTCACCATCAAACCATAAATATATCGTATATTTATCAGTACTACTAGTACTAATATCCATACCATTAACTAAAGTAATTTTAGTTACTCCAGTAGGAGCATAACTAATACCATTAGGATTAGTACTAGAATTATACTCACCAAAATTACCAGACTTAACTAAAGAACTATCATTATAATAAACTTCATACTTAAAAGATTCCTCTTTTAATCTATCAGTCATTGTTGTAAGACTCATATATAAGTTAAAAGTAGCTCCTTCAGCACTAGCCTTAACTTTAATATCCTTCTTAATACCCTCTTCTTTTTTACTAACAGGTATCAAAGTACCAGTAATATCATCACCGCCATTAAATGTAACGGTAGCACCTTCTATCTTAACATCAACATCCATATTATCACTACTATTCCATTTATAAAAAGCATAAGTACTACCTACCATAATAACTAATAATAATATAATTCCTATAATAAAACTTTTCTTTTCCATAACATAAACCATCCATTTTTTCAATTTTTTAATTTTCCGCTTGCAAGCGGATACCAACTATTCCGCCTCTTCACTACCACTATTGACTGAAAGAACTTTCTACCGCTTTTACTTAGTATTCATGAAGACAAGCTTTCGCTTGCCTGGCCCCCCAGCGGAGCGCCGAACGCTCGGAGACCCTTTTTGACAATTTTTCCCCTACCACTCTTGTTATATCAGTCATCTGTTACACAGATAACTGATATGGTGAATTACTCGTACCTGATCCTGACCCGATATCTAGTTTAGATGTCAGAGAAAGGACTGGCGCGACCCCAGCCGCAGCACAAGTATAGTTATTTAAAGTATTGCCATCTCGGGAAAAGGAAAAAGTATAATACGCATGATTATTTTCTGGGTTTAATAGCCATCCCCCATTACTACCATTATTAGTAATTGCAATCTGCATCCAGTTATTTACTCTACATGTAATATCATTATAATTCTCTAAAGTTTGCTTACACAAACTTAAGTCGGCAGCATAGCCATAATCACTAGGATATGGAATTGCTATTTTTCCTGGCCATGAAGTTGAATGACCAGAATATACGGTTCCGCTTACCCTTTCTATATCATACATGGCATCTACATACATACCTATTGTGTTATGTCGTCCTCTTGTATAGTATGTCGTCTCTGCTATTAGATTTCTTGTTTCAGGATTTTTTAAGCCTGTACTTGTGAAATCACATGATTTTGTGGCATTATTTCGTTCTGAAAAACATGTTCCGCTTTTTGCATTCCAGTATAGACTTCCTCCGATACTTTCAGTTTCATAACCACCATTTAACAATTTCATTAGATCAGCCTGAGACCATTCGTTTACTCCATAACCTTTGTTTACTGTGCTATCACTACTATCCCATGAATATTTACCTATTGTTTCATTTCTCATTATTTTTATTTTACCATCTACTATTCCAATTATTCGCCATTTCTCACATGTACTTGAGGATTGATTAGAGTAATCAGAGCAATTGAAGTATATATAATTATTAGGGTTTGCTCCATAGTATCTTATATTACCGGCATCTATGCCCGTAGACATACTACCCTTTCTATCATTCATTAATGATACTGATGTAGCATAATTATATGTAATATTGTTGTTTGTTGTTTTTAATTTTTCATTGTTTGTATATAAATTAGTGATAAATGTTACAGCATTAGTTTTTGTTTTAACTGTTGATATTGTATTTTGAGTAACTATTGCTTCTAGATTGGATTTAAAATTAGTACTATTACTACCAGCATCATTATTAGCCATATCACCATCTATATAGAATATTATTAAATAAGGTTTAATTTGTGTTTTAGAAAGATATTCTTCTCTTAATTTAATAGTACCAGTGCTAGTGATACTACCTGTATTAACAATATCAAAAGATTTACCATTTAGAGCAGTAGTACTTACTGTACTATAAATTGTAGGATTATAAGATGCTAACACATATTTTAATGCACCAGTACTATTACCACTACTAGTAAAAGCACTAGATAAATTAGTTACATTAAGGTTAAGAGTCATATATCCATCTAGAGAACAAGTACTCTTTATTTTAGCAGTTACATTAGTAATTACCATTCCATTCTTAATAGTAATTTGATTATTACTAATAATTGAAGTTTCATCTTGTAGTAATAAGTTACCTCCTGTAATATTACTACCTTTAACAGATTCAACTTCTAAACAATTACTTTTACCAGATATTACAATACTTTTACTATTCCGAGCAAGATTAGCATATGTAAAACCCGCTATTAACAAAACAAATAATATTACTCCTAATATTATTCCATAAGTTTTAATTTTCTTATCTACTTTATCCATTATATTCACCTCGTATACTCTATATAAAGTATACCATTTGTTAGTATAATAGTCAAATAAAATAGCATAATTTTTTCTAAATTATGCTATTTAATATCATTAATATTAACTTTATATATCTCTTCATTATTTACTAAAAATGATACACTTTCTAGATCATTATATATATTATCCATTGATAAGCTTATTGTATATATAACCTCTTCTAATATATGTTTTTTATCTACTTCATTAAGTAATAATTCATTAAAATTAAGTGATAAACTATTATCTACTAACTCATAATCATTTAAAGTAGTATTAGCATTTAAATAACTCATTAAATTAGTCTGATATATTGGACTACTACCAAGTTCTTTAATAATAACTTTAACAATATCACTATCTTTACTATTAACATATTTAGTAACAGGAACATAATACTTATTATCATTATAAGTACTAATATAATAAGTAGTATAAGACATAATATCATTTAAACTAGATAAATCATATATCTTATTAATACCATAACTTCTATCTAATACTGTCGGAATATTATTCTTACTATTAGGAAGTTTATCTAGTACTTCTCCTTCTACTTTAATAATAACTTTATCAATACCATCAATACTAGTTAAAGTATAAATAATAGCCTCTAACATCTTCTCTTCATCTTTCTCATTTACTTCTAGTAATTCTTTAGAAAAATCAATAACTAATATTTTATTATTTAATTCTATATTCAAAATACTAACATCTGGAGGTAATATACTTCTAAAACCATTAGGAATAATATTATTCTTACTACCACCAATAATAAGGCCATTAACTAAATCTTTAGCTAAATCAACCCCATCACATTTACATGTAGCAATAGAAGTTCTAGCAACATAATTATTACTATCTACTAAATAAATAGTACTCTCTACATTATTATAAGTATACTCTATCTTATCGTTCTTTAAATCAATATCTTTCTTATTATCTGGTATCAAATAAATAACTAACAACAATATAATAGCGGTACTAGATACCATTATCTTTTTAATAGACATCTTCTTAAGCATACAATCACCCTAGTAAAATATATGAAATATATATAAAATAATACCAGTTGCATTTTCAAAATTATATCATTTAATATATTTTAAAACCTAGTCTCAATGAAACTAGGTCTGAATGACTTAGGGCTTCGAAAGTTTCCTAAGTACCGCTCGATATATAATATATCACTTTAATAAGTGGTTGTCAATCAATTTAAAACATTTTCATAAAAAAGAACTCAATTAAGAGTTCTATATTTCTACTAATAAAAGCCTTGAAGCATTCCTAATATCAGTATTAATAATAATATCGTTATTATTATATATCATACCAGTATCAATATTAATTAAAGCATAATCTTTATCAATACTAAAGTTATCATTAGACATATCACTAATTAACTTAACAATAAGTCTATTAACTTTCCATATCATTTCATTAACTGGAATATAAATATCATAATTTTCACCTAAAGTAGGAACATATAATTTAATAAGTACCTTATTCATCATTATCACCCTGTTCCCTATATTCTTCTAACTCAATAGTCTTAATAAGATCAGCTCTACCATCAGTAATAATATAGCCAAAATTATTTTTATAAGTATTACTCATCTCTTTTGTAAGTTTACTTAATTTAAATAGATTTTGATCATATAAACCTGTACCAATCCAAATACCATCAGTATCATTCTGCATATTACGATACCAAGTATCATATTCACTCTTCTTAATCTTCTTATAATCATCTGCGATTATAATACTAATATTTTCTAGATACTTAATACTCTTAACGAAATCTTCTAACTTCTTATCATCAACTTTAATCTTAAACTTATTAAAGTCTTGAAAATAAATAACACTTTTAATATTCTTATCTTTTATTTTATCAATATAATCAATAAGTAAATCAATAATATTATTAGGATTTTCATTAAAATAATATCTAATCATACCTCTTAAATCTATTAAGTCACTATTCATATCAACTAATATTAACTGAATATTTTTAATACTAGCAATTTCATATAATAAAGATCTTGAAAAATTAATTGTATTACTTACTGAACTACCAAGAATAAAAGTTGTAAGATAAGTAGTAAAATCATAAGTAACAACTTCTAAACTATTTTTAGATATACCAATAGGAACACTATTAATACCATTAAGATATTTACTTACTGTATTAGGAGTAATAATATCTGGAAGTGTTGGAACTCTTCTAGCAACAAAATTATTAATTTCTTTAAGCCTATTACCAATATTAACTAAATACTCATTCTCTTTAGTTGTATCAATAATATCAGCAGTTTGGAATTCATATACCTTATCTGTTTTAAATAAGCCTCTACCAATAGTATCCTTTGGAAGATTATTAATTTTAGTAAATATTGAATTATAAGCCATTTCATCATTTAATCTTAAAGCAAGTATTGTATTAAAGTTTTGCTTAATCTTTCTTCTAATAGAGTTATCACCACTAGCAGTAATAATAAAGAATATACCATATCTTAAAGCATCTCTAGTAAGGGAAGCAAATTCCTCATCAACACTAACATTTCCTTCATAGAAAGCATCATAGTTATTAATAATAACTCCTATTAAAGGAAGTTCTTCTTTACTTTCTCTAATATAAGTATTATAGTTACCACTATAAGAAATAAATAATTTCTTTCTCTCTTTAATAATATCTTTAATCATCTTCATTAAATTATTAAGTTTCTCTTCCTCATTAGCAAATACCATATCACCAATATGAGGAAAATTACTAAATTTTCTTAATGCTTCTGAACCATAATCAATTATATAATAATTAATTTCTTTTGTACTATGTCTAGTAGTAGTACTATAAATAATACTATCAAGACACATTTCTCTATCATTACCATCACTACCAAATATAATAGTATTACCATTATTATTTAAATTAACCTTTAAAACAAATTGTCTCTGATTACTAGGATCATCATACTCACCAATAATAGCTTCAATTATATTCTTATAAAAACTAATATTATATTTATTAACAATATTATCAATATAAATATCACTAGGAATATTATCTAACCATAAACTATTGGAACTAACTCCTAATCTATTAGCGGTCTCAATAATATTACCAAGAATATTAGCAAGTTCTTCACCATGAGCCTCTTCAGTTTTACTAGCAGCCTCAATACTTCTTCTAATATAACCAATATCATCAATAACATTAACACTATGATCAATATTCTTTTTAACTTTATCAGAAGGATAATATTTAGCTCCAGCCCATGCTGATTGACCTAACATAAATAATTCATTATAACCAACTTGAAGATAAAATCTACCAACATTCTTAATTTCAGCAGCCTCTGGTCTTTTAAGCATTTCCATACTATCATTCTTCTCTTGTACTTTTAGACATACTCTAAACTTACTATTACTCCAAATTTGATCATTAACTACTCCTGATGGTTTTTGGGTAGCAAGAATTAAATGGACACCAAGACTTCTACCAATTCTAGCAATACTAATCAAATCATCCATAAACTCTGGTTCACTACTCTTAAGTTCTGCAAATTCATCACAAATAATAATTAAATGTGGAACAGCCTCTGTAAGTCTACCTTCCAAATAATACTTTTGATACTTATAAATATCAATTGTTGATTCTCCAAGTAAGTCTCTAGCTTTATTAAAAATAACTTGTCTTCTACGAAGTTCACTATCAATACTAACTAAAGTTCTCGATATTTCAGCTTTATCAAGATTAGTGATAACACCCGCTAAATGTGGAAGTTTAATACCAGCATTTTTATTTTCAAAAGCACCTGCAAGACCACCACCTTTATAGTCAATCAAAATAAAACTAACAATATCTGGACTATAATTAATTGCCATAGATAAAACATAAGTAATAATAAATTCACTCTTACCAGAACCTGTCATACCTGCTATTAAACCATGTGGACCATGATATTTTTCATGTAAATCAAGATAAATAGTATCTCCATTTTCATCTATACCAACTTCAGCCTTTAAACTCTTTGTCGGATCATTATTTTTCCATCTATTAATAATATTAAGACCTTCTACTTTTCCAACGGCTTCCATTTCTAAGAAAGTAATTGTATTAGGTAATTCTTTACCTCCTTTTTCAAATTCAATTGGAATATTAAATAGTTTCTTTGAAACATCTGCCATATTAATATCATAATCAATTTCATCCATAAAATTAATCGTTCTTTGATTCTCATAAGCATTCTCAAGTATCGAAGAAGATTTATCACCAATAGTAATAAAATTATTACATTTACTAGGAAGTCTTGACATTAAGTTTTCTAATATTACCAAACTAAAACCATAATTATTATTTATTTCCGTAATATCCTTCATAATATCAAGTCTTCTAATATTTACATAATTATCAGTAATAATCAAATAATAAGGTTTACAATCCGTATACTCTCTAACAACTTCATTCATATCACCATCATATCTACGATAAAATAGTTCTTGCTCTAAGTAACTAGATATTTCTTTAGCATCATCAGAATTTGTACTAAAGAATCTAATCTGCCTACTATTATCAAAATTATGTGGTAAGTACTTAACAAATTCCCAACCATCTTTATTCTTATTATCCGTAAATATAACAATTTTTAAATCCTCATAACTATGAAAAGTAATAAGTTGTAATATAATATTTTCAAGTAGTTTATGAACTTTATAATTATTACCCATAACTGCGGTAATTGTATGATCAAGAAATGAATAACCAACTGGAACATCTTTTAATAGTTCAAATTCCTTAACTAAATTAATAGCCTCATCTTTCAAAACATTATCATCTACCGAAAAGTTTTCTTCTGGACAACTAATTGTGACATCAAGAGGGTAATCTCCTATTCCTATTCTAGCAGTTAAAAAGTCTTTTTGTTCAATTCTTTTACTCCATAATGCTACTCTACCTTTTAAAATAATATCTAAACATTCCTTATTAGGAAGTAAATTTTCTATCAAAATATCCTTCTGTAATTTAGATTCTTCTTCTATATCTTTTTTCTTACCTTTTAAATATAACTTATATTTTTTAATACTATTTCTTCTTCTTCTATTTTTTTGTCTCTTATTCCATTGCCTAGTTAAATAAGGCCACAATAAAGTAGAAAGAAGCATACTAATTGATATAGTAAGTTGCATCCATTGCTTACCATATGTAGTTTCTCCACTATTAACCTTCATAACGACATTAATCAAACTAACCGCTGATGTCATACCCATAGTCACCATTGGACCAAGTGAATAAATAAGTGGTATTTCATCATTATCATTAATTTGAGGAGGTGCATCTATCTTAATATTCTTATTAGTAATTATTCTTCTAATTCTAGGAGATTTAGCAAAATAACTATTAGGACTATATAAGTCATTCTCTTTAATTTCCATAGACATAAGTTGACTAGTTCTAGGTATTTCTAAATCATCTAAATAAGCCGTAAGTTTATTAACAAATACATGATCAAGAGGATTATTAATAAGTAATATATTTTCTGCTAGGATAATTTTTAATCCAAATACTTCAATAACATCCCCAGTATTTAATTTAGTAATATCCATATTCTTATATACAATATTATTATTAATATATATTGGAATATCACTCTTCTTTTCTAATACTAAAACATTATTCTTATACTTAATATTAAAAATTACACCATTAATATAATTATTAGTATAATTAACATTACATTTTTTATCATTACCCACTACTAAATTAGTATTATTGTAGTACTTATACTTCTTAAAAGTATTATCAATAAGTGCTTCTACTAATATTAAATACTTGATATTATCTCTCTCTAATATATAAAACTTATTTACATCAAGTTTAGTATTGTATACAAATTCATTATTATTATATACCTTAACTGCCCTTGTTGAATTTAAATACCAAGTACCATTATTAGCTTCTATATTTATTAGTTTAAATTCTGCTGAATTATCATCATCAAAAGTATAACTACCAAATACTTCACTAGGTAAAAAGAATTCATATAATTTTTCATTTGCAAATAATTTTATCTTCACTAGCCCACTCCTCTATCATATTAATGATATCATATTTTTAATTATTTATCAATTGTTTTATCTAATAAAAATAATATTTTATCATACATAAATTCTTATTGTATGATAAAAGAAAAGATAAACTTATTTCTTTTTCTTAAGTTCATCTCTTATCTCTTCTAATAAAATAACTTCATCACTTTTTTTAACAACTTTTTCTTCTTTCTTAACTTCTTTTTTATTAATACTAGTTAATTTATTAATAAACTTAACTAAAATAAAGATACAAAAAGAAATAATAAAGAAATTAATAATATTGTTAATTAAACTACCATATTTAATTACTGCACTACCTACATTTATAGATAGATTACTAAAATCATGACCTCCAATAATTATACCAATAATTGGCATCAAAAGATCATCTACTACTGAAGTAACAATCTTACTAAAGGCTGAACCCATAACAACACCTACAGCTAGATCAACAACATTACCTCTCTCTATAAAAGTTCTAAATTCACTAATAATCTTCTTCATAACAAAACACCTCTAACTTTCTATTTTACTAATAAACTCTTCCTCTTTCCATATTGGAATATTTAAAGAAACAGCCTTATCATATTTACTACCAGGATTATCTCCTACTATAACAGCAGAAGTATTCTTACTAACTGAACTAGATACCTTACCTCCAAGATTCTCAATAATCTCACTAGCTTTATCTCTTGTAATATTAACTAAAGTACCTGTAAGAACAAAAGTCTTACCCATAAACTCATCTTTCTCTTCATAATTAGAATTATTAATATAATTCATATTAACTCCAATATCTTTAAGTTTATTAATTATTCTAATATTATCTTCATTACTAAAATATTCCCTAATACTTTTGGCAATAATGGGTCCAACATCATTAATATCTGTAAGTTCTTCTATACTAGCATTCATTAAATTATCTATATTTTTATAATATCTAGCTAATATTTTAGCTGTCTTAGCACCAACATTTCTAATACCAAGACCAAATAATAATTTTTCTAAAGAATTGCTTTTACTTTTAGTTGTTGCTGTTTTTAAATTATCAATTTTCTTTTTACCATAACCCTCTAGATTAATAAGTTCTTCTTCATATCTATCAATATCATAAATATCTGTAATATCTGTAATAAATCCCTCATTATATAAATCTTCTAGTATAGCTTCTCCCATACCATCAATATTCATAGCGGGTCTACTAGCAAAATGAATTATATTCTCTATTTTTCTAGCAGGACACATATCATTAGGACAATAATAATCAGCTTCTTTATCATTTCTAACAATTCTTGTATGACATATTGGACATTCCTCTAGCATCTTAAATTTTTCTTCACTACCAGTTCTTCTCTCTGGTAAAACTCTAACTACCTCCGGAATAACATCTCCTGCTTTTCTAATTGATATAACATCTCCTACTCTTATATCTTTAGCAATACAATAATCTTCATTATGTAAAGTAGCCTTAGATATAAGTGATCCAGCCACATGAACTGGTGAAAAAATAGCATTAGGAGTAATTCTTCCTGTTCTACCTACTGTAAACTTAATTTCTTTTAAAGTAGTAAGTACTTCTTCAGCAGGAAACTTATAAGCAATGCCCCATCTAGGAACTCTTGCTGTATAACCAAGTTTATCTTCATCTTCCAAACTATTAACTTTTAATACCACACCATCTATTTCATAAGGAAGTTCTTTTCTAATTTCAGCAAGTTTCTTAATATCTTTAATAATTTCTTCAGCATTATGGGCTACAGTATTAAGTTTATAATTAGTTACAAAACCAAGTTCTCTTAAGTACTTTAAAGACTCCTCTTGTGTTTTAATACCATAATCTTTAGGATTAGGAATAAAATATGCCATAAAATCAAGTCCTCTACTAGCAGTAATCCTACTATCAAGTTGTCTAACAGAACCAGCAGCAGCATTTCTAGGATTAGCAAATAAAGCCTCACCATTCTTCTCTTTTTCTTTATTTGCTCTTTCAAAAGAAGCTTTACTCATATAGATTTCTCCTCTTACTTCAATATCTATATCTTTATTTAAACGAAGTGGAATAGACTTAATCGTTCTTCCGTTAGCGGTAATATTTTCTCCTACTACACCATCTCCTCGGGTAGCCACTCTAGTTAAAAGTCCCTTTTCGTATATCAAAGAACCAGATAAACCATCCATTTTAGGCTCTACTGTATATATAGGATTCTTAATAGTTTTCTTAATTCTTTCATCAAAAGCTATTATCTCATCTTCATTAAAAATATCATCAAAAGAAAGCATCGGACTTTTATGTGTAACCTTCTCAAATTTATCAAGTGGAGTACCTCCTACCCTCGAAGTAGGAGAATCATCTCTCTTTAAATTAGGATAAGCCTCCTCTAACCTAAGTAATTCACTATAATAATCATCATATTCCTGATCAGTAATACTTGGATTATCATTAGTATAATATTCTATACTAGCCCTATTAATAATCTTAATTAATTCATCTATTCTTTTTATAACCTTATCTTCCATTATATCACCATCTAAAGTATACCATAATTAAAAAAAGAAGGTCAAGATATTAATCTAAAAAAGATTAATTTGACCATCTATTTCTTTTGTTTTTACTTTGGATTTACTCTCTTTAGCAAGAAAACTATTATAAAGATATTCTAAAGCTAATTTTCTTTCTAGTTTATCTTCTTCTGTAGTAATACCTACCGATTCTTTTCTTTGCTTTTGTTCATATTCATAAATAAACATTGCTAAATCATGAAAATTCTTATAATTTATTTTAAGTTCACCTGTTACATTATCTATTTTTGATATTTCTTTCATATAAAACTCTCCAAGAACACTATTTAGTAATCTTAAATCATTAATATTTAAAGCATATCTCATTTTAGATACATTAATTCCGTTAATATAACTATTTCTATAATAAGAAAGTAACCTTTCAATAAAATATTTATCTTTTTGTTTACTAAGTAGTATGAACTTTAAACCATATACATCAAAATATCTGTTAGCATCTTTATAAGCAAGACCTTTTCTAATCTTCTCAAGTCCATCTTTCTTTTTGCTTTTAATAGTAAGTTCTTTTTTTATATCATCAAGTTCAATTAATCCTTTATTATATAATGCATCTTTAAAAAAATATTCATTCTCAAAAGACATCGTAAGATTATCTATTTCTTCTAAACTATAACCACCATTCTTATATTTAGACATTTTAATAAACTCATCTAACATAGATATATCAATTAATATATCTTTATTTTGTCTTTTTACTGTTAAATAATATGCCATATTTCCCCCTTAACACACCTATATAATAGCAAATTTCAATCTATTTGTCAAATTAAGAAAAAAGAATAGACTTTTTGGTCTATTCTAATTATCTATTTGCTTTAGCAAGTTTTTTTCTTGATACTAGAACTGCTCCTACTGAAGCAAGTCCTAATGTAGTAAGAATTAAGGCTAAGTTCATATCTGAAGTCTTAGGATTCTTTTCTCCTTGAGGTATTGTTTCCTTTACGAAGCTCATATAAATAGTAGTGTTTTCATTAAGTCCCTTAGAAAAATCAAACTTATTTTTTAATTCTTTATCAGAATAATATCCTGCTAGTTTGTATCCTTCTCCAATATCTCCTAGTAATGATGTAAGTTCTTTTTCAGTATCTTCATCAAATACATCACCTTTTTCTACTACTACTGTATACATATTTTCAGTAACAGTTTTTCCATCTTCAGTGATAGATGCTGCAATAGTAACTACTATATTATTTGTTCCAAGATATTCATCATCAACATCATTATTGAATAATCCACCTTCAATACTAATTACATTGTTTGCTTGAGCAGTTTTTAAGGCTTTTGAAATAGCAAGAATTTCTTTACCTTCAGCAGCATTAAATTCACCATATGTTATTTTAAGTCCTTCAACTGCAGAAGTAGTATCGCTACCATATTCTAGGATGACATTTCCATTTTCACTAGTAAATATTCCATCTTCTATATTTAGATTAATATGTCCGTAATATATACTATTTGTTTCTATCTGAATAGCAGAACCTGAAGGGTTTAAACCATCACTATATAATTCTGGATTTCCTACATATTTACCATTAGCAGTAAAATTTCCACCTTTAATATTAATTGTACCCGACTTAATACCAATGGCAGTTGCAGTTCCTGTTACGGTTACACCATCTTCTATATTCCAAACACCAGCACCTGCTGCATAAATACCTATACCTTCTTCTCCTGTAGAAGTTATTTTTGCACCTTTCTTAATGTTTACCACTGGAAAATTTTGAGTTGTTGTATCATCTTTATTAATAATGTTTCCACTTATTGTAATACCATTATCTTTAGTTGACTCTATTGTTCCAGAAAAATTAACAACTGAATTATATCCTTTTTTTATATTTTTTCCAGCATCGTGAAAAACAGCTATTCCTGTAGTTCCAATTAATTTAACATCTTTTTCAACATTTAATACTGAAAAATTAGGAGTTGCTTTATCAGAATCACTCCATACACTTACAGCATTGTGTGTAGGATGCTTAATTGTTCCTTTACCAGTAATAGTTAATTTACCACCATATACGATAAATGATCTGTTTGTAGCTTCACTAGAATCTACAGTAAAATTGTGTCCATTTAGGTCTAAAGTAAGTTCTTTACCATCTTTAACCTTAAGTGAATTTCCATCTCCTTTATGATTTTCAATATCTGCAGTTAACTTAATTGTGTCTCCTGTTGCAGCTTCAGAAAACGCTTTAATAAGTTCTTCATCTGTTGCAACTTCTTTAGTAGTAGCTAATACACTTGGAACAAATAATGCAAAAGCTGCTACTAGAAATAATAATTTCTTCTTCATTTTCTCTTCTTCCTTTCTTAAGATAGTTTTTCTATCTTTAAGTTAATTATATCATAATTTATATTTTTGACAAGATATTTTGTCAAAAATTATTTTTTTTACATTTATAATTGACATGAAATATTTATATAAAATAACTGCTTATATATGATATGTATGGCTGATATATTAACTAAAGACTATCATAGGCTTTAGTTAACCCTCTAAGACCAAGGCTTAGAGGGATATAAATAGAAAAAAGACCCTATTTAGAGTCTTTAATACTAATAGTTTTCTTAGTTTCTATTTCTTTCTTTTTAGGAGCACTAACTACTAAGATACCATTCTTAAAACTAGCATCAATATTTTCTTCATCAATGTCTCCTAGATAAAAGCTTCTAGATACTTTACTATAACTTTTTCTTTCACGATGAAGATATTTTTTATTTTCTTCTTCATTTTCTTCTTTTTCAAAGGAAACTGACAAAGTACCCTTATCAATAGAAATATCTATATCCTCTTTAGTATATCCTGGAGCATCCATCTCTAGAACAATATTACCATCTTTTTCATAGATATCACTCTTAATACTTTCATCTCCTTTGAAAAAACTATCATCAAAAAATAATCTACTTGGCAACATACAAATCATCTCCTTTAAAATTATATTATTTATTTGCCATTATATCACACATAAGATTAGATAACTCAGTAGGATTATCAATAGGAAGTCCTTCAATTAATCTTGCCTCATAATAAATAACCTTTGTGTATTTAGTAAACTCATCTTTATTATTTTTATATAAGTCTTTTAATTTATCTACAATCTTATGACTAGCATTAATTTCTAATACCTCATTTGCTTTAATCTTTTCATCAGTAGGCATTGCATTAATTACTTTCTCCATTGATGTAGATACTTCTCCGGTAGTAGTTAAACATACAGGATGACTTTTTAATTTATTAGTAAGTTTTACTTCTTCTACATTACCTTCTAGTACTTTTTTCATTTCTTCTAGCATATCTTTATTATCGGTATTTTCTTTATTTATCTTTTCTTTTTCTTCTTCAGTAGATAAATCAGTACTTTCATTAGTAACATTAACAAAAGTCTTACCTTTATACTCATGAATTGCCATTATTGCAAACTCATCAACATAATCAGTTAAATATAATATTTCATGCTTATCTTTAATTCCTTCTACTTGAGGTAGCATATCTATCTTATCAACTGTTTCTCCAGCACAATAATAAATATTCTTATCTTCTTCTTTTAATTTATTTACATATTCATCTAAAGTAATTAACTTCTTCTCACTAGATGAATAGAACATAATTAAATCTTCTAGTTTATCTTTATGTATACCATAATCGTTATATATACCAAACTTTAATTGCATACCAAAGGCTTTATAAAATTCTAGATATTTATCTCTATTATTTTTAAGTAAATCTAGTAATTCATTTTTTACTTTACTCTCAATACTCTTAGCTATTAGTTTAATATTTTTATCATCTTGTAATGTTTCCCTAGATATATTTAGTGGTATATCTTCTGTATCAATTACTCCTCTTACAAAACTAAAGTAATCAGGAAGTAACTCACTACATTTATCCATTATTAGTACTCCGTTAGTATATAATTGTAATCCTTTTTCATATTCTTTACTATAATAGTTATATGGTGCATGACTTGGTATATAAAGTAAGGCATTATAATTAACATTACCTTCTATATTAAAATGTAATACATCTAGTGGTTTCTCATAATCAAAGAACTTATCACTATAGAAATTATTGTATTCTTCTTCAGTTATATCCTTCTTATTTCTTTTCCATAGTGGAATCATACTATTTATTGTAATTACTTCTTTATATGTTTCATATTCGTCACTATCTTCTTTCTTTCTATTGTTTTCTACTTCCATCTTAATTGGATAACTAATATAATCAGAATATTTCTTTATAATACCTCTTAATTTATATTCGGATAATAATTCACTATAATTATAATCTTCAGTATCTTCTTTTAAATGTAATGTAATAATAGTACCATTATCTTTTTTATCAGATAGTGATAATGTGTAGCCTTCTACTCCTGTGCTTTCCCAGATAGTGGCTTTATCATCTTTATATGACTTTGATTCTACAGTTACTTTGTCACTTACCATGAATGCTGAGTAGAAACCTACTCCAAACTGACCAATTATATTAACATCATTCTGCTCTTTATTTTCTTCTTTAAACTTAAGTGAACCTGATTCAGCGATTACTCCTAAGTTATTTTCTAATTCTTCTTCAGTCATACCAGTACCATTATCACTAATAGTAATAGTTCTTTTATCTTTATTATAATCTACTCTTATAAATAAATCATCTTTATTTACTTTGATATCTTTATTAGTAAGTGATAAATAATATAACTTATCTAATGCATCACTAGAATTAGATATTAATTCTCTTAAGAATATTTCTTTATTAGTATATATACTATTTATCATTAAGTCTAATATTCTTTTACTTTCTGTCTTAAATTGTTTTTTCTTCATACTATCATTCTCCTTTTGTATTTACATCTATAATTATAGCACTATTTTAGCAATTGTCAATAGAGATTGCTAAAAAAATCATTTTTTTATTCAAAAAAAAGATACCCAAATGAGTATCTTTAATTTAATTATTCAATAATTTCAGTAACTGATCCAGCACCAACAGTGTGTCCACCTTCTCTAATAGAGAATTTAGTACCATTTTCAACTGCGATTGGAGCAATTAATTCAACTGTCATAGTAACATTGTCACCAGGCATAACCATTTCAGTTCCTTCTGGTAATGTAACTACACCAGTAACATCAGTAGTTCTGAAATAGAATTGAGGTCTGTAGTTTGTAAAGAATGGAGTATGTCTTCCACCTTCTTCTTTAGAAAGTACATATACTTGTGCTTTGAATTTTTTGTGTGGATGAACTGTTCCAGGTTTAGCAAGAACTTGTCCTCTTTCAACTTCACTTCTGTCGATTCCTCTTAATAATACACCAGCATTATCTCCAGCTTCAGCATAGTCAAGTTGTTTTCTAAACATTTCAATACCAGTAACAACTGTTTTCTTAGTATCTTTTAAACCAACGATTTCAACTTCATCATTAAGTTTTAATTGTCCTCTTTCAACTCTACCAGTAACAACTGTTCCTCTACCAGTAATAGTAAATACGTCTTCAATTGACATTAAGAATGGTTTGTCATTATCTCTTTCAGGAGTTGGAATCCATTCATCAACAGCGTCCATTAAGTCTTCAATAGCCTTAACATACTTAGGATCTCCTTCAAGAGCTTTAAGAGCAGAACCTCTAATGATTGGAGTATTGTCTCCATCAAATCCATATTCAGTAAGTAATTCTCTTACTTCCATTTCAACTAGGTCTAATAATTCTTCATCATCAACCATATCACATTTGTTTAAGAATACAACCATTCTAGGTACACCAACTTGTCTAGCAAGTAAGATGTGCTCTCTTGTTTGAGCCATAGGACCATCAGTTGCAGCAATAACTAGGATTGCTCCATCCATTTGAGCAGCACCAGTAATCATGTTTTTAACATAGTCTGCATGTCCTGGACAGTCAACGTGTGCATAGTGTCTCTTTTCAGTTTGGTATTCAACGTGTGCAGTGTTGATTGTAATACCTCTTTCTCTTTCTTCTGGAGCTTTATCGATATTTGCATAATCCATAAATTCAGCTCCACCTTTAGCTGCTAATACTTTTGTAATAGCGGCAGTTAATGTTGTTTTACCATGGTCAACGTGGCCAATTGTACCAATGTTAACGTGTGGTTTTGAACGATCAAATTTAGCTTTTGCCATTTTAATTTCCTCTCTTTCTTTAATATTACAATATATATTTTATCATATTATTGTATTTTTTCAAGTGTTTTTACTAATTTCCACCATTTTTTTTGATGATTTCATCAGCAATTGATTTTGGAACTTCTTCATAATGGTCAAGTTCCATTACATAGTTACCTCTACCTTGAGTAGAACTTCTTAAACTAGTAGCATAACCAAACATTTCAGCAAGTGGTACCATTGCAGTAAATGCAATAGCATTTCCTCTTGATTCTTGTCCTTGTGGTTTACCACGTCTTGCAGTTAAGTCACCAATTACAGCACCAGTATATTCATCTGGAGCAGTAACTACAACCTTCATTATTGGTTCAAGTAGTACTGGTTTACATTTGTTTTTAGCTTCTTTTAAAGCAAGTGATGCTGCAATCTTAAATGCCATTTCAGATGAGTCTACATCGTGGTATGATCCATCAAATAATGTAGCTTTAACATCTACCATAGGGTATCCTGCTAGAATACCAGTTTGCATAGCATCTTGTAATCCTTTATCGATAACTGAGATGTATTCACGAGGAACAACACCACCAACGATGTTATCAACAAATTCATAACCTTTCTCAGGATTTGGTTCAAATCTAATCCAAACATGTCCATATTGTCCACGTCCACCTGATTGTTTAATATGTTTACCTTCACACTCACCAGTTTGTGTAATAGTTTCTCTATAAGCAACCATTGGAGCACCAACTGTTGCTTCAACATTAAATTCTCTTCTCATTCTATCTACGATAATATCAAGGTGTAACTCACCCATACCAGAGATAGTAGTTTGACCAGTTTCAGGATCAGTATGCATTCTAAATGTTGGATCTTCTTCAGCAAGTTTTTGAAGGGCAATACCCATCTTTTCTTGGTCTGCTTTAGTTTTAGGTTCAACAGCCTGAGTAATAACTGGTTCAGGGAATTCCATACCTTTCATGATAACAGGTTTCTTCTCATCACATAGAGTATCAGCAGTTGTAGTATTCTTAAGACCTACAGCAGCTCCAATTTCACCAGCATATATCTCTGGAATCTCTTCTCTATGATTAGCGTGCATTAGTAGTATTCTACCAATTCTTTCCTTAACATTTTTAGTAGAGTTAAGTACATAAGAACCACTCTTTAAAGTACCAGAATATACTCTAAAGAAAGTTAATCTTCCTACGAATGGATCAGTAGCAATCTTAAATGCTAATGCAGTAAATGGTTCAGAATCTGATGGATGTCTTAATACTAAGTTTCCTTTCATATCAGTACATTCAATAGCTTCAACATCAGTAGGAGCAGGTAAATAATCAACAACAGCATCAAGTAATAACTTAATACCCATATTACCTAAAGCAGTTCCACACATAACAGGGAAGAATTCTGCCTTTAATACACCCTTTCTGATAGCTTTCTTAAGTTCACTAACACCTATTTCTTCACCATCTAAATATTTCATCATTAAATCTTCATCAAAATCAGCAGCAGCTTCAATTAATATATTTCTATATTCAGCTGCTTTATCCTTCATATCTTCAGGAATCTCAATCTCAGTATAATCTTCAGCTTGTTTACCATCAAAGTGATATGCTTTCATAGTAACTAGATCAATTACACCATTAAAATCAGATTCAGCTCCAATAGGAAGTTCCATAGCAGCAGTATTTGCTCCTAATCTATCTTTAATAGTACCTAAACTAAAATAGAAATCTGCTCCCATTTTATCCATCTTATTAGCAAAGATAATTCTAGGTACACCATATTCATTTGCTTGTCTCCATACTGTTTCACTTTGAGGTTCAACACCTGCTTGAGCATCAATAAGTAAAACAGCACCATCAAGTACCCTAAGACTTCTTTGAACTTCAATAGTAAAGTCAACGTGTCCTGGAGTATCAATTATATTAAATCTATAACCCTTCCAGAATGCAGTAGTAGCGGCACTAGTAATAGTTATACCTCTCTCTTGTTCTTGTTCCATCCAGTCCATTTGTGATGCACCATCGTGTGTTTCACCGATTTTATGTATCTTATGAGTATGGAACAATATTCTTTCAGTACAAGTAGTTTTACCTGCATCAATATGGGCCATGATTCCAATATTTCTTGTATGTTCTAAGCTTATTTCACGAGCCATAATTCATTTTCCTTTCATTTATTAATTTATTACAGTAATAATTACCATCTATAATGAGCAAATGCTTTATTAGCTTCTGCCATCTTATGTGTATCTTCTTTCTTCTTAACTGATGCACCTGTTCCATTTGAAGCATCAATAATTTCATTAGCAAGATTTTCAGCCATAGAATGACCATTTCTAAGTCTTGCATATTGAGCTAGCCATCTAAATGCTAAAGCTTGAGCTCTATCAGGTTTAACTTCAACTGGTACTTGGTAGTTAGCTCCACCAACTCTTCTTGATTTAACTTCAAGAGCAGGTTTAATATTATTCATAGCCTTTTCAAATACTACCATAGCCTCTTCGCCAGTCTTTTCTTTAACTATATCAAAAGCATCATATATAATGTTTTGTGCAGTACCTTTTTTACCATCTTTCATAATGTGGTTAACTAACTTAGTAACTACTTTAGAATTATATATAGGATCCGCTAATACGTCTCTTTTAGTTGCTCTTCTCTTTCTCATAGTCTAAATCCTCCTTCCATTTATATATTTATTATTTAATTATTTCTTTTCTCTTTTAGCACCGTATTTACTTCTACCTTGTTTTCTATTTTGAACTCCAGCAGTATCTAAAGTACCTCTAATGATGTGATATCTAACACCGATTAGGTCTTTTACTCTACCGCCTCTAATTAAAACAACGCTGTGCTCTTGTAAATTGTGTCCAATTCCTGGAATATAGCAAGTAACTTCCATACCATTAGATAATCTAACTCTGGCATATTTTCTTAATGCTGAGTTTGGTTTCTTAGGTGTTGTAGTACCAACTCTTGTACATACTCCTCTTTTTTGAGGTGATACTTGTACAGTTTGTTTCTTTTGAATACTATTTTTTCCTACTAATAATACTGGAGATTTACTCTTTCTTACTTTCTTACTTCTAGGTTTCTTAGTTAATTGGTTAATTGTAGGCATTTTCTCACTCCTTTCTTACACATATCCTGGTGTTTCATTTTTAATATTTAATATAAGTTTTGTCCACGACAAAACCTAAAAATACCAGCAACAATAATATATCATTTTTAAAAATATTAGTCAAGTATTTTTTAAATATTTCCTCTCTATTCTATGTAAAATAGTAATATTTTATACTATTTCAGTCTAATTATTAAGTATTAGATCTCTATTATTATCATAGTCTAGTAATAGAAGTTATGATATCATATTTGAGAGTAAATACTTTCTAATCGATGTTTTACTATTTAAAATGAGAGATTTACTCTCTCATCATAGTGTTTTCTATCTCTTTTATTTCCTCAATAGATTTACCCGATACTGATTTCTCTCTTCATTCCAAGCCTTTAGTATTTCTCTATTGTTTGCTTCCATTACTGTATTTAAAAACGCCTTTTTCTCATCAATACTAAGTAACTCCTCTCCTAGAAAATAGGATAATTCTTCTATTGTACTAACAGTAAGTGCACTTCCTATTCTCACTATATTATCTTTACTGTTTTCATTATATATCATTTTTTACATTTTACAATATCCAAATTATATACAGAAAACAAATTAGTAGCTATTTAATTAACTGCTATATAGACTAAATAGCTTTTTCTAATAATATACCTCCTTTATTAGAAAAATTATTTAAATTAATCAACTTAATGCTTCTATATATAAGGGTGCTATTTTATTATTTTTTATTTCTGGCATTTGGTCTCCTTTCTTTATTATAGTTAATAGCACCTACTTATCCTAAAGATTATTTCTATAATCGATATTTGTATTTCATTATAATGTGTAGTTCCTCCCTTCACTATATATAAACAATTTTTTCCGAATTTTGTTAAAAAATTAAAAATACAAACAAAAAGCAAGCGATTTATTAACTTCTAGTTAACAAGAAAAGAACTGTTAAGAAATTAATTGTTTAATTTCCTGACAGTTCTAATGCCACACTAGATTTTATTGAACTATTATTTTTTTCTTTAGTAATTTAAATGGATATATCAGTAATTGAACCCATACTATTAATTAGGATATCTTTTATTTGATATGCTCTACCAAGAGTAAATTTTTGATGAATTTCATCACTAGTGACATATATAATACATATTATATTAAAGATACTAGTTATTATATTAACTATAAAGTTAGTATTTTTTATGCTACATACTGTTTTATTATTAAAGATATTTTTTGTTCAGCTTTAGTAGTAGCGGTTTTAATACCATTAACATGAAGAGTATCTCGACTTAAGGATAAAGATATTTTTTCTTCTTTTTTAGGTTCAGGTAAGTAATTATATAAATAAGTAAATATTGAATAATCTTCTTCCCTGAGAGTTTACTATCAAAAGAAAAATTAAAAGAAGCTATTTAGCTTCTACTATTAACTTAATCGCAGTTCTCTCTTCTCCATCAATATTAATATCAATAAAAGCTGGTGTACATACTAAATTCATACCTGATGGAGCTACAAATCCTCTAGCTATAGCAATACCTTTAATGGCTTGATTAAGAGCTCCTGCTCCTATTGCTTGAACTTCTACTACTCCCCTTTCTCTAAATACATTAGCAAGTGCTCCTGCTACTCTATTAGGATTTGACTTTGATGAAACTTTAATTGTTTCCATAATAATTTTATCATTCCTTTCTTCTACATTAATATATATGTTATAAAAGAAAGAATATGAAAGAAAGAATAACTATATATCATTATTCTTCCTTCTATACATCATATAAGTAATAACACATAAAATAATTAATACAATAAAACCAATTATCTGGAAAGTAGTAACTTTCTTAACTTCTTTACCGCTACTATAATCTAACTCTTTAGAAATATTCATAAATATATCTACATTATCACTATCTTTAATAGTCCATTTATAAACATTACCATCTATTTTTTTAGCATTACTTTCTATAACAGCATTATTACTAGTAACATTAATATTAATCTTATCGGCATATTTACAATAAAATTTACCACTTAGTCTTACATATAAATACTCGTCATTTTCTTCAACTAAATGATTCTCAAAACAAGTATTTATAATATTAGATTTATTAAAATTATTATTATAAGTATAAGTAAAATTATAATTAATCTTATTACCTTTATCATCAATTGTTCTTAAATAAACTGAATCACTATCAAATAAAGCATTTTGATCGTTATTTAAAAAACTATATATTTCATTTTCACTAGTATCACTGCTTTTTATCTCATACTCACTTTTTGATACTGTACCAGAAATATTTTCAGTAATGGTATTACCTTCTATATTTAAATTATAATTAGCAGTACACCCAGTAAGTATAAATAATATAAATAATATACCAAGTCTCTTCTTCATATTAGCCTCCCCTTAATAAAATGTTCCATAAGCAATAACAATTTCATCCGAAGTATTATATTCTTTTTCTTTAACTGTACCAGGACTACCAGAATTACCCTCGACAGTATGAATAGTAGAACCACTAACACTAGTTATAATGCCAACATGATCAGCACATTTATTACTACCATTCCATTTACCATAATTATTTCGACAATAGCCATTTTTCCATTGGAACCAAATAATATCTCCTATTTTAGGTGTATAACTACCACCATAAGTTTTTGATTTGTAAAAACCAAGTCCGCTTACTCTATTGCCTTGAAAAGCTGGCCAAAGACCACTAGCGATACCATCGCTAATAGAACCATTCTTATTAAGATAACTATATAATGTACTACCATCACTCATTTTTGTATTCTTAAGAGCCCATGTTGTAAAGTAAGCACACCAAGCATTAGAACTATTACCATATTTTAAATTATTATTATTTCTTCCTACTTCTCCTAAAGCCGTATTAACTAAACTATTAGCCGCTAATACAAGACTTCCATTACTAGCAGAAGATTCTATTTCACTGCTAGGATCTTTTGAGACAACATCTCCTTTATTTATTGTACTAGGGGTTACATTACTATTATCATTATCATCATCAGTTGAAGGAATATTTGTATTAGGTTTATGATTACCACTATTATTATCTTTATTATCTTTAACTATAACATTATTCTTTTTTTGGTCTTCTAGTACTTTTTCTTCGATCTTTAATAATTCATCATAATAATCAAAATTACCACTTTTGGCATTAGTAATACATGTCCTATAACTAACTGACAGGCCAATTCCATCTAAAAAGTCCATTAAAACATTAACTATCCATGGAATACAAAAAACTACTATTGCATAAATAACTCTTTTTCCTATTAGTTTCGTATTCTTTATATCCTTCTCATCACCAGATATTACAACTTTACTAAAGTCTACCATCATCATAACAATTAAACCAATAGGTATCAATACAAAAGCAATATCAAGTAATAACGATGCAAAATATATTATTCTAAGTATCATTGGATTTTGACATGCTTCTAACAAAATATACATTAAAAATCACTCCTTTATTTAAGTATACCTTAAAACCAGTTCTTTTTCAAGAAAAAAAGAAACATTAACGTTTCTCAATATGAATTAACCCTTCATAAACTTCTTCTAAAGCTCTTCCAATATTTTTTTCACATTTATACTCTTTAATTGGTTTCTGATAATAACCAGTTCTAGTCATTTGTTTAGCTCTATCCGCTACTACATATACTAGTTCGTATTTAGAATCAACAATATTTAGGATTTTATCAATAGATGGATAAATCACTATTATCACACTCCCTTACAATATAAGAATATAACATATTATCAATAATTGCAATAGCATTTACATCAATTTTACATAACTATTTATATTTACTATCAATACCATAATATTCTTCTAATGTAATCCAATCTCCATCATTATATAACTTACTAGCCATATCCTTACCAATATATCTAATATGCCATGGTTCATACATATAACCTGTAATATTATCTTTTCCTTTAGGATATCTTATAATAAAACCATATAAATAACAATTTTCTTTAAGCCATTTACTCTCGCTAGTATTATCAAAACTCATATCAACACTATTAACATCAATTGCTAATCCTGTTTGATGTTCTGAATAACCTGCCCTTGCCGAATAAGTATCAGCATTCTCTTGCCCATCTCTTTTGACATAATTATTATAAATATATTTTTGATCATTATATGATCGATATCCTGAAGATGGATAAATATTAAGACCAACACTAGTAGCGGCACTAACAAGTTCTGTGAATGCTGTTTTAACATAATCAACCACTCTAATATAACCATTTATTGTAACTAAATTATTTGGAGCAAAATTACTAGGTAAAGAATAACTCTTATTAGCAATTATTACATCATCTACATAAGTAATGCCATAATAATTCTTAATCGTATACCCTTTAGAAGTCTTACTAACTTTAACATTTTCATTTTCTTTAACAATTACTTTAAACTCTTTTATAGTTTCATTACCTGATGAATCTTTTGCTACATAACTCAAATTATATTCACCAGCAGTCTCAATATCATATTCACCTTTTATAGTAACTGCTATTTCTTCTTTACTATTATCACTAGCGGTAATTCCCTCTAATAAATCAGGTTTATTAGTAAAAGCCGTAACTTCAATATCATGCACTCCCTCTATATTAGGAGCAGTACTATCCTTAACTATTAAAGTAACTTCTTTTTTTTCATCTTTATAAGTAAATACCCCCTTATAAGTACCAGGTTTATATACTTTACCTTCTTCTATAAAGTTGTCATTCCATACTATATCCTTAGTCTTATCATTATCCTTATATAAATAATCTTTAATTAGTGGTACATTATCTCCTGCTTCAATAGTAATCTTACTCTTATAAGTAAAAACATTAGTCTCTTTAACAATAACATAGCCTATTACCCCAAACATAATAATAAAAATTATAATTAATAAAATAATTAAAAGCTTCTTTTTACTCTTCTTCTTTCTTCTTTCCATACTTTCTCCTTAACTTCTTATAACAAGGTCTACATACCGAATCATAGTCTGCATCAATACCATCTATTGATATTTGTTCACCTTCAAATACTGGAAGATATTCACCATTAATCTTATTTAATCTCAAATTAAAAGTAGCCTTCTCTCCACATTTGCAAACAGCTTTAAGTTCCTCTAATTTATCCGCTACTTCAAACAATCTCAAACTACCAGGAAAAGCATGACCAAAAGCATCTGCTCTTAGTCCGTAGCAGAGTACTGGTATATTAAACATATCAACTACTTCCGTTAACTCATCTACTTGTTTAGGTGTCAAAAACTGTGCCTCATCGACAATTATACAATCAGTATTGTTATCTATTAAATGATATGCAATCAAGTTATAAACATCAACACTTGCTCCCACTACATAATCAGTATTAAGTTCTGCTCCTGCTCTATTCTGAATCTTACTACCAGCTTTCTTATCATCACCAGGTTTCATAATCAAAACATGCATATCCTTTTCTTTATAATTATAATAAGTTTTTATGATATCTGTTGTCTTTCCACATTTCATTGGTCCATATTTAAAATATAATTTTGCCATATTATTACTCCTTACTTTTTAGCTCTTGGATGAGCCATATTATATGTTTTCTTTATTTGTTCATTAGTAATATGGGTATATATGCTTGTTGTATCAAGTGATTCATGTCCTAATAGTTCCTTAACGGTCATCAAATCCGCTCCCTCTTCTAACATATCCGTAGCAAAAGTATGTCTTATTGTATGGGGACTTATCTTAATATCAAGGCCAGCCTTTCTAACTAATTTATCAATAATCATTCTAACATATCTATCTGATAATTTACCACCATTATGATTAAGTATCAAATACTCACTATTCTTCTTATTAAATAATAAATAACCATCATTAAGATATTTATCTAATGCTCTACTAGTATGATTATTATATAAAACTATTCTTTCTTTTTCTCCCTTACCAAGAACTTTAATACTTTTATTAATCCTATCTATATTCTTAATTTTAATATTAACAAGTTCACTAACCCTAATACCTGTAGCATATAATAATTCAATAATTAAAGTATCTCTCTCTCCATTAGGAGTATCATCTTCACATACACTAAATATCTTATTTAACTCTTCATCATTTAAAAATTTTGGTAAATATAATTCTTTCTTGGGATTAGGAATACTATTAAAGTAATTACTATCTATAATATCTTCCTTAACTAAATAATTATAAAAGCCTCTTATACTACTCAGTTTTCTTGATATTGAATTTTTACTAATGCCATTATCATATAAGTATTTTAAATAATCTTTAGTAATATCTAAATCAATATCTAAAGTATTTCTAAAATTATTACCCAAAAATTCACTATACTCAATCAAATCATCATAATAAGAAAGAATTGTCTTATCACTATACTTTTTTACTACTTTTAAATAGTCTAAATATTTATCTATATACTTCATATTTACCACATACTAATTATAAAACATATATTTTAATAAGTAAAGAAAATAAACTATTAGTTTACAAAAAAATGTATCTATTTTCTAGATACATATTTACCATCTTTAGTAGATACAATTATCTCTTCATCTTGTTCAATGAATAAAGGTACTTTAACTAACATACCAGTCTCAATAATAGCATCCTTAGTTGCGTTAGTAGCGGTATTACCTTTAATACCAGGTTCAGTCTTAGTAATAACAAAAGATATTTTTTCAGGAAGTTCAATACCAAGCATTTCGCCTTCGAAGAATATAAGAATTACCTCTAATCCTTCTTTAAGATATTTAACTTCATTCTCTATTTGTTTCTTATTTAACTCAACTTGTTCATAAGTTTCCATATTCATGAAACTATAAGTATCCCCATCTGCATAAAGAAATTGCATTTTTTGCTTTTCTACATGAGCAGTAGGAACTTTAATACCAGCATTAAATGTATATTCTGCTATTGAACCAGTTCTTAAATTTTTAAGTTTAGCTTTAACAATCGCAGCACCTTTACCTGGTTTAACATGATTAAACTCTAATACTTGATATAAATTACCATCATAATTAATAGTTTGACCTGTTTTAAAATCATTAACATTAATCATTTAGTTTACCTCCTATTTCTTTGTTTCTTTATGTTTTGTAGTCTTACGACAATGTTTACAATATTTGTTTAACTCCAACTTCTCTGGAGTGTTCTTTTTATTTTTTTCTTCTGTGTAATTAATATTTTTACACTCTTCACACATTAAAGAAACTAATACTCTATTCTCATTCTTCTTAGCCATTTTAATTCCTCCTCCCAAAGACATCTACCTAATTATACCATATTTTATAAGAATTATACAACCATTTTTTACTTTTTTCTCTTTTTTCTTTGTTTATGAAGCCTAATTCTAGTCTTCATAAATAGTTTTAAGCCTAATTCTAGTCTTAAAACTAACAATATCTTTTATCATATATATGCCTAACATATATATTTATTATTACATTAATTACTTTTAATTTTTTCTCTTAATTCTCTTACACTTAAGTTATATTTTTCTGTTGTATTGATATAGTAATTAATTTCATTAATATCATTAAATGATAATAATTCAACATAGTGGCTCCAAGATAATTCTGCAGACACTGTCTGCACTTTTTCTTTTACTTCAAAAAATTTTAACATAAGCCATAGATTTCTCTTACTATAACCTCTTCCAAGTTCTCTAGTGAGTCTTATAGAATAGTCTTTTATTATACCATTTCCATAATGTTTTCCTGCCTCTGAAAGTAATTTTCCTACATTATAATAAGTACTAAGTTCATTTCTATTCTTAGAATAATCTTTTACTTTTTTATATACTTCATTAGTTATTAATTCGTTTTTTATTTCATCGTAATAGTTATTTATCATATTAACCTCTCTATACTATTTCATAATCTCTTGTATATATTCTTTTATCACTAGAATATTCTATATAATAATGATTATCTCTTCTAGCTACTATTATTCCTATTGTTTTATTATTGTTAATACCTTTAATATGTTTATCTATATAATTCATATATACTTCTACTTGTCCTATATGTTCTTTCTTTACTTCAGTTACCTTTAGTTCTACAACTACATAACAATTATATTTAATATTAAAAAGTAATAAATCAATATAGTTATAAGTATTATTTATTTTAATTTTATATTCATTTCTTATAAATGAATACCCTTCACCTAGTTCATCTAAAAACGATGGTATATCTTCAAGTATTAATCTTTGCAATATCTTTTCACTGATATTTTCCTTATCTATACCTAATTTATTTTTAATAATAATTGGATTTTTAATATTATCTCCAATGTCTATTTCTTCTTTATTAACTAGTTTTAATTTAGTATTATCATCTAGTCTTTGGTATTCTTTATTTTTAATTTTTTCTTTTAACTGTCTATAAGAAAGATTTTGTTTTGTTGAAATGTCAATATAGTAATTAATTTCGTTCATATCTTTCAACGGCAGCAACTCACAATAATGTGACCAGCTCAAAAGGGCCGGCAATGCCTGCCCTTTTGATTGTAATAAATAAAACTTTCTCATATTTTTTAAACTTCTAGTAGAATACCCTTTGCCTAACTCTTTTGTTAATTGCTCAGAATATTCTTTTATCAATCCATCTCCATACTTGGCTCTATCTTCACCACCTTGGGCTTCAATTAATAATTTTCCTACATTATAATAAGTACTAAGTTCATTTCTATTCTTAGAATAATCTTTTACTTTCTTATATACTTCATTATTTATTAATTCATTTTTAATTTCATCATAATAGTTATTAACTACATCTTTCATACTATTTTTCACCTCGAAAGCAGCATAACAAATTATTAAATTAATTGCAAATCATCAAAAAAGTATTTTGTCCACGAAAAAAGAGGAGAAAAGTATCTTTTCTCGCATTAAAAAAACTTTTTCTCCATAAAATATTCTTCAAAAACCTTTTTTAAGAGAAATTATAAATTTACATATATTTTACACTTAATATAAGTCAAAACAACCTGCAAAACACTCTATGAGGAAGACTTTTATAAAAAGGTTTACTCATGCCACGGAAGACTACAGGCTGAAGTGGCACAAAAAAAAGAACCCTAAAGAGTTCTTTTAATTGATAATAAACTTAACACCATTCTTAACATTAGATATATTAATATCATAATTTAATAATCCTAGTGTTTTTTTAACAATCGATAGACCTAAACCAAAGACACCTCGTACACCTTTTTCGTAGGGAGTGAAAATGTTATTTAAGACATCTTTATCAATATTAGGGCCATCATTATATAATATTATCTTATTATTCTTAACTGTAATCTTAATTGAAGTTTTAGCATATCTCATAAAATTATTAAGAATATTATCGATAATAGCTTCCCACATCTCATAACTACCTCTAAAGATTGTATTTTTCTTATCAATATCTAAAGAGAACTTAATATCTTTTCTTGAAGGACTGAACTTATCTACAGATGCAAGAATAACTTTGCTTACATCACAACTATCATTAAGTTTTTCTTTTTCTTCTTTCAAATAATTAAGTTTATTAAGGTATAGTAAGGAGTGAACTTTAACCTCTAATTTATTTAATTGTTCCTTTAAAATATTAATAGTTTTCTCTTTTGTTTCAATACCATCTTCCATAGCCTCAATATAGGACTTCATAACTGTGATAGGAGTTTTAAAATCATGAGAGATATTCTGATACATTTGATTCTTATAGGCTTCTTGTTCTTTCAAATATATCCTCATATTCTCTATAGCTACCTCTAAGGTATATAATTCATCATCATAATCATAAATCATCTTATGATCATAATCATCATTATTTATGTTATCTACTTTATCTTTTAATTTTTTAATTCTATTAACTAAATTATTAGACCATATAAGTACTAGTAGAGAAATTATAATAAATGTAATACCCACTACTACTAGGATAATCTTAAGTATTTCCTTTCTCATTGAATTAATATAACTACTACCAGTAATAGCAATCTTAGTCATATCTTCTGTCTTATTAGTGTTGTAATAATAAACATTCTTACCTCTAATAAACTTACCCTCATCATCTGTAATATCATTTAAAATATTTTTAACAGACTTTACCTTAACTACTTCATATAAGTTACTAGATACATAAATATTCTTATCATTATCAACATAAATATAAGCAACTTCACTATCTACCCTATTATTCTCGGGTTTTTCAAGTAAATTAAGTGATTGACTTAAGTAATTATATAAATTATCTTCATATACAGGAAGAAGTGTTTTAGGAAGTACCATTCCTAGTGATATTATGACAATTACAATAATAGATACACATATAAACAAGAATTGTTCAGTAAGAGTAAGTTTTTTCATAATAATCTATATCCATATCCATATATTGTATTTATATCTAAAAGTGGCATTTTCTTTCTTAGTCTTCTTATCAAATCATCTACTACTCTATCAGTACCAAAATAATTTTCTCCCCAAATATTATTTAAAATATCATCTCTTGAGAAAGATTTTTCTTTATTGGTAACAAACATATATAATAAATCAAATTCTAAAGTAGTAAGCGATAAGTCTTCATCACCTAGAAAAGCCATTCTTTTATCTAAATCAATAACATAATCTTTATAAGTAATCTTTTGTCTTTCTTTAGAATATACTCTTCTAATTATATTATTAACTCGAAGTACTAATTCTTTAGGGGAATAAGGCTTAGTAATATAATCATCACTTCCTAATTCTAAACCAATAATCTTATCTAAATCTTTATCTCTAGCAGAAGTAAAGATAACTGGAACATCACTATTATTCTCTCTAATCTTTTTAATGATGTCATAACCACTTATATCATCCCCTAGCATAATATCGAGTATCCATAAATGATAATCCTTATTACTATCTTTAATTGCTGTATCACCATTATAATAACTGGTAACATTATATCCTTCTTTTTCTAAATAAGTCTTAATAAGATTATTTAAATCTTTTTCATCCTCAACTAAAGCTATATTGTACATAATAATCACTTCCTAAATATAGTATAACATATAATTAATATTTTTTATCTATTTTTTATTCATCTACCACTTCCTTTCATGATTAAATTATATTATTACTTCATGGACTAATTATCAAATAAATGTGGTAAATTATGGGATTAATAAATATACTTATACTGGTGATACTATGGAATATAAAAAATTAAATCTAGATTATACTAGTCTAGAGCCTTATATTGATGATAAAACATTATATTTACATTATAACAAGCATTATGATAGTTATACTAATAATCTAAATAAATATTTACAAAAACATAACTATAAATATGAGTATACTCCGATCTATTTAGCTAAACATATCGATATTGTTCCAATGGAAGATAGAGATGAAATTCTCTATAATCTAGGTGGTTATCTAAATCATAGTTTATATTTTTATATCTTAACAAATAAAAAGAAAGATATTCCTATACCTTTTCTTAATATAATTAATAAATATTTTACTTCATATGATAATTTTAAGAAGACTTTTATTGATATGGCTTTAGAAGTTAAAGGTAGTGGTTATACCTTTCTTGTATTAGATAAAGATAATAACTTAAGTATTATAAATACTTCTAATCAAGATACTCCTTACTATTATGGTTTTACTCCTATTATGACTATTGATGTATGGGAACACTCTTATTATCTAAAACATTATAATAAAAGAAAAGACTATCTAGAAGATATCTTTAATATCATAGATTATGATAAAGTATATAACCTCTATAAGTCCTCTATAACCACTTAGTACTAGTAATATATAATATTTCATTATCTTCATATTTACTAGTATATCTCAATATAGAATCAATTATTTTATCATTAGATAAAGATAAATCTATAATCTTTCTTAATTCTTTTCTATATTTATTATCATTGATATATAAATACATACATCTATCAATATCTCTTACTACTTTTATATCTTCTTCATTATCTCCATTACAAGAGAATATTAAATCTTTATACCAATCTATTAAATCTATTGATAACTCATCTTCATATATAACATCACTATTAATAATATCATCATAATATGGACAACATTTTAATATCTTTTTAACATTAGTTACATCTATAGTAAGAGTTCCTATCATAATAATCTCCTTATTTTTCACTATAAGTATAACAATAAATATATATTTTGTAAATACTTTCGACATATTTAGCTATATTATTTAAGATATAGCTATATAAAAGAAGATACTCTCGTACCTTCTTAATTAGTAATAACAATATATCTATTATCGTCCAATGTAACTACTCCTGTTACTCCACCATCAGAAGTATCTATAGAACAAGTATTACTTCCAGTCAAAATACTACACCAATCAAATGATTGACCAGTTTTATTATATATTGTTCTTAAGTTATTAGAATATAAAAGGGCAAAATTCTCTATCGTTGTAACTGAACTTGGTATAATTATGTAATTAAAATTTGAACCATCAAAAGAGTACATATCTATTGCTGTTAAAGTATTTGGAAGTACTACTATATCGGCGTCTATAAAAGCAAGGAAGTCAACATCATAGGCTTCGCCGTAAGTTGAAGTAACCTTATATTTAGTATTATCATCATAAGTTATATCATACATACCAACATATATGAAAGAGCTATTTTTTAATTGTTCTTTATATTGAGATGTTAGTGCTTCTAGCGTTATTCCGTTAGCAGAACCTCCATTACATATTGTTTCAGCCTGCTCACTTGTAATACTTAATTCACTTCCGCTTGCAAGCATAGGTAAATAGGCTGTACAATCTCTTTTAGCTTTTTCAGTTGGATTAGATTTCACATTAATATCTTTTACGCCTCTAATATAACTAGGTATTTTAATGACATCGGTAATTGGTTCATAACCATCATTATTATTTTCATAACAATTATAACCTACTATTTTAGCAGTCATATTATTATTATAACGATCCGCAGGAAAACAATAATCTGGAGTATCCACTAATTGTTTTGCATCTGCACTTATTGTTCCTACAAAAGTTGAACCTATTACATCATTACCTACTAATGAGTTATCAATATAAAACACTATTAAATATTTATCTTGAGTAGCAGTTAATTGTTTGGTAAATATTTTTGTTATTCCTGTTGCAGTAATACTTCCGGCATTAACTATATCAAATGATTGGCCTTTTAAATTTGTTACTGAAGGTGTACTTACACTACTAGTGTTATTTAATATAGCATATTTTAACGCTCCTTTACTACTTCCAGTAGAAAAGGCATTAGATAGATTAGTTACATTTAAATATAATGAACCATATCCTTCTATAGTACATGTGCTTTTTATACCTATATTAGCATAAGTAAGGGCTATACCATCTGTTATAGTAAATTTACTTCCATTTATTAATGTACTCTCATCCATTACTTCTACATTAGCATTATTTATTGCTCCTCCTGGTGTATAGTTTATTTCAAAACATCCACTTGTTAATCCTATATTTATGTTACCACTAGACCAAGTAAGGGCTGCATAAGTAAGTCCTGATCCTATTAAAATAAATAGAGATACTCCTAATATTATTAATATTTTTTGTTTTTTAGTATAATCTTTCATGATATAACTCCTCCCATTACAAAAGACTACGAAAAATCACTAGTAGTTAATACTAGTTATTTCATAATCTTTATATTTAGTCTTATTCCCTTTATTTATAAGGTATAATAGAACCCCTCCCCATTTTATATTTTTAGTTAACTTGTAGTTAACATTATTTAATCTATTTAAATTAATATTATTCATGGTTAGGGCCTCCTCTCTTTATACTTACAAGTTAAGTTTACCATAAAATAATACTATTTTCAATATCATATGATATTTTTAATAAAAATATATAAGAAGGAGAATAAATTAATTAATTATATTACTCTTTATCTAATAACCAATATAATACATTGATTTGCTTTATACCATTATGTGGAATATAAGGAGTAAAGTCCTTAGTAAGTAAATATTTAGGATTATGATCATTTATGCTTTCTAAAATAGCAAGTTTTCTCTTTAAAGCGTGTTTACAACAATAACTTTTATAAAACCAATATTACAAAAAAAGAAGAATATTTCTTCTTATGTTTAATTAATATTTCTAAATTCAGTAGGAGTAATCTTCTTAATTTTGTTATAAATAAAACAAATACTAATAAATATAACTAATATAATTATTAAATAACTATATATAACTAATTTAATATCAATTATATTTAATACTAATTGATAAGTATAAAATAATTTTTGAATAATAAATGAAATTATTAATGATACTCCTATTGAAATAATAAATAATATAGTATAAGTAATAATCATTATAATAAATATATATCTACAAATAATTTTATTTTTAAAACCAAGCATTTTATAAAATGATATATTATTTTTTTGTAATAATATTATTTC
>OLQV01000483.1_pt1 | contig 37280 bp, 28 predicted proteins | sample 1672371 | NCBI WGS metagenome assembly OLQV01 (sample SAMEA3136676, study PRJEB25190) | human gut metagenome
GCCTTCCCCCGAGGGGCTGCGCCCGCAGGCGCGTGTCGGAGCGCAACCGCCGTAGACGGCTCTTGGCGCGTAGACTGAAGGTGGCCCCGCAGGGCCGGATGAGGGGTAAGCTCACCATAGCCGCCTTTTATAAGGAATGCCGCCGCGTAGGGGCCGGGCATGCCCGGCCCTCAGCAAAAAGGCAAAATCGCGTCTGTGGGAAGGCCGCGGGCCGGGCATGCCCGGCCCCTACCGTGCGGCCATTCGGCAAACTGGCTATACGGGCACGCCTCCCCCTCATCAGTCAGTGGTCGGGGCCACTGACAGCTTCCCCCAAGGGGGAAGCCGCCCTCAATAAATCGCCTCCTCCCGCCACTTTACCAGCTCTTTCACCGTCTCCTCACTCTCCACCCAGCCCTGTTCCGGGTCGGCGTGGGCGTCGGGGGCGTAGCGCTGCATCGTGCCGGGGCTGCGGCCCTGCAGATATTCCTGTGCCTGCTTCTGGCGGCTGGGTACGGTGCGGCGCAGCAGCGTTTCTTTTTCGGCCTTGTTCATACAAATCACCTCTTTCGTCACTATTTTGCCCGGGGCTGCCGCTGGTCAAACCCGGAAAATCGTGGTATAGTATTTTATATTGCCATTTTTAAGGAGCTATCATTCTATGGAAGTCAAAATCAATCAGGTCGTTCTGCATCTGCTGGACCCCGGCGCATCGGAGCCGGTTCTGTCGGACCGCGCCATGGACATGGATGCTGACCTGTACGAGTATTACACCGCCACGCTTGAGCGCGCGTTCGCCAGCGACGAGGTAAAGAACTGCCGGTTCCTGCCGGACTCCGCTTTTGCCGCGGAGATGGCGCAGAATCAGGATTTCATCGACCTGTCCCGCCGCATTGCGGGCGTCATCTTTGAGCAGATGCTGCAATATCAGGCCATCCCGGCGGGCGATCTGGCCGTCGTGGACTTTACCGCCGACGGCGTGCCGTTCTACGGCGTGCTCAAGCTCAACTACCGCCCCGGCTACACCCACCACACCGAGCTGATGGGCAATGGCCGGTTCAGCAGCATGGTGCCGCAGCGCACGCTGCTGCCCGGCACGCCCAAGGCCGACGAAGCCGCGCTCATTGACCGCGCCAACGGCACGGTGCGTTTGATCGAGAAGAAGTTCACGCTGGACGACAGGAAGGACTTTTACCTGTCCACCCGCGTGTTCGGCTGCACGGAGGCTTTGCAGGAGAAAGCCAAGCTCAAAGCCGTCTGCGAGACCGCCGTGGCCGCCGTGAAGGAGGCCTACCCCGAGCCGGAGGCGCTGGACGATGTGCCCCCGTTTGACGGCGGCACCGAGACTGCCGTCGAGCTGCTGGTGCGCAACCAGGCCGTGGACAACCAGATCTCCGTCGAGGACGTGCGCGAGCGCATCCGGGAGAATTTCCCCCTGGCCGCCCCCAGGTTTGAGGAGGCGCTGGCCGAGACCGGCGTGCAGGAGAATGACCGCGTGACCGTGACCCCCGCGCGCATCAAAAAACTGGAAAGCCGCAGCTTCAAGACCGAGTCCGGCATTGAGATCAGGATTCCCGCCGAGCTGTGCAGCTCGGACGACGCCGTGGAGTTTATCCATTCGGCAACCGGCGGGCTGAGCTTATTGATTAAGGACGTATTGGTGTAAACATACGGCACTTTGCGGGCGGATATGGAATCCGCCCCTACGAATCACACCCGCAGGGGCGCATTCTATAGGCGCCCGCACTCTGCCGCTCAGGATATGGGTATAGAGAAAGCAAACTATGGAAACAAAACAAAAAACGACCCTGACCCAGGGCAGTGTTGCCAGGGGAATGCTGCTGTTTGCGCTGCCGATTTTTATCAGCAACCTGTTCCAGCAGCTGTATAATGCCGCCGACTCGCTGATCGTCGGCAACTTTCTGGGCGGCGAGGCGCTCGCCGCTGTCGGCTCGTCAGGCAGCCTGATTTTTCTGCTGACCGGCTTTGTCAACGGTGTATCGTTGGGCGCGGGCGTCGTGGTCGCGCGGTATTTCGGCGCTAAGGACTGGGACAGAATGCGCCGCACGATCCACACCACCGTGGCGCTGGGCCTGGTGGCCGGTGTCGGGCTGACGGTGATCGGCGTGATCTTAACGCCGCAGATCCTGCGCTGGATGGGCACGCCGGACGACGTGCTCGTCAACTCCATCGCCTACTTCCGCATGTACTTCATCGGCTCAATTGCCGTTGTCATGTATAACGTAGGTGCAAGCATTCTGCAATCCGTCGGCGACAGCAAGAGCCCGATGCGGTATTTAATTGCTGCCTCTCTCATCAACATCGTGCTCGATCTGATCCTCGTCGGCTGGCTGCGCATGGGCGTGGCCGCGGCGGCGTTCGCAACGATAGCCTCCCAGACGGTCAGCGCCGTTCTGGCATTTGCCAAGCTGACGCGCTCCCAAGAGGCGTGGGCCGTGCATTGGAGCGAGGTAAAATTTGACGGTCCGTCGCTAAAGGCTGTCATCGTGCAGGGCCTGCCGTCCGGCATCCAGAACTCTGTCATCTCGATTGCCAACGTCATTGTGCAGTCCAACATCAACTCGTTCGGTGCACAGGCCATGGCCGGGTGCGGCGCGTACAGCAAGGTGGAGGGCTTCGCCTTCCTGCCCGTGACCTGCTTTGCCATGGCACTGGCGACGTTCGTCAGCCAGAACGTCGGCGCGGGCCAGCCGGACCGCGTGAAGAAGGGCATGAAATTCGGGTGTCTGTGCTCGGTGCTCATGGCCGAGGTCGTCGGCGTCACCATCTACGCTGCGTCGCCGTGGCTCATCGGCGCTTTCAGCCGCGAGGCCGACGTCATCGCGTTCGGCGTGCGGCAGGCCCACACCATCACGCTGTTCTACTGCCTGCTGGCGTTCAGCCATTGCTGCGCGGGCATCCTGCGCGGTCTGGGCCGTCCCGTCGTGCCAATGATGGTCATGCTGGCGGTCTGGTGTCTGCTGCGCATCACCTACATCACGGTCACGCTGCACTTCATCCGCGACATCAGCGTTGTGTTCTGGGCCTATCCGCTGACCTGGAGCATCTCGTCCGTGCTGTTTGCATGGTATATCCTCCATTGCCCCATCCCCAAGCTGGGCGGCGGCGCACCGGAGGTCAAGGCGTAAATTCTGTTTATAGAATAAAGATACCCCCGTCAGGTATGTGCGCTACCTTGGGGATTGTTGTTGTTCACCGATTCAGAAAAATCCGCGACGCACATGTGTCTAACACATCCAAATTCTTTCTCCGTTTGTGATGAATTCAAACAGGCGATATTTCTGCGCATTATCGGTCGGCACCAGCCGAGGCCCTGCCCGTTGCAAAGTTGCCGTATGTGGTCAAGGTTGCATTGTAGCAGTTGATGGCAGCAGTGTCGTGTTCGTACATCGTGGCGAGAGTAAGCGAAAACCAAAAAGGGCAGAGCGAAATTAGTGCGGATGCTATCAGACTATTGTGGAGAATGCAGGAAACTATATTAAGATAATAAGCAAAAAATCAAGGAGTTAACATAAAGTAGTCATAAAAGTGTTTGAAAGTATGCGACGAATTTGATTTAATTAGCATTAGAAGAAGATAATAGAAAGGAGATGTGTAGTGCATGTTGTCGGGAAAACAAATTGCCGAGGCAAGAAAGCGAAAAGGACTAACGCAAGAGGCCTTGGCGGCAGAACTTGGAGTATCGAGACAAACGATTGCAAAATGGGAACAAGAAATTTCAACACCCAGTGTTACAAATGCACATAGACTGATAGATATTCTAGGCCTACAGGAAATGGAGAATAAATCGTCTACCGAAGATGAAGGCAATGCAAGAACTATTTGTAAAAAGAGATTAACAAAGAGATTGTTGATTGAACTTTGGGCAGTATATGTTGGGATAGCATTTCTCTGCTTTTTTTCTATTGGAATTGTGGCATTGTTTTTTATCCCTGCAATATCGGTTGTCCTAATATTAGTTGCTATTGTAGTGCAGGAAGTAAGGGGAAAGAAGACAGATTCACCGATGAAGATTCTTCTCGGCGGAATATGCTTTATTGGGCTTGCCATACTGGCAGTAGTTGCTATACTTGCAAGTGGGTTTGTTCTAAGAGAAAATTATCAACATAAAGCTTTTTATTCTGTTCCTGCTACACAACTAAAAAAATATTCGGCAATTAATGAGTGGATTGATGAATGCAAAACGATAGGACCTGATATTTATGGGCAATGTATTGAATTGCCGTCAGATAAGACAATCTGTCTCTATATTGTATATAGACATCAGGTGACGGACGCATCGGATGCAAGCCTCGTTTCAGATCCGCTACATATGCGATTCATTGCAAAATACCGTGGCGGTACTGAATATGATGGGGTGGATTTGTATTTTCTCCAAGGGAGAAGTAGTTATCAGATGCTTTTCTCCATTGACGGAAGTGAACCTTATTATAACAGTATGGCAACTGTTAATCCAATGCTTATAGATGATGTGAAGGCACTATTTAACAATCTGCAAGGAGATGAAAAAAATGCTTAAAAAGGTTAAAAAGATAGCTGCACTGATGATGGCGACAATGGCGCTTTCTACATTATTCGTGACGACTGCGTTTGCGCAGGAGAATGACGTAGAAGTTATTGAAGAAGCGAAGATTCTTGAGGAAATTGTTTCGTATTTGGAAGACGGTGTGACAATAGATGTTGCGCCCAATGAATCAAAGCGGATTGAAATACCACTGTCAAATGGAGAAAGTGCGTATCTTGAGATTGGGTGCACACCAATTACATTGACACGCGGAACAACAAGCGCCAGCTATAACTATACTTCAAATGGTGACTATATATTTTGGGGAAATATAAACTATGGAAGTATTGGGAGTTATAGTCATAGAGTCAACTTCAAGATAACCGCATTATCCCCTACATGCGAATTCTACATTACATCTGCGAGCGTTGAATACCAGCAGCCATCAGTTGGATATGTTAATTCTGGATCTGGCATAACGGGAAACAAAAATTATGATGTGAAGACAAGCTCTTATTCTAAAGCATACGCAAGTTTTACAATCAATGGATATGTAAATAATATATATTCGAAAATTCTTATGAACTCTATGAATCCGAATAAGATTACATTTACAATATATTATTCGCTGGCTCCAATTGATTAGTCCTGAAAATAGTGGATGCTTGTGTCTTCACTTATTGCCACAGCAAGGAAAAATACAGTTGCCAACAAAACAGCGATACCACTGGGGAGCAAGGAACAATGCAAAGCTAGGAATTCATTTTGCGTCTCTGCATCCGGTGAGTATCAAGTAAAACACAAACAACACCCCAAAGTTGGAAAAGGTACTTTGGGGTGTTGTTATTTAGGTGTGCCCGGCATGGGCAACAGCTAGGTGATGAAAGACCACTACACGTTTGGCAGTAGGAAGCGTTAGCCGAAGGCAAGGGGGCCAAACGTGGGGGGAAAAAATCTGAAGGGAGCCAGATGTTAACAAAAAATGCTGGCTGGCAAACTCTTGAACCGATGAACAGAAATCCCATAGTAGTTTAGTATGTGCGCCTGACGGGGGTATCTTTGTTATTGCGGCGAATGGGCAAAGCCCCTCAGGCCTCGCAGGCTCGGCCAGCTTGCCTTAACGTACAGCCTTTACTTTTTGATCACAAAGCACGGCAGCGGCGCTGTCTGCGCCCAGTTTGCAAACTCGCAGACCAGCACGGTATAGCGCGTCAGCGGCAGGGCCTTAAAAAACGCCAGCGCGGCCTGCTTCTCGGCGTCACCGATGACCTTTCCGCTGTAGAGCACCGCGGCCAGCACGCCGCCGGGGCGCAGAGCCTCCAGCGCCGCACGCAGGGCGGGCACACTGCCGTCCGCCGTGGAATGCACATCATGCTCCGCACCCGGCAGCCAGCCGAAGTTGAACAGCACGCAGTCCGCCGTGCCGGGCTGCACCAGCTCAGCCAGGCGGGCGTGGTCGTGCAGCACCGCACGCCCCACTGCGCCATAGCCTGCCGCTGCCAGCCGCGCGTTTGTGTTATCAACGGCCTGCCGTTGAATATCCAGCCCCAGCACGTGCCCTGCCGGGCCTGCCAGCGTACACAGGAACTGCGTGTCGTGGCCGTTGCCGCAGGTGGCATCCACGTACAGCCCGCCGGGGGCGAGCCGTGCGGTCAAAAACGCATGGCAGAGCTGCACGGCGGACAGGTCGGGCACGCGGCGGCGCACCAGCTGGCTGCCGTCCGGGGCAAAGCCATATTTTTGCGCCAGCGCCCTGCCCGCGGCATCCCGGGGCAGGGGAGCGGTGAACCGCGTGGCCTGCTTTGGGTCCAGTCCGCCGTTTTGGCGCAGAAGCTCTTTCAACAGATAACTGCCGTAGCCGCGCCCGCGCCACCGGGGCACGACCTCCAGCCGCAGGATGGTCGTGCCATCCACGACGGCTGTGCCGATGGCCTCGTTTTCCTTATATAAAGTGTAGCAGCCTTTTTCCTGCCTGATCTGCATAGCATTACCCGTCGATTTCGTTGGTGTTCAGGTCGTAGTGTATCACATCGCCCCATTTGCGGCGGATGACGATCTGCGCGGTCAGGTCGGTGTCGTCATAGACCAGCGACCACTGGGTATTGCTGGTCACGTCGTTGGGGCTGGGGTCCTGGGCGGCTGCCTGCAATGCCTTCCATGCGGTATCCGCAGGAATATCCCCGTCGGGATCGCGCATTGCCAGCACTTCCATAATAGCGTCATAGCGCTCTTTTCCGTGGCCGTAGATGCCGTTTCTCTGGTTTGGTTGCACCATGTAGGCATAGCAGCCGTAAAAATTCGTGATGGCCTGCATGGATGTCCAGCGCAGCGGGCGGCCCTCCTGCTCCGGGTCATGTTCCAGCACGCGGGCATCGCCGCTTGCATCAACGACAAAGAAGTGGTAGTCCCGCCCGGAGGTGGCAAGCATATCATAGCTGTCCAGCAGCTCCACAGCCTCCTGCGTCGTGGCGGCGCGGTCGAGCACCAGACGGGTAGCAAGGGTGGTAAAAATCTTCTGCTTGCCGGTGCTCTGGTTGACCGGCTCGCTGTCCAGCGTCAGCACCGCGATGGAAACGCCCTTTTCATTCATGCCGTCCAGACAGATGAACGGCGCGGTCAGGCAGGCGAGCTTTTTCGCCATGGATATGTCCGGCTGGTTGGCCGAGATATTATCCAGCGCGGCCAGCGCCACGGATTTGTAACCGTCCTTCGGCGTACAATAAACCAACATGGCCGAGGTGTCGCGCTTGAAATCGTAGTTGCGGCCCATCAGGATATTGCGGCCCATCAGGATATTCCTATCGGACACTGTCCCAAAGGCGCTGCATCCAAAGTTCGGAGCTTTCATGTGGACCGGCAGCAGGGGAAGCGTTTCCTTTAAAATCGCATCGATCATCGACTGGTTGTCGGTGATGCCGTAGTTGATGACATCGTCGATAGAATAATCATACGTGACATCCATGCGGTAAAGGTTATAGTCGTCATACGCGGTGATCTGCTCTATGCTGTTTACCGTGCGCAGCCGTCCGGCGTACAGCGCGCCGAAGCCCGCCACTGCCAGCAGGATCAATACCAGAAGCACAACCAAAATACGTTTTAACATCCTTTTCACAGAAAACGCCTCCTTTATATGTGTTTTATGATTTGATTATATCATATTTTATTGTGCGGCGCAACGCTGCAAATTGTCATAATCTTCACCGTTTTTCACATACTTTTCACTCTCTGACGAAACCTATTTCACAATTAGCCTGTATACTGTAGGCATAGAAAGCGAAAGGAGACGACCACTATGAGCAACGAATACGATTACTCCGGTCTCTATAACAATACATCCGGCAGCGGTCAGCCGAACGGCCAGAACCCGCAGCCCGAGCAGAGCGCCCCCGCGCAGAACCAGCAGCCCCAACAGAGCAGCTACCCCAACGTAGGCTCCAGCGGTGTCAACACCGCCAACACGGCGCGCACAGATTATTCTTCCTGCAATTCCGGCAGCACGTCCGGCCAGAATCCCCAGCAGGATTCCAACGGCTACACCAGCAGCTTCAGCGGCGGCAATGGCAATAACGGCGGCTACAACGGCTACAGCTATTCCAGCGCCCCGCAGCAGCCCCCCGTGCCCCAGAAGAAAAAGGGCAGCAAGGTCCTGCTCCGCGTGCTGGCCTGCGTCGGCGTGGCTGCGCTGGGCTTCGGCGGCGGCCTGGGCGGCGCTGTGGTCGCCAGCCGTGCGGGCCTGACAGGCAACCAGGTGGTCGTCCAGCAGGTAGAGCGCAGCACGGACGCCACCGCCGCAGGCAGCACCGATGGCACAAGCATGAGCGTGCAGCAGATCGCGTCTGTCGTCTCGCCCAGCGTTGTCGCCATCACCACCGAGCAGATGAGCAGCAGCCAGACCTGGTTCGGCGGCTACTACGTCCAGAGCGGTGCCGGTTCCGGCGTCATCATCAGCCAGGACGGCTACATCCTGACCTGCGCCCACGTCGTCAGCGGCGCGACCAGCGTAAAGGTGCAGCTGAACGGCAGCGACGAGAGCTACGATGCCACCGTCGTCGGTCAGGATTCCACCTCCGACATTGCGGTACTGAAAATTGATGCTACGGGCCTGACCCCGGCGGTCATCGGCGACAGTGACGCCCTGGCCGTGGGCGAGGTCGCTGTCGCCGTCGGCAACCCGCTGGGCACGCTGTCCAACACTGTCACCGATGGCATCGTCAGCGCGCTGAACCGTCAGGTCACCGTGCAAAACAACGATATGACGCTGATCCAGACCGATGCGTCCATCAGCCCGGGCAACTCCGGCGGCGGCCTGTTCAATGCGAACGGCGAGCTGATCGGCATTGTCAATGCCAAGTCCAGCTACAGTGAGGCCGAGGGCATCGGCTTTGCGATCCCCATCAACACAGCCATGGAGATCGGCCGGCAGCTGATCGAGAACGGCAGCGTGGCTCGTCCCGCGCTGGGCGTCAAGATCATGGATGTGACCGACGCCCAGACCGCCCAGCAGCTGGGTGTCTCCACAATGGGCGTCTACGTTGTCGAAGTCACAAAGGGCAGCGGTGCCGACGCCGCCGGTGTACAGGCGGGTGACCGCGTGCTGGCCGTCGATGACACCGCCGTCAGTGATTCCTCCGCGTTGAAGAATTACCTGAAGGACAAGGGCATCGGCGACACCGTCAACCTCCAGGTCGAGCGCGACGGCAAGGTGCTGACGCTGGCTGTTACGCTTGGGTCCAGCGCACAGTAAAAACAATATAGAAACAGGGATGCAGACCGAAATCTGCATCCCTGTTTTTTTGTTTGAATGGCTTCCCCCTCGGGGGAAGCTGTCAGCGGCCCCGCCCGCTGACTGATGAGGGGAAACCGTGCCATTATGGCCCGGCAGCGGGTTGCCGCCGGAAGTCTGCCCCTCTCAGTGGGTCGGCGTCCACCCCTGACTCCTCACTCAGTTCTGATCCTTACTTTTTCCCACCAGTGCAGCCAGCACGCCAAAAATCAGGCTGGCCGCTATGCCGCCGGACGCCGCCGTCAGGCCGCCGGTAAACGCACCGGGCAGGCCGCACTCGTCCACGGCATTTTGCACGCCCTGGGCCAATAAATGCCCGAACCCCAGCAGCGGCACGCTGGCCCCCGCCCCGGCGAAATCCGCCAACGGCTTGTACAGCCCGACAGCGCTTAAGATTACGCCCGCCACGACATACCCTGTCAGGATCCGGGCAGGGGAGAGCTTCGTGTAATCAATAAAAAGCTGCCCTACGACGCAGATCGCGCCGCCCACAACAAACGCCCAGACGTAGCTCATACCGCACCTCCCAGCTCGACACAGTGGGCGATGCCCGGGATGCTCTCCCCCTGCAAAAACGTGGTCTGGCTCATCAGCGCACCCGTTGCCAGAAACAGCACGCGGCGCAGCTGCCCCGCGGCCAGCATCGGCAGGATCTTCCCGCACAGCACCGCCGCACTGCATCCTGCCCCGCTGCCGCCCGCCTGTACATTCTGACTGTTTGTGTCATATAATAAGCAGCCGCAGTCCTTATGGTTGTCCAGCGGCAGCCCCTCTTTGGCCATCTGCTCATGCAGAAGTGCCGTGCCGACCTCGCCCAAATCGCCCGTAAAGATTGCGTCAAAATCCTGCGGGCTTGTCCCCGTGGCCGAAAAATAGCGCAGCAGCGTCGAGGCTGCCGCAGGCATCATCGCCGCACCCATATTGTTGATGTCATGCACCGCAAAATCCTGCACGCGGCCAAACGTCACCGACAGCACCGGCACGCCCGCGCTGCCGTGCGCCCGCACCAGGCAGGCCCCCGCGGCGGTGGCTGTCCACTGGGCCGTGGGGGTGCGCTTGGCACCGTACTCCAGCGGCGTGCGGAATTGCCGCTCTGCCGCGCAAAAATGGCTGCTTGTCAGCGCCAGGACCCGCTCGGCCATGCCGCCCGCCGCAAACACCGCGGCAAGGCCCAGCGTCTCCGCCATGGTCGAGCACGCGCCGTAGACGCCCGCAAACGGGATGCCCAGTTCCCGCATCGTGTAGTTGCTGGCTGTACACTGGGCCTGCAGGTCGCCCGCAAACGCAATATCGACTTTGGAACGCGGAATATCCGCCTTGCGCAGACAGACCTCCACGGCCTTGCGCTGCAAGAGGCTTTCGGCCTGCTCCCAGTTTTCACAGCCCTGCTCGCCAAAAGCCGCGTCCTGCGTCACAAAGTCAAAGGCCGACGCCAGCGGGCCCTCGCTCTCCTTTTTGCCGCCTGCCGCGGCCCAGGCCGCCACGGTGGGCGGCGCGTCAAACAGCAGGGTATCGCCTCTGCGCGTCATCAGTCATCCCACCTTTCCCAGCAGCCAGTAGAGCACGCCCCACACAAAGCTGGCCAGCGTCCCAAACGCGATGACCGGCCCTGCGATGCCGAAAATCCTCGCGCCTACACCGGTCACCCAGCCCTCGGCCTTGAATTCAATCGCCGGGCTGACGACGGAGTTTGCAAACCCTGTAATGGGCACCAGCGTCCCCGCGCCCGCCTTGGCGGCCAGCTTTTGGTACCAGCCCGGCAGTGTGAAAATGGCGGACAGAAAAATCAGCGCAATGCTCGTCAGCGTGCCCGCCAGCGTTTTGTCGTACCAAATCAGGAAAAATTGCCGCAGTGCCTCGCCGAGGGTGCAGATGGCCCCGCCGACCAAAAACGCCCACGCGCAGTCCCGCACCACGGGCGACGGCGGCGACGCGCGGCTGACCATCTCATCATATTGCCTGGGATCCAGTTTCACATTTCATTCCTCCCCTTTTTGGGGGTAGTATGTGCCTAGCTGCCGTAAAATATGACCTGCCCGCGATAATACGGGTGCGGCACCATGACCTTGTACAGCGTGCGCAGCTCTTTACAAAGCGCCGCGTCGGGGACCGTACCGCCGCAGGGCAGGGCCAGCACGGCGTACCGCGTGCCGAACACCCGGCTTTCCAGCGCCGTGGCCCGCGCGCCTGCCCGCAGGTAAAACCCGATGCGCCGCCGCGCGGTGGCCGGGTCGGGAGCCTCGGCGGGGTGCTCACATTCCAGCACCAGGTCGTGTACCCGCATGGCATCGTAGTCCCGGACCAGCCCCAGCGCCGCCGTGCCCACACCGCTGCCGCGCAGGTCGTACCGCACGGCAAAGTAGTCCAGCAGTGCCGTGCGCTGGCCCGGCAGCACGACCTGCCACGCATAGGCCAGCCGTGCGCCCGCGTCATCGGTCAGAAGGAGCGGCTCGTAGACGCCGGACTCCAGCAGGCGTTGGATCTCGGCAAACGGCTTCAGCTCGGCGGCAGGGAAATCCCGCGGCAGGGCAGAGCGGTAGAGGTCCTCACATTCAGCAGCAGACAAGCGTGTGATTTGCATGGGGATTTCTCCTTTCTGTGATTGAATTATGGGGGAAAATACGGTATAATAGGTAAAAATGGGGTTATGGCGCAGTTCTCGGGCGGATATGGAATCCGCCCCTACGGGCATGTAGGGGCGGGCACATTGCGGCAGCCACCGCGTTCCGCGGGCGGCCAATGGCCGCCCCTGCAACGCGCCCGTTATTCGTAGGGGCGCATTCCGTATGCGCCCGCAAGCAATTTATAAAGGAGCCACCCACATGGAATGGACTGACATCAGCATCACCGTCGCCAAGCGCGACGCCGACACTGCCGAAGCCATCGCAACGATGGTTGCCAACGGCGGCATCTATATTGAGGACTACAGCGACCTGGAGCAGCAGGCGTGGGAGATCGCCCACGTAGATTTAATTGAACAGGACCTGCTGGACAAACCGCGTGACATCGTCATTGTTCACATGTACCTTGCCCCCGACGAGAACCCCGCCGAGGTACTGCCCCTGTTTGAGGAACGGCTGAAAAACAGCGGCATCGGCTACCAGCTCAACACCACCGGCGTCGAGCAGGAGGACTGGCAGAACGCCTGGAAGAAGTACTACCACGCCATGGACATCGGCGAGCGCCTCGCCATCGTGCCCGGCTGGGAGGATTACCGGACGGACCGCATCAGGATCGTCATGGACCCCGGCATGGCCTTTGGCACCGGCACACATGAGACGACCTCACTCTGCCTCGAGACGCTGGACAGCCTTGTCAAGGGCGGGGAACGCGTGCTCGACATCGGCACCGGCTCCGGCATTCTGGCCATTGCCGCGCTGAAATTAGGCGCAGACTCCGCCGAGGGCGTGGACATCGACCCCATGTGCGTGCGCACCGCGGGCGAGAACGCCGCGCGCAACGGCGTAGCGGACCGCTTTAAAGTCCTCGTCGGCGACCTGTCCGACAAGGCCAGCGGCCAGTACAACATCATCACGGCCAACATCGTGGCGGCTGCCATCCTGTCGCTGGCCCCGCATGTGCCGGTGCTCATGGCCCCGGGCGCACGGTTCATCGCCAGCGGCATCATCGACGAGCGCAAGGACGAGGTGCTGGCCGGGCTGAAGGCCGCAGGTCTCGAGCCTGTCGAGGTCAAGGAGAAGCGCGGCTGGGTCTGCATCATCTGCGAAAAGAAAGAGGCTTGATCTATGCCGCATCGTTATTTTACGCGGGAGCTGGCCGATGGCCGCGCCGCGCTGACCGGCAGCGACGCCCACCATCTGGCCGACGTCATGCGCGCCAGAATCGGTGAGGAGGTCGTGCTCTGCGGGCCGGACGGGCTGGAATACCTCGGCACGGTCACGGCCATCGAGCCGGGGCGGGTGGAGTTTTCCGTCACCGACGGCACGACGAGCAAGGCTGAGCCGGACTGCGCCGTGACGCTGTTTGCGGGCTACCCCAAGGCGGGCAAGCTGGAGGAGGTCATCCGCCACAGCGTCGAGCTGGGCGTGACCGAGGTCGTGCCGTTTTTCAGCCGGTATTGCGTAGCCACGCCGAAAAAAGAGGATGTCAAGAACGAGCGCTACAACCGCATTGCCGCCGAGGCCGCCAAGCAGGCGGGCCGCGCCATGCTGCCCCACGTGGCCCTGCCGCTGAACGATTTTGCCGCGGTTTGCAAAGCATTTGCGGATTTTGACGTTGTGCTGTTCTTTTACGAGGGCGGCGGCGCGCCCCTGCGGGAGGTGCTGCACCCCGGGCAGTACAAGCGCGTTGCCATCGTGACCGGCAGCGAGGGCGGCTTCTCCGTCGAGGAGGCCGAGGCCGCGAAGGCCGCGGGCGCTGTGACCGTAGGGTTAGGCCCCCGGATTTTGCGCTGCGAGACCGCGCCGTTAGCCGCGTTGACCTCTGTCATGCTGCTGACCGGTAACCTGGAGTGACCGCAGCAAGCCATACTATGTAAAAAAGAACAGGAGCGTCACCGTGCGTGGTGATGCTCCTGTTTTTGTTTGATGTACTGTAGGGGCCGGGCATGCCCGGCCCGGGACGTATAAGGCAGGCGGGCGTTTGCGGGATGGCTTGTAGGGGCGGCATATATGCCGCCCGCGGCTTTCCTGGAACGGGTGCTGACGGGCAGGCTGCGGGCCGCACATGTGCGGCCCCTACGGCTCTATTGCCTTTTTACGGGCGCTAACCGCACACGGGCGCGGAGGGGTCAAGACCCCTCCCTACGGAATGTCGTTCACGGCCGGTTTGTAGGGAGCGGTCTTGACCGCTCCGGGGAGGTGTGTGGCTGGCGCACAGCCCACGGGAGGTTATACATAGCGGCAAACGAGCAGAGCTCGCGAGGCCTGAGGGGCTCTGGCCGTTCATGGTCATGAGAAACTCACCCTCACTTCGCCTTCACATACGCCCCGAACGCATTCGGCACAGGGTACACCTCTGCCAAATCCTCCGGCGCGGCCCAGACATACCCGTCGGGCAGAGCACAGGCGGGGGCGGTGCCTCGCCAGCCGCCAAGCTCCCAAATCTTGTGCGTAAATACGTGCTTTGCGGGGGGCAGGGGCTCGTCCAGCGCGGCCTGTACACCGATGCCCGCCAGTGCGGCGGTCAGCTCGTCCCGCGTCAGCGCTTTTTCCCACGCTGCGGGCTGCCACAATCCGGCCAGCAGTCCCCGTGCGGGGCGGCGCTGCAAAAGCAATCCCTGCTCACTTTCAATCAACGCCACCGTCACGGGCACCTTGCCCTTGGCCTTGGGCGCGGGCTTCACAGGCAGCTGGTCCGCCCGGCCAGCCGCATAGCCCCGGCACAAATCGGCCAGCGGGCATTCCTCACAGTGGGGCGTACCGGGGATGCAAACCAGCGCCCCCAGCTCCATCAGGGCCTCGTTGTAGGGGCCGGGCGTGGCCTTGGGCATCTGGTCCAGCACCCGCACGGTAAAGGCTTTCTTCGTTGCCGGGGCCATGACGTCCGCGTCGTCGTTGTACAGCCGCGCAAAAACGCGCAGGACGTTGCCGTCCACCGCGGGGACGGGGATGCCAAACGCAATGCTGGCCACCGCGCCCGCCGTGTAGTCACCGATGCCCGGCAGACTGCGCAGGGCGTCGTAGTCGGCGGGCAGGTCGCCGCCGTACTGCTCGCAGACGATGCGGGCAGCCTTCTGCATATTGTTGACGCGGTTGTAGTAGCCCAGCCCCTGCCACAGCTTGCGCAGGGCGTCCGGCTCACAGGCCGCCAGCGCGGCGGGGTCCGGCAAAGCCGCGATAAAGCGTTCATAATAGGGGATGGCCGCTGCCACACGGGTCTGTTGGAGCATGATCTCGCTGACCCAGATATGGTACGCAGAAGGCTCCTGCCGGAAAGGCAGGAGCCTCTTGTTTGCGTCAAACCATTGCAGCAGCGGTGCGGCAATGGGCTGCATCAAAAACCACCGCAGGTACGGGGGAAGGGGATGACGTCGCGGATGTTGGGGATGCCGGTGACGTACATCAGCAGGCGCTCAAAGCCCAGACCGTAGCCCGCATGCTTGACGCTGCCGTAGCGGCGCAGGTCGAGATACCAGTCGTAGTCGGCGGTGTTCAGGCCCAGCTCCTTCATGCGGGCCTCCAGCACGTCGAGGCGCTCCTCACGCTGAGAGCCGCCGATCAGCTCACCGATGCCGGGAACCAGCATATCGGCGGCGGCCACGGTCTTGCCGTCCTCGTTCTGGCGCATGTAGAATGCCTTGATTTCCTTCGGGTAGTCGGTGACGAACACGGGCTTCTTGAAGATCTGCTCGGTCAGGTAGCGCTCGTGCTCGGTCTGCAGGTCGGTGCCCCACTCGACTTTATACTGGAAGTTGTCGTTGTTCTTCTTCAGCAGCTCGATGGCGTCGGTGTAGGTCACGCGGGCAAAGTCGCTGGATGCGACCAGCTCGAGGCGCTCGATCAGGCCCTTGTCAAAGAACTGGTTGAAGAAGGCCAGCTCGTCGGGGCAGTTGTCCAGCAGGTAGCGGATGACGTAGCGGGTCATAGCCTCAGCGGTCTCGAGATAGGTGTTCAGGTCGGCGAAGGCCATCTCGGGCTCGATCATCCAGAACTCGGCGGCGTGGCGGGTGTCGTAGCTCTTCTCGGCGCGGAAGGTGGGGCCGAACGTGTAGACGTTGCCCAGCGCCATGGCCATGGCCTCGGCCTCCAGCTGGCCGGAAACGGTCAGGTTGACAGGACGCTTGAAGAAGTCCTTCGTGTAGTCAACGCCGCCCTCGTCGTTGCGGGGGATATCGTTGAGGTCAAGGGTGGTCACTTGGAACATCTCACCGGCGCCCTCACAGTCAGAGCCGGTGAAAATCGGCGTATGCACGTAGGTAAAGCCGTGCTCATGGAAGAACTGGTGCAGGGCGAACGCCGCCTGGCCGCGCACGCGGAACGCAGCGTTGAAGGTGTTGGTGCGGGGGCGCAGGTGGGTCATGGTGCGCAGGTAGTCCATGCCCATCTTCTTTTTCTGCAGCGGATAGTCGCCGCCGCAAGGGCCGAGCACGGTGATTTCATCCGCATTGATCTCAAAGGGCTGCTTGGCGCCCGGGGTCACAACAACGCTGCCGGTGACCTCAAAGCTCGTGTACAGACCGCACTTGGCGATCTCGGCATAGTTGGCGAGCTTGTCGGCCTGAAAAACGATCTGGACGGGCTTATAGCAGCTGCCGTCGGACAGCGAGATAAAGCCGATATTTTTAGAATCGCGCACAGTCTTGGCCCAGCCGCAGACGGTGACCTTGGTGCCGTCTGCAGGGGTGGCCTTGTACAGCGATGCAAGTTCCGTTCTCTGCATGGATAGTCCACTCCTCTTTATATATATGAATGTTCCTATTGTAACAGGTATTTTATAAAAAGTAAAGAGCCGATATTTGCAGAGTTGCAGGGTTGCAGGGTTGCAGGGGTTGTAGGGGCCGGGCATGCCCGGCCCGGAGGTATCCCGCGGGCAGGCGTTTATGGGAAGGTGCAGGGCCGGACATGTCCGGCCCCTACCGCGCGGCGATGATGTTACGTTTGCGATGCCATGAAGGTCTGCGGGGCGTCGGGGACGCCGATTCCTACCGTAGGGGCGGATTCCATATCCGCCCGTGGGAGTGTGCGGCGGCGCAAGCTGCCCGGGAGGGATGAATCCCGACCTTGATTAAAATTGTAATAAGAGATTTTGAGATTTACCCTCCCAGCACCGCCGCCAGCGCCTTGGCGGCGTACTCTCCGGCGCGGAGGGCCTCGTCCAGCGTGTTTGCGTGGCCGCCGATCTCTATTAAAAGACTGCCTGTCGTCAAATCCTGATTGTAAAACCGATACCCGCACAGCACGGAGCGGGTCAGGCCCGGGTAGGCACTTTCCATAGCGGTCTCCCATTCGGCGGCAAAACGCAGATTGAGCCGCCAGTTAGGCAGGGCAATGCTGCTGCCGTTGCCGCACCCGGCAATGACCATGACCTGCGCCGTGCTCTCGCCGTCGATCTCGCACACGGGCTTGACCCGCGTGCCGTCGCTGTCCTCGATGGCATCGCGGTGGACGTCCAGCACGACCTTTATAGAAGGGTAGCGCTCCAGATACGTCTGCACGCCCGCGCGGCTGCGCTTATAGCTGTCGGTGTAGCCGGGCGCGTCGTAGAGCGTTTCGTCGTGCAGCGTGCAGATGCCCGCCGCGTTGAGCACCTGCGCCATTTTCTCTCCGACGGCACACATATTCAGCGCCGTGCTTTTGCTGCGGGCCGTGTAGCCGGGGTCAAACACGGGGTCCGGCCAGGTCTGGTAGCTCTCGGTGGCATGGGTGTGCATGATGAGCACCTGCGGCAGAGCACTGTTCTTTTCAACGGCAAACGGTAAATTTTGCGTCGTCACGGCGGCGCGCAGGTCAGCGTCGGTGTGCTCGGTGCTGTTTCGGATGCTGCCTGCGGCCAGTGCCACATAGCCGTCGCCGCTGCCCTGCCTGAGCGTCACGCTGCGGATGCGGCCCGCGTCGTCCAGCTCCGGCGCAGCGCTGGGCAGCGGCGTGGAAGCGTGGGACGGCTCCGGCGTGGGCGTTGCCGCAGCTGTCGGGGCCGGGGAGGGTGTCGCCGTGGGCACGGGCGTGGGGCGGCGGTCCGGCTTCTGGGGCTTGTAGGCGGCCCGGGCTGCATCCGCTGGCCAGGCGATGGCCGCAGCCGCCGCGGGGTCCTGCAAAAACAGCGCCCCGCGCACGATCCACGCCCGCCCGGGGCAGACCGCACACGCGGCCAGAACCGCCGCCGCACTGCCCGCAAATGCGGCCCCGCACAGCGCAGCCGCCGCCCACCGGCGCAGCTTTTGCATGGCACACACCCCCTTGTACCAGAATTTTATGCGATTTTTTTGGTTTCTATGAAGTTTTTTTCAAAAAGCCCTTGCAACTTTGCAAAAAGTGTGGTAGGATAACTTGTACTGTTATGGGGAACCAAGGAGGTGGAACGAATGCCTAATATTAAATCTCAGAAGGATCGTGTTGTTCAGGCCAAGAAAGAGGCTCTGCACAACAAGGTCGTCAAGTCCAACCTGAAAACAGTGGTCAAGAAGGCAAACGCTGCCATCGACAGCAATGCTGCTGACAAGGAGACCGTCGTTAAGGTTGCTGTCTCTGCCATCGACTCTGCTAAGAGCAAGGGTGTTATCCATAAGAACACCGCTGCCCGCAAGATCAGCCGCATGGCTAAGCGCGCCAACAAGGCTGCTGCTCAGTAATTGATCGCATGAACAATGCCCGCCGTGGGAACACGGCGGGCATTTTCATTTTTTAAGTAGTAGGGGAGGGATTCATCCCTCCCGGGGCGTTTGGTGCTGCCGGTAGGTACACGGGAGACATGAATGCCTCCCCTACAAGCTGCCGGTAGGGGCCGCACATGTGCGGCCCTGCACCTCGCGAAATCGCCCTGCTTATGGGAAGCCTGCGGGCCGGGCATGCCCGGCCCCTACAGCGCTACTGCGTCAGCTCCTGCTCCATCAGCAGCTTCTTCAGCGGCAATAGCGCCGCGGGCTCGGCGCTGAAGGTGCGGACGCCGAGCTTTAAATAGGCTGGCATGGCATCCACGGCGGCCACGGTGATACCGCAGAGGTAGACCTGTGCGCCGTGCTCCTGCGCCTGCTCCAGAATGCCGCTGACAAGGCGCAGCACGGCGGGGTTCGTCAGCTGGTTCACGGCGGCGGTGGGATTCTGCACAAGGCCCAGCGTGTAGCGGGTCAGGTCCTCAATATCCACAGCCATCAGCTGCGCGCCGTGCTCCATCATATCCCCGGCCATGACCGCGGCGGACGGCATGTCCACAACGCAGCCCAGCATCATCGGGCCGGTCTCGTGGCCCTCGGCCAGCAGCTCGTCGCGGCAGGTGTTGACCTCCTTCACGCAGCGATCCCAGTCGGCCACATCTTTTATCATCGGGAACACGACCCGCAGGTCGCCGTCCGTAGCGGCGCGCAGCAGCGCCCGGATCTGCGGCTTGAACAGCCGGTTGCCGCGCAGACGGTCCTGTGTCTCCCCGGCCCAGGGGGCGTCGTCGTCGGCGCGGGTATCGCAGGTGCGCAGCAGCACGGGCACGCCCTCGGCGCTTTTCAGCAGCTCGCGCAGACGGGTGGTCTGCACCTCGTCGCTCTGGTCGTACAGAATCGCGGTCTCGGTGCGCACAAGGCCGATGCCCGCCGCGCCGCGCGTATGGGGCACGTCGCTGTCGCTGATGTTGCAGGTCGGCATCAGGCGGAAGGCCGTGCCGTCCTTCGTCAGGCAGGGCAGGGCGGCCACGGGGTCGGGCTTCTGGCCGTGCAGGCGGCTCAATGCAATTTTACAGTCCGCCTGGGCGATCTGCGCACCGTCCGGCTCCACAATAAGCGTGCCGTTGTCGGCGTCAAGGATCGCACGGTGGCCCACGGCCATGGCCGCAGTGCCGCCGCCCAGCTGTACCACCGCCGGGATGCCCATGCTGCGGGCCATGATGGCGGCATGGCTGACCGTGCTGTCCTGGTCGCTGGCCAGGCCCAGCACCATGCGGCGGTCCAGACTGAACAGGTCACTGGGAAAGAAGCGGTCCGCCACCAGGATGCTGGGGCGCTTCAGATGCAGGCGGCGGCGCGGGCGTCCGTCCAGAATATCCACCACGCGGCGGCAGACGTCGCAGACATCGACGCTGCGCTCCCGGATGTACTCATCATCGACGTTTTTCAGGCGGCCCGCAAAAATCTGCTCGGCGCGCTCGACGGCGGCAGCCCCGCCCGCACCGGCGGCGATATAGTCACCGATCTCGTTCGTAAAGGACTCGTCCTCCAGCAGGGCGATCTGGAACAGCAGAATATCCGCGTCCGGCCCCTTGGCGCGCTGGCTCAAACGGCGCAGCTCATCCTTGGCCAGCACGACGGCGACGTCGTAGAGGGCACGCTCCCGGAACGGGTCGCAGACGATGCGGTGCAGGCCGGTGGTGCCGTGGTCGATCTGCTCAACCGGGCCGACCACAATGCCGGTGGACGCCGGTACGCCGGTATAGGTGTGCATAGGATGCCTCCTTTTTTCTTCTTGGCCCCCTCTGGAAGGGGCTCCCGCAGGGTCGGATGAGGGGCGGGTTCGCCGCAGACACCCGTTAAAGGCTTACCGCCCGGTCCCTACAGCGCGATACTTTGGCAAACGCGGGCGGAGCCCCAAGGGGGAAGCCTTTTTACAAAATCGGCAGCTCGCCCAGGGTCTTGCTGACCAGGGCGGTCACGAATTCCTCGGGCACGGCGGCGGCGATGGCACGCTCGGTCACGAGGGTGTTGTCCCTGCCGTCCAGCAGGGCGGGGAAGCGGTCTGCCGGGTCCTTGTCAAAGCTGCCCATGAAGGTCGCGGCCAGCAGCTTCGGCGTGTAGGGCATATCCTCGGGCACGCCGACGCGCTCGGCGGCCAGCTCCAGCGGGGCCAGTGCGCCGCGGGTGGGCGCACTCGGGTTCGGTGCGTAGGGCGCCGGGTAGTTTGCGCGCAGCCGCGCGTTTTTCTCCACAAGGTCAATTTCCGGTGCGCGGGCGCAGACCTCGGCCAGCAGCTTTTGGTATTGCTCGGCAAAGCGAGCCAGAAATTCCTCATTGTCGGGCAGCATGGCGTAGGCCGTGCCGCCGCAGCGGCCAAACAGCCGCAGCGTGTCAAAGTAGCCCAGCGCGATGTTGCGCCCGGCGCGGGCGGGGTCAAAGTCCAGCGTCGGACCTAAATCCCAATGGCTGCGCACGATGCGCGTCGGCAGGCCGGTGGTGTTGGGGCGTACAATGCCGATGCCGTCCACATCGACGCCGAGCAGCTCCGCTGCGCCCATTTTTGCGGCCAGATCCAGCGGCATATTGTCGCGCCAGCCGCCGTCAATGTACTTTACACCGTCAATTTCCCGCGGGCGCAGGGCCGGGAAGCAGGCACTGGACGCCAGCATATAGTCCTTTAACTGCCCTTCGGGGATGTCCTCGATGGGGCACTGCACGCTGCGCAGGCTGCCCAGCTCGGTCATGACAAGGCCGAAGTGGATAGGCGATGTGCGCACGGCGTCCTCGTCGATCAGACGGTCGATCATCTCGGCCAGCGGTTCAACGTTCAGTCCGCCGCTGCGGATGATGTCGAGGAAGAACGTGTGCAGCTCCTCGGGCTTGAGCGTTGCGGGGACTTCGAGAACATCGTGAATTTCCAGGCTGCGCCACAGGTCCTCGGCCTCCTGGATCTTGCCCATCGTAAACAGGCAGCCGTTCAGCGTGCCGACGCTTGCGCCCGTGATGATGTCAGGCGTCCAGTCCAGCTCCTGCAGAGCGCGCCAGACGCCGATCTGATAGCTGCCCTTGGCCCCGCCGCCAGCCAGCACCAGCGCACGTTTTCCGGTATGTTCCATCGGAAAAAAGCCCTCCTGTTTTGTAGTTTTATTCATTATAGCATTTTCTGTTTTAAGTTGCCATAGCAAACCGGGTCACAATCTGCGGAAATTGCGCAGTTTTTTCGAATTTTATAAGGTGCTTGCAATAGCAGGAGAAATGGAGTAAACTTAAAATACGCCCGTAGGGGAGTGATTCATCCTTCCCGTGGGCTTAGCGACGCGGCACACGTCCCGGAGGGGTCAAGACCCCTCCCTACAGAATGACGTTTACGGGTGCTTTGTAGGGAGCGGTCTTGACCGCTCCGCAGGTACGCCGCGGCAGCCGCAGAATACCCGGGAGGGATGAATCCCTCCCCTACAAATATTGGGAGAGTGCAAATTATGCAGACCAAACCGATCCTCGTTGTCATGGCCGCCGGTATGGGAAGCCGCTACGGCGGACTCAAACAGATCGACCCCGTCGGCCCGTCCGGCGAGGCCATCCTCGACTACAGCCTGTACGATGCCCGCCGCGCCGGGTTCAAGACCGTCGTCTTTATCATCAAGCACGAGATCGAGCAGGCGTTTAAAGAGGCCGTCGGTGCCCGTGCCGTGCGTGCCGGGTTCGAGGTCCGCTACGCCTACCAGCAGCTGGAAAAGCTGCCCGAGGGCTTCACCGTGCCGGAGGGCCGCGTCAAGCCCTGGGGCACCGCCCATGCCATTCTCGTGGCCGAGGAGGCCATCGGCGACGCGCCGTTTGCGGTCATCAACGCCGACGACTACTACGGCCCGCAGGGCTTCAAGCTCATCTACGACTACCTGAGCACCCACGCTGACGGGGACCGCTACGCCTGGGCCATGGTCGGCTTCCTGCTGGGCAACACGGTCAGCGCCAACGGCAGTGTCAGCCGCGGCGTCTGCGTGACCGACGAGAGCCGCAACCTCGTCAGCGTGACCGAGCGCACCTGCATCGAGCCCTACGCCGACGGCATCCATTACAGCGAGGACGGCGGCAAGAGCTGGGCCGACCTGCCCGCCGACTGTGTCGTCTCGATGAACCTGTGGGGCTTCACCCCCGCCTACGTGCAGGAGGCCAAGGCCGGTTTTGCCGCGTTCCTGCAGGCCAGCCTGCCCGTCAACCCGATGAAGTGCGAATATTACCTGCCCACCGTCGTGACGAACGCGCTGGAGGCCGGCAAGGCGGATGTCCATGTGCTGACCAGTGCCGACAAATGGCACGGCATCACCTACCGCGAGGACAAGCCCGAGCTGGTCGAAGCCCTGAAAAAGATGAGCGAGGATGGGCTGTACCCGGTGGATAGGCTGTTCTGAAAATCGTATAAAAATGCGGCCTCCTGCGCGGAGACCGCATTTTTGTTTTGCGTAGGGGAGGGATTTATCCCTCCCGTGGAGTGGATGGCAGCCGCGCACTTCCCCGGAGCGGTCAAGACCGCTCCCTACAAAGCACCCGTGAACGGCGATCCGCGCAAAAAACATCAAAAAAATACCTTTAATATTTTACAAATGTTCGGGTTGTAATTGCCCTCTGCGTCGGGTATAATAAGGTTAGCGCTATTGCTTTGTATGCACGCCCGCTGCGGCGTTTTTCACGAAAGCTGCGTTGCAGCGCAGCATTTGCAAAAGGAGAACTACTATGATGAAGAAAACCACCTTCGGTGCCGTTCTGGCGTTCCTGTTTGCCGCTGCCGGTGCCCTGACCGCCGCCGCTCTCTATCTCTACCACCGTGAAAAGGAGCTGGACGAGTACGAGCGCCTGCTGTTCAGCGACGACTACGAGGATGACGATTACGACGACGAGGATTCCACCACCTACGAGAACATCCCCTCCGCCCCCGCAGAGGAGAAGGAGTAAATGATCCTCAAGGCTTCCCCTGCGAGGGAAGCCTTTCTGCCACCACAACCCGGCTGGGCACCGACCTGACGGCGTCCGGCTTTTTGGCAATGCCATACTGCCACGGAGAAAACACAATATGCGTAAACTGCTGCTTTGGCTTGTGATGGTCGCCGTTATGATTGCCGCCATCCTGGGCGGAACGGCGGCTTTTCTTTACAGCCGCACCGGGACGGATGCCCTGCCGCAGGAGGCTGTCACCTTCGGTGAGCAGACCCTCGAGCCCAACGGCTGGAGCTGGGTCATCCCGGTGCTGGGCGATAAGGTCAACAAGACCTACGAAAGCCCGACGAACCTGACCGTGCAGAAGCTGGGCACCTTCACCGATACCGTGCCGCAGCTCGTCCTGCCCGACTGGGTCACCGCTGCCGAGCTTCAGATCACCGCGCCAGACGGCACGGTCTGGACCGGCGCACTGGCCGACTGCAATACCTATACCTATACACAAAACGGAGACTATCAGATCATCGTGACCGCGCACCACAGCAGTGCGGACAACCCCGGCGACCCTGTGGGCTGGTACGCCTACCGCGCCGGCTACACGATGGCGATGAACCCCAAGGTCACCCTGAGCACCGAGCGCGCGCCGCAGGGCAGCATCGTGGCTGTGCAACTGTCCGGCATTCTGGACGGCGAGCCGAGCCTGGAGACCGATCTGGGCACCGTCTGGTTCCGCAAGACCGCCAGCGGCTACATGGGCTATATTCCCGTGACCTACAACGCCGAGGGCGGCGACCATACGCTGCACCTGACCTGCGGGAGCCTGGAAAAGGACATCACCCTGACCGTCACCCGCACCATATATGATACGGTCACCGTCCCCGCCGAGGAGGACACCGGCGGCGGGGAGGAGTTCCGCAACGCTATATGGCCGATGTACACAACGGGCAGCTCCGCCAAGCTCTGGAATGGCCGCTTTGAGGCCCCCAGCGCGGGCGCTGTCGCCATGGAGTACGGTGTCACCCAGATGGTGGACGGCCAGCGCAGCGGCCAGGCCACCGGCCTGACCTATGCCGCCGCGGACGGCGAGACCGTCACCGCCCCGCAGGCAGGCAACGTTGTCTTTGCGGGCACGCTGACCCTGACCGGCGGCACGGTGGTCATCGACCACGGCTGCGGCGTAAAGAGCTACCTGTACGGGCTGGAGACTGTCGGCGTGGAGCGCGGGCAGAGTGTGTCCGCCGGTGACCCGCTGGGCACCGCCGGGACGGCCCACAACCTGATCTACGAGCTGCGCATCGGCAGCAAATCCACTGACCCGCAGACCGCGCTGGACGGAAACAGTGGTCTGCAATTCCGCGAGGCTGAATAAAATAGCTGCACACGGCACACCCGGCCTGCCGTGCCGCTGCCGTTTTGCCGGGCATCCATAAAGGTCCCTAAAAGAGTGAGTGTGAGTATGGAAGAAGATAAGAAATCCACTGCGGTACAGCCGGAGGAGGCCCCCAAGCCGAAGCCCCGGCGCCGCAAGGCAGCCAGCCCCCAGCCTGCCGCCGACACGCCCCCTGCGCCGACGGACAGCGCCGCGCCGCCCGCCGCAGACGGGCAGACCACGAAAAAGCCTGCCGCGTCCCCCAAGAAGCCGCGGGCCAAAAAAAACACAAAGACAACAAAAACCGCAAAGTCCAAGACGCCGAAGGCTGCTAAGACGGCGAAAAAAGCCCCGGCTGACGAGTCCCCGGAGCGCAAGGCTCCCGCACAGGAGAGCCCCGTTCCCGCCGCGCCGGAGCTTGCCGAGCCCAAATCCGAAAGCAAGCCCGAACCGCCGGAGACCCCCGCCCGGGAGGACGCTGCCGCACCCACCGTGCCCGACGTCCCGAGTACCCCGGAGCTGCCCGAGCCTGCGGAAAGGGCCGAGCCCGCCGTGACGGAGCCCGAACCGACAGCGGACGCCCCTGCCGCCGACGATACGCCTGCGGCAGAAGCGCCCCCCGAGGCCGCCGCGGCAGACACAGCCGTCACCGACACGCCCGAGCAAACCGGGGACGTCCCCGCGGAGGACGCTGCCGAGCCGTCCGGCCTTGTTTTCAGCGATGACCTTGCCAACGATAAAGCCCTTGCCGCTGAGGCCGCACGCATGGCGAACATCTCCCGCACGGCGCAGCTTTCGATTGCGCAGATCATGGCCGGGCTGGAGGAGAACCCCGCGCCGTCTGCCGGGCCTGCCCCGGCGCCCGAGGCACCGCAGCATGACAGCGCCGACGACGAGGACGACGAGCCGCAGGATACGATCCCGCAGGCCCTCGGGCGCGGTGTGTTCGGCATGTTCAAGTGGCTGCTCCTCGTTGTGCTGTTCGTGCTCATCATCGCAGGCGGCGGCGTGGCATGGCTTTACCGCAGCGCCACGCCTGACATGCTGCCCGAAGTCAAGGTCACCTTTGACGGCCAGGAGCTTGCTCCCACGGCCTACAAGTGGCACGTGCCGGTGGTCGGCAGCTTTTTCAGGCGCACCTACGCCGAAACGCTCAATTCCTCTCCCGTTGTGCTCGAGGATGCCATATCCGACGCATCGCCGGATATTATCGTGACGCCGTCCGATTACAGCACCCAGCTGACCATCACCGACGCCGACAAGGAGACCGTGTACGAGGGCAGCGTCACCGGCTTCCACAGCTATCTGTTTGCGGAGAACGGCACATTTGACGCCAAACTCGTCGTCACCGCGTCTGACAGCGCCGCCGAGGACAGCTCCAGCGTCACCGGCACCGAGACCTGGCAGTTCCGCTTCACCGTCGGCATCAAGCCGTCCGTCACGCTCTGCACACCGACGGTGCAGCAGGGCAGCGTGGCCGCCGTGCGTGTCGGCAGCACCATGAGCCGGACCGAACCGACGCTGACGGGCCCGCTGGAAAGCACAGGCTTCGTCAGGGCCGCCAACGGCTGGATCTGCTACCTGCCCATCCCGTGGAACGCCGAGACCGGAAACACCGAGCTGACCGTGACTGCCGACGGTTATACCGAGACGCTGACGCTGTCGGTCCGCGCGGCCTCCTACTCCTACAAGGATTACAGCGCCAAGTCCCAGCTGACGTCGCCTTACATCGGCGCGGACGACGCCCCCGATGCCGTCCGCAGGCTGCTGACGACTGACGGCGGCGAGATCCAGTGGGCCGTGGGCGGCTTTGTGCAGCCGTTCCTGGACAGCTTTGACACGCCGCTGCTCTACGGCATGACCGAGTACGTGGGCCGTTCCTACAGCGAGCGCAGCACGAACTACGGCTACGGCGGGCGCACCTCGACAAATGTCGTCATCAAGCCGAAGAAGTCGAAGGATTCTATGATCGTGCCCGCCAGCGGCCATGTGCTGCTGGCCGAGGACCTTGGCGGCAGCTACGGCTACACCGTCGTCATCGACCACGGCGCGGGCCTCAGGAGCATCTTCTACGGCCTGACCGCACTGGACGTCGAGGCCGGGGACGATGTCAAGCAGGGCCAGCTGCTGGGCACCAGCGGCAGGACCGTTGTGGCCGATCTGCGCATCGGCACCGTGCCCATCAACCCGCTCCTCGTCTGGCGCGGCCAGTGCGACGGGCTGAAATATTATTGAGTAAAAAGGCATCCATCTTTTAGGAAAAGGTGGGTGCCTTTTTTGCGTGCCGGGGCTTCCCCCTTGGGGGAAGCTGTCGCTGAAAGCGACTGATGAGGGCAGAGCTGCCGCAATTGCCCGTGAATTGGCAATAGGGCACACTCTGCCCTCATCCGGTCCTGCGGGCCGCCTTCCCCCGATGGGGAAGGCAGAAGGCACAGGTACACGCGCCCCGGCATAGTATGGCGCAAATCAAACCGAGGTGAGCGCCTATGCCGAAAACATTTTGCGTGGTCGGGCACGATGCCCGCCAGCAGGCGGCGGCGCGCGTGCTGCGCCGTGCGGGTTACGGCGTGACCGCCGCCGACAATGCCGCCGCAGCCGATTACATTTTGCTGCCCATGTCCCAGGGCCGCGTCAGTGACGAGGTCGCCCGCGCACTGCAGGGTGCGGGGCAGGGGACGCTGATCTTAGCGGGCCGCCCCGGGATGCCGGTGCGGATGGCCGCGCGGGAGGCCGGGCTGCCGCTGATCGACTATTTTCTGCGGCCCGAACTGGAATGCCTGAACGCCGTGCCCACCGCCGAGGGCTGTCTTGAGCTGCTGCTCCGCCTGCGGGAACGCACGATCTGGGAGAGCGGCTTTCTCGTGCTGGGCTATGGCCGCGTCGGGCGCGCCGTGGCACGGCGGTTGGTGCTGCTGGGCGGGCGCGTCACCGTGGCCGCCCGCAGCCCCGAGCAGCGCGCCAATGCCCGCTGTGCCGGGTGCCGCGCCGCGCCCCTGACGGCCCTGCCCACACTGCTGCCCGGCTTTGACGCCGTCATCAACACGATCCCCGCGCCGGTGCTGCCCCGGGCCCTTCTGCAGCAGCTGCCGGGCGGGGCGCTCATCATTGACCTGGCCAGTCTGCCCGGCGGCACCGACTTTGCCGCCGCCGAGGAACTGGGTCTGCACGCCGAGCACGCCCTGGCCCTGCCGGGCCGCTGTGCACCGCAGACAGCCGGGGCGCTGATTGCACAGACCGTGCTGGCGATCCTGGAAGAACGCGATCCCGACGAAAGGAGCACCGCCCCATGACCACCCAATCCAAACGCACCGTCGCCTTTGCGCTGTGCGGCAGCTTTTGCAGCTTTGCTGCGGTGCTGCCCCAGCTGCGTGTCCTGACTGCCCGCGGGTGGGACGTCCTGCCCGTTTTGAGTGCCAGCGCCGCCGGGCTGGATACCCGCTTCGGCACCGCGTCGGCCCTGCGGCAGACCTTATATGAAGTGACCGGCCACAGACCGCTGACGACCCTGCAGGCCGTTGAGCCGCTCGGCCCGCAGCGGCTTGCCGAGGCGCTCATCATCGCCCCGGCCACCGGCACCACAATGGCACTGCTGGCCGCAGGCATCAGTTCGACTCCCGTGACGCTGGCCGCAAAAAGCCTTTTGCGCGGCGGGCGGCCCATTATTATCGCGCCGTCCACGAACGATGGGCTTTCGGGCAGTGCCCCGGCGCTGGGCCAGCTTTTGCAGCGGCGCAGCTACTATTTTGTGCCCTTCGGCCAGGACGACAGCTACAAAAAGCCGTGCAGCCTGAAAAGCGATTTCACGCTCCTGCCTGACACATTAGAGGCCGCGCTGCGCGGCGTGCAGATCCAGCCGCTGCTGCTGTAATAAGAGGGAGGGAGCGCGGCATATAACGGGGTAGAGATACCCCTTGCCTTCCCCCTTGGGGGAAGGTCGCCCCGCAGGGCCGGATGAGGGGAGCGTATGCGGCGGCGGTCCGTTGACTGACAATGCCGCCCGGTAGGGGCCGGCATGCCCGGCCTGCGCGTGTAAGGCAGCCGGCTGTCTGCCGGAAGTCTGCGGGCCGCCTATATACGGCCCCTGCCGCGCATCCTCCCGCTTTCTGGCAATATCATTGGTTTAGGAGGCCCCACTCATGCAGACGATCACCATCCACGGCAGACGCACCCTGCACGGCAGCATCCGGCCTGCCGCCGCCAAAAACAGCACCCTGCCGCTGCTGGCGGCGACGCTGCTCTGCGACGGTCCCTGCCGCCTGCGGGACGTCCCGCGTCTGGCCGACGTGGACACCAGCCTGGCGCTGCTGGACGCTGTCGGAGCCCGGGTGCGGCGCTGCGGGACGGACCTCTGCACCCGTCCCGCGGACCGTCTCTGCGGTGACATCCCGGAGCATCTGGCCGGGGCCATGCGCAGCTCGGTATTTTATCTCGCGCCGCTGCTCTGCCGCGTCGGTTATGTGCGCCTGCCACTGCCCGGGGGCTGCCGCCTCGGCCCGCGGCCCGTGGACATCCACCTGGCCGGGCTGGCCGCCATGGGGGCCGAGGTCGAATTGGAGGGCATCGCCGTCACGCTGCGGCGCACGGGGCCGCTGCATGGGGTGGATTTCACACTGCGGCTGCCCAGCGTCGGGGCCACAATGACCCTGCTGATGGCCGCCTGCTGCGCCGCGGGGCAGACCGTGCTGCGCGGTGCTGCGCAGGAGCCGGAGATCGGCGACATGATCGCGTTTCTGTCTGCCTGCGGGGCGGATATTCAGGGCGCGGGCACGCCGGTGCTGACCGTGCAGGGCGGCAGACCGCTGGGCGGAGCCTTTCACCGCCCGCTGCCGGACCGCATCGCCGCCGCGACCTACGCCGCCGCACTGGCGTGCGCGGGCGGACAGATCGAAATTGCGGGCTGCGACCCGGCCAGCTATGACTCGTTCCTGCGCTTTCTGACCGGGACCGGCGTACAGGTCAGCCGGGCCGGAGACTGCGTGCGGCTGGCCCGTGACCCTGCCGTGCCGCTGCGGGGCGGGGCACACCTGCGGGCCGACGCCTGGCCCGCCTTTGCCACCGACACTGCGCCGCTGGCCGCCGCCGTGCTGCTGACGGCAGCGGGGGAGAGCGAAATTTACGACAGTCTGTTTGCCAACCGCTTTGCCTGTGCCGCGGGCTTTGCCGCCATGGGCGCGGCCTGCACGGTCAGGGGGCGGCAGCTGACGCTCCCGGGCGGGGCCGTCCTGCACGGGACGGACGTCACCGCGCCCGATCTGCGCGGCGGAGCGGCGCTTCTGGCGGCGGCACTGGCCGCGGACGGTGAGACCCGCCTGCGCGACCCCGGGCACATCCCCCGCGGGTATGAAAATTTACCCGCCGCACTGCGCGGGCTGGGGGCAGAGATTTCCTGAGACTGCCCGCAGACTGCCGCTCACGTTACACCACCGGGCCGGGCATGCCCGGCCCCTACGGGGGAGCCGCCCCGGTACACGGCCAATCATGGCAGCTCCACTTCTCAAATTTTTCACATTCTTACACAAAGTATGTAGCTTTGCACTAAAAACACAGTCTCTATCGCGGCCTGCGTTGTCCAAAAGGGCAGGGCAGGCCGTATTTTTTTATGAATTTCTCGCTAAGGTATTGAAATTGCGCGGAAAATTTGCTATTCTTATAAACAGTTATATGTAAAAAATTACGGATTAGTGTGCCCATGCGTGGGTGCACCCCAGGAATCCGGTTTCACAACATCACTTTTAGGGGGATACACTCATGGCATTCGTTCTCGACGAAGAAATGCAAAATGTAACCAATATCAAGGTTATCGGCGTAGGTGGCGGCGGCGGCAACGCCGTCAACCGCATGGTGGAGTCCGGTCTGTCCGGGGTCGAGTTCGTCGCGATGAACACCGACCAGCAGGCTCTGCTCAACTCCAAGGCCACCCAGAAGGTTCAGCTTGGTGCCAAGCTGACCAAGGGCCGCGGTGCCGGTGCTGACCCGGAGATCGGCCAGCGCGCCGCCGAGGAGAGTAAGGACGAGATCACCAACGCGCTGAAGGGTGCGCAGATGGTCTTTATCACCGCCGGCATGGGCGGCGGCACCGGCACGGGCGCTGCCCCTGTCGTTGCCGAGACGGCCCACGACCTGGGTATCCTGACCGTCGGCATCGTCACGAAGCCCTTCGCCTTTGAGGGCAAGCGCAAGATGGCGCAGGCCGAGCAGGGCATCGCTTCCCTGATGATGCACGTCGACTCCCTGATCGTTATTCCCAACGAGCGCCTGAAGCTCATCAGCCAGGAGAAGATCACCCTGATGAACGCCTTCGAGGCCGCTGACAACGTGCTGCGCCAGGGCGTTGAGAGCATCTCCAGCCTGATCAACATTCCTGCCTTCATCAACCTGGACTTCGCGGACGTCCGCTCCATCATGAAGGACGCCGGCTTTGCCCACATGGGCGTCGGCGTTGCCAAGGGCGCCGGCAAGGCCGAGAACGCCGCCAAGGCTGCCATCTCCAGCCCGCTGCTGGAGACCAGCATTGCCGGTGCACGCGGCGTCATCATCAACATCACCTCCAGCCCCGACATCGGCCTGGAGGATGTCGAGACCGCTGCCAGCATGATCACCCAGAGCGCGCATCCCGATGCCAACATCATCTGGGGTACTGCGTTCGACGAGCGCCTGAGCGACGAGATGAGCATTACCGTCGTTGCCACAGGCTTCGAGAGCACGCCCGAGGTCGACGAGCCCATTCAGGCCCATGTTGACGCCAAGCGTGCCGCACAGGCCGCTACCCAGCCCGCCGCACAGCCTGCCGCTGCTCCGGTCCAGCCCGTGCAGCCTGTCCAGCCGCAGGTCAACCCCGTCATGCCCAACCCGATCTTCACCCAGTCCTTCAGCACCGGCATGGACACGCCTGTGGCCGCACAGCCCGCAGCCCCTGCCGAGGAAGAGGATGACGGCGATTACTTTGACGACCTGCTCAGCATCCTGAACAAGCGTTCTTAATGATTTTTTTGCGAGAGGATGTAAAAAGCCATGCCGTCTGAACCGATGAACATTCAGGAACAGGGTTTTCGTTCCAGCTTGTTCGGCTTTGATAAAAATGACGTGCTGGCTTACATGAACGCACTGGCCAACGAGGCCCAGCAGCACGAGCTGGAGTACAATCGCCAGCTGCAGCAGCTGCAGTCCAAGCTGGACGAGCTGCGCAGCGAGCGGGGCACCGCCGACAGCCGCATGGAGGCCCTGAAGGCCGAGCTGGCTGCCGCGACCCAGCGTGCAGACACGGCCGAGGCCAAGCGCCGCGAGGCGGACGAGCAGCTGGAGACCATCAAGAAAAAGACGGCCTCCTTCCAGTCCACCCAGCGGGAATCCCAGAAAAACGCCAACATCTGGCAGCTGAAATGCCACGATCTGCAGCAGCAGGTGGACGAGCTGCAAAAGCAGCTGACCGCCGCGCGCGCGCTGAACACTGCCGCCGCCCCGGCTGCCCCCACATCCGATCTGGTGCGGGAGGCCAAGCTCGAGGCCGGCAAGATCCTGGCCGATGCCCGCCTGTACGCCGAGAGCGCAGAGCGGGAGCTCAAGCAGCAGGCCGAGACCCAGAAGAACCGCATGGCGGAGAATGCCCGCAGCATTGCGTCGGGCGTCATGCTGGTGCGGGAGCGTCTGGCCCGTGTGGACGAGCGCCTGAGCGCCGCCACGCTGGATTTAGACGGCCTGACGCAGGCCATCTATCAGGCACTTGACCAGACCGAGGCCGAGCTGAAGGATCTGGGCACCGATATGCGCAGCTTTGCGCAGGGCACACCGGAAACGGATATTCCCGCACCGGTGCCGCCGCGCCCCGCTGCCGTCGCCAAGCCTGCCGCCCCGTCTCCCGAAAAGCCCGCCGAGCGTCTGCGCGTCAAGGCCAAGGCACAGCCCGTGCACCACACGGCCCCTGCCGCCCCGGTCCACCGTCTGCGCAACACCCGCCGCCCGATCTCCCAGCTTTTGCAGGATCAGATCGACAAATTGGGCCGGGAGGAGCAATAAGTTTGTACATAGCCACTCGGTTTTGCGCCGGGTGGTTTTTGTTTAGAACGGCTTCCCCCTGGGGGAAGGCTTGGTTTGTTCACAAACCCTTCTTAATTTGTTGAATTTTCCTTCACGACTTTAACACAAATGGCGGGTATACTATAAGTGTTCTCAGGAAGGGAGCAGGGACCCGGGCCTGAGAACAGAACCCCAAGTTTTTCATCCATACTCCTCTTTTCTTTTGATGCCGAAGCGGTGCAGGACTTTCCTGCACCGCTTCGGTGTTTTTTTAGGACAGATTTCTGCATTTGACAACGTGTTTTCCTGCACCGTACTCTTGCCGAATCGTGCAGAACCCTGTATAATATAATCTGATATTGTATCGCCGCGGGGCAGACCCGGCGCACATATCCCGCAATTTCACTCCATCCGCAGGAGGCAAAATCCTATGAGAGTTGGTCTGGACATTGGTTCCACCACCATTAAATGTGTTGTGCTGAACGACGCCGGGCAGATCGTCTATTCGACCTACGAGCGCCATTTCAGCCATATTTTAGAGAAGGGCAGGGCGCTGCTTGAGAAGGTTGCCGCCGAATATCTGCCCGATGGCCGCGCCTACTTAGCCATCTCCGGCTCCGCCGGTATGGGCCTGGCCGACAGCTGCAAGGTCCCCTTCGTGCAGGAGGTCTTTGCCACCCGTGTGGCCGCCAACCGGCTGGCCCCCGGCACCGACTGCATCATCGAGCTGGGCGGCGAGGACGCCAAAATCCTTTTCCTGACAAACGGCACCGAGGTCCGCATGAACGGCAGCTGCGCCGGCGGCACGGGCGCGTTCATTGACCAGATGGCGACCCTGCTGAAGATGGGCGCCGACGAGATGGACAAGGCCGCGCAGGCCGCGACCCGCACCTACACCATCGCCAGCCGCTGCGGCGTTTTTGCCAAAAGCGACATCCAGCCCCTCATCAACCAGGGCGCACAGGCGGGCGACATCGCGGCGTCGATCTATCAGGCCGTTGTCAACCAGACCATTGCAGGTCTGGCACAAGGCCGCCCCATCAAGGGCAACATCCTGTATCTCGGCGGCCCGCTGACCTTCTCCGTGACGCTGCGCCGGAGCTTTGACAAGACTCTGGGTGTCACCGGCACCCTGCCGGAGAACAGCCTGCTCTTCGTTGCGATGGGCGCGGCGTTCTATGCCGACGAGGAATCCGACCTGCGCGAGGTTGCCAAGCGTCTCGACGACTACAGCGCCACAGCGACCTACGTCAGCCTGCCGCCGCTGTTCGCAAACAAACAGGAGTACGAGGACTTCCACGCCCGCCACTTAAAGGCCACCGTGCCCTGCCTGCCCTTTGGCGCAGACTGCGGGCCGGTACATATCGGCATCGACTCCGGCTCCACCACCATCAAGCTCGTCGTCATCGACAACGACGCGAACATTCTGTTCGAGCGCTACCGTCCGAACCTCGGCAACCCGATCCCGCTCGTCAGGGAGACGCTGCTTGGTCTCTACAGGGATCACCCGGGCCTGCAGATCGCCAGCGTGACCACCACCGGCTACGGCGAGGAGCTCGTCAAAAATGCGTTCCACTGTGACCGCGGTCTTGTCGAGACTGTCGCGCACTTTACCGCCGCCAAGCACTTTTTGCCCGACGTGGATTTCATCATCGACATCGGCGGTCAGGACATGAAGTGCTTCAAAATTGAGGACGGTGCGATCAGCAACATCTTCCTGAACGAAGCCTGCTCCTCCGGCTGCGGCAGCTTTTTGCAGACGTTCGCCCAGGCGCTGGGCTACGACGTCAAGGAGTTTGCCGCGCTGGGCCTGTTTGCCGACAAGCCCGTTGACCTTGGCAGCCGCTGCACCGTGTTCATGAACTCGTCTGTCAAGCAGGCGCAGAAGGACGGTGCCTCGATTGAAAATATCAGCGCCGGTCTGTCCATCTCCGTCGTCAAGAACGCGCTGTACAAGGTCATTCGCGCGTCCAGCCCCGAGGAGCTGGGCCGCAACATCGTGGTACAGGGCGGCACCTTCTACAATGAGGCTGTGCTCCGCGCCTTTGAGAAGGAGATGGGCGTCAACGTCATCCGTCCCGACATTGCGGGCCTGATGGGCGCTTACGGCGCGGCCCTGTACGGCAAGGCCAAGGCAGGCGCGCACGCCCGCAGCACCGTGCTGACCCAGCTGGAGCTGGAGCATTTCAGCCAGAAGGTCAACACCGTGCAGTGTCAGGGGTGCGGCAACCACTGCCAGCTGACCGTCAACGTTTTTGCCGATGGCAAGCGCTTTATCTCCGGCAACCGGTGCGACAAGCCCGTGACCGGCAAGGCCAACAACGAGGACCTGGACCTCTACGCCTACAAGCTCAAGCTGCTGGACGGCTACCGCAAGGCAGCAGCCCCCGCGAACAGCCGCGGCAAGATCGGCATCCCGCTCTGCCTGAATATGTACGAGCTTTTGCCGTTCTGGCACACGCTGTTCAGCCGCCTCGGCTTTGAGGTCGTCGTCAGCCCCTTCTCCAACCGCAAGCTGTACCAGAGCGGTCAGGCGACGATCCCCAGCGACACGGCCTGCTTCCCGGCCAAGCTGAGCCACGGCCACATTCACTGGCTGTGTGAGCAGGGCGTGGACGCGATCTTCTACCCCTGCATGAGCTACAACCTGGACGAGCACCTGGGCGACAACCATTATAACTGCCCCGTCGTGGCCTACTATCCCGAGGTTCTCGAGGGCAACTGCCCCGAGCTGAAGGCGACGAAGTTCATCTACGATTACTTCAACCTCGAGCGCCGCAAGGATTTCTACAAGAAATTCCAGCAGACGCTGGACCATTATTTCCCGGGGCTGGACCGGAAGGCCGTGCACGAAGCCATTGATGCGGCCTACGACGAGTACGCCCGCCACATGCAGCAGCTGCGCGACAAGGGCACCGAGATCATTGCGCAGGCCCGCAGGGAAGGCCGCCGCATCATTGTGCTGGCGGGCCGCCCCTACCACGTTGACCCTGAGGTCAACCACGGTATTGACCAGCTCATCATCCGGCAGGGCGCTGCCGTCATCAGCGAGGACTCCGTCAGCTGGCACGAGCAGAAGTTCCAGACCTCCGTCCTGAACCAGTGGACCTACCACAGCCGCCTGTACGCCGCCGCGAAATACTGCACCGAGAACCCCGACATGGACCTTGTGCAGCTCGTCTCCTTCGGCTGCGGCCTGGACGCCGTCACCACCGACGAGACCCGCGAGATTCTGCAGGCGGGCAGCAAGCTGTACACCCAGCTGAAGATCGACGAGATCACAAATCTGGGCGCGGTGAACATAAGACTGCGCAGTTTGTTTGCGGCGCTGGAAGAACGCAAAGAGGATAAAAAGTAAGAGGCAATTCCATGGAATACATGACCCCCAACTTTACCAAGGACATGGTAAAGACCCATAAAATTCTCATTCCGAACATGGCCGTGACTCAGTTTCGGCTCATGCAGGCGGCACTGGCCAGCGAGGGCTACCAGACCGAGGTGCTCGGCAACTGCGGCAGCGAGGTCGCGCAGCTGGGCCTGAAATACGTCCACAACGACACCTGCTACCCGGCGCTGCTCGTCATCGGGCAGTTTCTCGACGCGCTGAACAGCGGCAAATACGATTTGGACCACACCGCGCTGCTCATCACCCAGACCGGCGGCGGCTGCCGTGCGTCCAACTACATCAAGCTGCTGCGCAAGGCGCTCGTCAAGGCGGGCTACGGCAATATTCCCGTAGCATCGCTGAACTTCTCCGGTCTGGAAAAAGGCAGCGGTCTGCCGCTGACCGTGCCGCTGCTGCGCAAGGTCATTGCGTCGATCTTTTACGGCGATATGCTGGTCGCCCTGCGCAGCCAGACCCACGCCTACGAGAACCACAGGGGCGACGCCGACGCCATGACCGAGAAGTGGATCTCTACGATACAGGGCTGGATCCGCGACGACAAGAACTACTCCGCCCATGACATGAAGCGCCGGTTCTACGACATTGCCGCGGACTACGCGACCATTCCCATCACCCGCGTGCCGAAGGTCAAGGTCGGCGTCGTTGGCGAGATTTATGTCAAATACTCGCCGCTGGGCAACAATGATCTGGAAAAATTTCTGGAAAGCCAGGACTGCGAGGTCAACCTGCCCGGCCTGATGGGCTTTGTGGAGTACTGCGTGGCCAACTACAAGCTGGACATCGACCTGTACGGCGGCAACAAGCTGGTGGCGGGCGGCGCGGACGCGTTCTTGAGCTGGCTGGACGGCATCGGCTGCGCCAGCTATGACGCCATGCGCAAGTACGGCTTCTACGCGCCCGGCTCGTTCCGCGAGCTGATGAAAAAGCCCGAGGGCATCATCTCTCTGGGTGCCAAGATGGGCGAGGGCTGGCTGCTGACCGCCGAGATGATCGAGCTGG